>Ga0315277_10000978_pt1 | contig 42720 bp, 35 predicted proteins | sample YL17G05_15_MG_FD_203695 | JGI IMG/M metagenome (GOLD analysis project Ga0315277, IMG submission 203695) | Sediment microbial communities from Yellowstone Lake, YNP, Wyoming, USA - YL17G05_15 | ecosystem: Environmental > Aquatic > Freshwater > Lake > Sediment | place: USA: Wyoming | collected... | reverse complement strand
CTCAAGAATGAAACTCGACGTGGCTCCCCTGGAAAAAGCCCTCTCTCAACTCGAAATGAGCTTGTCCTATTTAGGCTCCGAACTGGCCGCCGGAGATCCGGGACTTCGAGCCCAGTTTCGGGCCGCGGCGATCCAAGGTTTTGAATATACGTACGAATTGGCCGTGAAAATGATCCGTCGCCAGATGGCCCAGATTTCAGCCGTTCCGTCCGAACTCGCGGAGATGACCTACAAGGACCTGATTCGCGAAGCGGCGGATGCCGGCCTTGTCGTCGATCCGGAAAGCTACTTCTTTTATCGGGAAATTCGCAATCTGACCGCGCATACCTACGATGAAGCCAAGGCGGAAAAGGTCATAGGAACACTCAACGGATTCCGCAAGGACGTTCTCGGTCTTTTGAAGGAGCTGAAGCGCCGGAACCATGCGACCGATTGATATTCTTCCGAAGGATCTTGAGATCGTTCGGGCCATTTTGAGCCATTTCGTACGCGGAAAGGAAGTCCGCGCATTCGGTTCGCGGACATCAGGAAACGCCCGCCGACACTCCGACCTCGATCTGGTTATTATGACGGAGCAACCGTTGGATGCCGTCGTATCAGCCAAGATGACCGAGGCTTTTTCGGATTCCGCCCTCCCGTTCAAAGTCGATGTCCTCGTTTGGGCGTCTCTCGAAGAAAATTTCCGCTGCCTGATCCGCGAGGAATCGATCGTTATTCAAGGATCCTCGGGGTGATCAGCTTCGCCGAGCGGGCTAATTTCGGGTTCTAAATTATCATCTCATCTCCATATACTACGGCCTGTACGCGAATGCACACCGGGGAAAAGTCAGGAAGGCGAGCCTTGCGCCTTCGCCGCTTCGAATCGTCGAGGAGGAGCTTAAGCCTGTCCCTTCCAAGGGCTGGGCGGAGATGATCCGGAAAGTCTATGAGGTCGACCCCCTCCTCTGCCCCAAATGCGGAGGTCAGATGAAGGTCGTGTCCTTCATCACCGATTATGCCGCCGTGGACCGGATCATCGATCACCTGAAGCTCACGTTCGCCGCGGAGAAGCCCCCGCCGTCACGAGTTTTGACCGAGTTCGCCCTGACTCGGCCGCTTCGTCCTGACTCAGAAGCTTCATGTAGGACGACGAAACGTCGTGAAGGACTGCGAAACGCTGCCCTGATGGCGGCCGAAGAGAGCAGGGGATATTTCACAGAGGGATGATCAGGAGGGAGCGGGAGTCCGGCGTCTTTAGGCTCCCGCCGACGGATGTTTCGTGCCCATCCGAGTGCCGGATGTCGTTTTCCGTGAATTTCGCGGGAATTGACAGGGCCTTGGGACCGGGAGTACATTACCGGCGTGGTCAAAGGGGGAGTCTCGGCACCTGAAGCGGGAATTCGCGGCGCCCTCGGAAAAGGAAATTCTTATCCCTTATCGCCCCGGAGGGCTACATCGGGTTCCAGAACCACGACAGCGTTTCGCCGCCGTACTTCAAGAACATCTACATCAAGGAATTGGAGTAAGAGAAGGAGCTTACCCGGGCTGGAACACCGATCGTTGTCGATTCCCCGGAGAGGAAATCTAAATCCGCATGCCCTTCGCCGAAGTGCGGTACCCTACAAAACGTTGATTTTTACCGAAATGTAGGGTACCATCATCCCATGAGGGACGTTGAAGATACCCTTCGGGAGAACGAAGAGTTTCTCCTCGGTCAAGCGAGGATGATCGAGGCACGCCTCGCGTTGCTCCCCCGAGGCCGGATCAAATCGAAGCTGAAAGGGTCCGATGTCTATTATTACCTGCAGTATCGAAGGGGCAGCTCTGTCAAGACCGACTATGTCGGAAAAAACGTTCCCGCCTCGCTTGGCGATCAATTAGACGAACGCGCCCGGCTCGAAAAAGAACTCAAACGCGTGGGCGAATCCCTGCGGCTTATGAAGATAAGGAGAGAGAGAGCCGCCGATCTCGTTGATCCTCTCGTCGCGATCCTCAGGAAGCTCACAGAAGAGAAAGCATGGGATGCGGGTTTCGAAATTATCGGGAGCTGGTGCTTTCTGCTTTATCAGCGGCACTTGCCCATGGAAAAGTACCCCTTCAAGACCGAGGACCTCGATATCCTCATTCCTCGGCCGTTCAAGGGGCGAGCCTTCGACTTATCGGATTTCCTTCAACGCCTGGGATTCACCCAGCATTTCAATCCGGACGGTTCCACGTTCTTTGCCGGGAACGGGATGAAAGTCGAGTTCCTAGCCAAGGAGGGACGGCCGAGGAAAAAAGGCGCGCGGGAAACCAAGGTCTTTGGTGTCACCCCCCAGGAATTGCGTTTCCTTGAGATTCTCTTTAAAGAAACCCTCGTCCTCAAGGTCGCCCGCGGGGTGCGCGTCAAGTTGCCCGCCCCGGCGGCCTTCCTTATCCATAAGCTGGTCATAGCCACTCGTCCCGGGCGATTAAAGAAAAGGGACAAAGACATCCGTCAAGCCGTCTACGTTGCTAAATACGCCCTGTTGAATAAAGCAGAGATGGATCGGTTGAAGCGGCTTTGGGCGGGCTTGCCGCCCAAATGGAAGGCGCGCGTCGAACGAGCGCTCAAGGCGGCCAAGGACATCCTACCATTGGAGGCGGGCGTCATCCTGCGTCTGCGACAATTCCTTTTGATCTGAAACGAGCATAATCCGCTGCGATCTCCGGGCCGGGCGAGAAGAGTTCAGCCCGCGGCCAGGTCGAACTCCATCATATCGAACCAGAAGCCCAAGCCGGAGACGGAATCGATCTCGGCCTGGACGATCTTCTGGTGGCCTTCTTCGATCTCTACGAACCTCTGGAAGAGGGGCCGGGCTTCGGCGGGGAGCTCGCTGACGACGGATTTGTAGAACGCGCTGGTCTCCACCTCGACCTGGAGGGCCCGGTGGAGAAGATGGAGCTCGCTCTCGGGCGATTTCGTGGCGACGTGGGCCTTGAGACTTTTGATCCCGGACTCGATCCGCTCCACCGACGGGATGAGCGTCTCGAGACGCCCGGCGGTCACACGGCCGGATTGCTTCCACTCGGCGAGCTTGGATTCCAGGTACCTCACGTGGCTTTGCTCGTCACGGACGAGCACGCCGAACATCTTCTTTCCGGCCGGGTCCTCGGTCGCGGCGGCGGCCTCTTCGTAGACCTTGACGACGCGGTTCTCATAAGTGAGGGCGGTTGTGATGGCGAGCTCGATGTCCATGCCTGACTCCTTCATCCGTTCCCGCGCCGGCGAACGGCGCGCGGCCGGATGATAGCATGTCGTCCGGTCAAATTCAAAGCCGGAGAGCGAAGGAAGGCTAATCTCCGCGGACGAGTGCGATCGGCCGGAGCGTCGCTTCCCGAAGCAGGAAGAGCATGAAGACCAGGCCGATGGCGAAGAAGACGATAACGGCCAGGATCGAGTTCCGCATGCTCCCCGTCAGGGCCTCGATGATCCCGAAGCTGAACGTCCCCCCGACGGTGGCCAGCTTCTCCGTGACGTCGAAGAAGCTGAAGAACGACGTATGGTCCTCGGTCTCCGGGAGCATCTTCGAGTAGGTCGAACGGCCCAGGGCCTGGGAGCCTCCCATGGTCAGCCCGACGAAGATCCCGGCGATGAAGAACCCTGCGGCGCCCTTGATGTAGTAGGCATAGACGCAGATGAACACCCAGCCGGCGATCGAGATGATGTAGGCCGGGATGTTGCCCAGCTTGCCGCTCAGCCAGGCGAACAGCCACGAGCCGGCCATCCCGACGAGCTGGATGATGAGGATCGTCCCGATGAGGACGGTGTCCTTGAGCCCGAGCTGCTTCTCTCCGTACGTCACGGCCAGGAACATGATGGCCAGGAGACCCATCATGGTGAAGAAATACCCGAGGAGGAAGAGCCGGAGATGGGGCAGCCTCTTGACCTGGCGGAAGACGGAGCGAAGCTCCTGGTAGCCGCCGAAGATGACGCTCGTCCCGGGTTTGCGGTGGCCGAAGGTGAAGCGGGGCAGGCGCTTGAAGGTGATGTGGGAGAACCCGATCCACCACAGGAAGACCGAGAGGAAGGCCAGCTTGGCTGGGAGCTTGGCGTCGGTGATGCCGAAAAGCTTCGGCTGGAGAATGACGACCAGGTTGATGACAAGAAGGACGACGCCGCCGAGATAGCCCATGGCGTAACCGCGGGCGCTGACCTTGTCCTGCTGTTCGGGCTCGGCGATGACGGGAAGGAAGGAATTGTAGAAGACGAGGCTCGCTCCGTAACCGATCGTGCCCAGGGTGAAGCCGATGATCCCGATCTCGATCGTGTTCTTGTCGAAGAAGAAGAGCGAACCGCAGCCCATGGCGCCGATCCAGGTGAAGGTCTTCATGAACATCTTGCGCCGTCCGGTGTAGTCGGCGATCGAGGAGACGATCGGGGAGAAGAAGGCCACGAGGAGGTAAGCGAAGGCGATCGACCAGGAATAGAGGACGGTGTTGATCACCGGAATCCCGAAGAAGCTGACCGTAAAGTTGTCTCCGGTCCGGGTGATCTGATTGTAATAAATCGGGAATATGGCCGAGGAGATCGTCAGCTGGTAGACCGAGTTCGCCCAGTCGTACATGACCCAGCCGCGGATGACCTTGGGATCGCCCTTCCGGATCGGAGGGATTGGGTTCGGGTCTCGGCTCATCTCATTTTCCTTAAGCGCGCCCCACTATATTAGATTTCCGGCGAAAAAAAAAGAAGATCCGCAGCGGAAGGGGCTCCTGTCACCGCCGGCACTCGTCCGCGGAAATTAGCACTCATCTGTGCGATGCGCCCAGATGAGTACGGCAAAGCCGCCGCGGCCCGAGTGCGGCAGAAATGATCCCCAGCCAGAGCGCTGGGGCCCCTGCTGCCGCTTGACGCGGCCCGATTCCCGAGAATAGAATACGCCTCGGTCCGCGCTATGACCCTCCGCATCGCCGCGCTTCTCCTGATCATGATCGCCGGCTACGCGATCGCCAAAGCCCGGAAGCTCTCCGTCGAGATGAGCATCCTCGCCTCGGCCCTGGCCGGCGGGCTCGCCGGCGCCATTTTCGCCACTCCTCCCCTCGTCGATCTGCCGCGGCACCTCGTCGAGGGCGCCTTCCCCTATCTCGACGTCATCCTCGTCTTCTCGACGGCGACGATCTTCATGGCCGTCGTTTCCGAGTCGGGCGGGGTCAACTATGTCGTCCGCGGCATCATCCGGCTCCTCTACAACGTCCGGCCGCTCGCCCTGCTCGCCCTCATGATCATCGTCCTCATCCCCGGCGCCCTGACCGGGGCGGGCAGCGTCTCGCTCCTCGTCGTCGGCGCGCCCGTCGCCCTGGCCCTCGGGCATCTGGGCATCTCGCAGAAGAAGGTCGCCCCCCTCATGTTCATCCTGGCCGGGCTGAGCGCGGCCGCGCCGCCGGTCAATATCTGGGCCATGATTCTCTGCGCCGGGACGGCCATCCCCTATGTCGGGTTCACATTCACCCTCGGGATCCCCGTTCTTCTCCTCGGGACGTTCACCGTCCTCTTCTACGGCTGGAAAAAGGAAGGCACCCTGAACAAGGCCGAGGCCCTGGCCCGGCTGCCCGAGGTGCCGGCCGGGATGACCTGGTGGCGCGTCCTCCTGCCGTTCCTCGTCTTTTTCGGCCTGATCGTCCTGACGAAGGCCCGGCCGTTCGCGACGCCCATCCTCGGCCTGCCGCTCGAATTCGCCGCCGCCGCCCTCGTGGCCTGGGCCGTCAGCCCGAAGCGCATCCGCATCCTGATGCTCTCCCGCGACACGATGAAGCGGCTCCTGCCGCTCCTCGCCACGATGATCGTCGTCGGGATGCTCCAGCAGATCATGACCGCGACCGGGGTCCGCGGGCTCGTTTCCTTCGCCGTCATCAGCGTTCCGCTCGTCCTCCTCTACATTCTCCTGACCGTGCTTATCCCCGTCTCGGAGGGCGTCCTGACCTATGGGGCGGCAGCCATCCTGGGCATCCCGCTCATCTGGTACTTCGATTCGATCGGCCTGCACGCGACCGTGGCCATCGCCGCCCTGAGCCTGCTCTGGCCTCTGGGCGACGGTCTGCCCCCGACGGCCCTGATCGGGCGGTTGAGCGTCATGGTTTCCGAATATCCAGGCACGTACAAATCGTTCCTCAAGGCAACCTGGGTGCCGTGGATCGTCGTGACGGTCACGGCCATGCTGATGCTCATCTTCAGCGCCAAGCTGGCCTTCCTGGTCAAATGGAGCATGTGATGCGGAGACCGGCATGAGCATCATCATGATCCTCTATTACGTTATCTCGGCGTTTGTCGCCGGGCTGCTCGTCTGGAACTTCGTCCGGGAGAAAAAGAGCGCCAACGACATGGTCCTGTATCTGCTCGTCCTCATCCCGCTCATCCTGCGCCTCCTGAGGATCAAATGACGGGCGGCGCGCGGAGGGGACCGGTCAAGATCGTCCTCGTCGTCGTCGTGGGCGCCCTGACCATCCTCGGCGCGGTCCCGCTCTTCAAGCACCGACATTCCCGCGTCCCGGTCGTGGCCGGCCCGGGAGTCACCCGGGTGATCAAGCTGAGCGATTTCTCTCCCGGGCTCAAGGGCTCGATGGCCGACACGAACGTCTATGTCCTGGAAGGGAAAGAGCCCGGCGGCAAGGCCTTCATCATGGCCAACACTCACGCCAACGAGCCGGCCGGGCTCCTGGCGGCGCTCATCCTGATCGAAAACGCCGTCGTCGAAAAAGGGACGCTCTACATCGTCCCCGAGTTCAACGCCAGCGCCGGGCGGAACACGAAGCCCGGGGACGGCTACCCGCTCTATTTCGACATCCCGACGGAGTGGGGGGCGAAGCGCTTGCGGATGGGCAACCGCGACGCGTCGCCGCTCGACTCCTGGCCCGATCCGGACGTCTACATCCATTACCCCGACAAGCAGCTCCTGTCCTATCTCGACGTCCGCAACTCGAACCGGACCTGGCCCGGCCGCCCCGACGGCCCGCCCATGGAGCGGGTCACCTTCGCGGCCATGGAGCTCATGCGCAAGGAGAAGGTCAACGTCGCCGTGGACCTGCACGGCGCGGAAACGATGTTCCCGGTGACGAATTGCATCGTCGCTCCGCAAAAATCGGCCAAGATCGCGACGCTTGTCTCGATGACCGTCAAAGCCATGGAGGGCTTCGACAACCATGTCGAGCCGTCACCCGGGAATTTCCGGGGGCTGTCCCACCGCGAGATCGGCGATTTCTCCGACACCCTCCCTTTCCTCCTCGAAGCGCCGATCCCCTTCCTCGACCAGCCGACGGGGCCGAAGACGGTCAAGCTCCTCCTCGACGGGAAAGACCCCTTCCTGCTCAGCTTGTCCAAGGAGAACCGGCTCTTCGTCCCCTACGACGAGAGCGGCTGGTCGATGGAGAAGCGCGTCGGACAACATCTCTCCGTGATCCTCGAGATCCTCCGCCAATTCACGAAGAAGAACCCGGACGCGGAGATCCATCTTACCGGGGCCCCGCGCCACGCCGAAGTCATCAAGAACGGCGTCGGGCACTACTTCCACGATCCGGCCAAAGCCGACCCCAAATCGATCCACTTCGAATAGCCGTCTCTCTTCGCCCCCCCCCCAACCATCTTCGCTCGGGAAGGTCTTCGGTGAATTGGAGGATGCGATCCGTGCTTTGAGGGGCATGTCATTGACATTTGCGAATTCGGATTTAAACTATTAATCAACAAGCGAAATTCCGAGGGAAGGGGCGCCGTTCTCCAAGGCTTGAGAACGACCCCCCGAGGGAGGGTATCCGATGTTTCATCGGCGTCGAATGAAAATCCGTGGCTTTTTTTGGACGCTCCCGCTCCTTTTCCTGACCGCAGCCTGCAGCACGGCCTTGGATAAGGCCGTGCTGACCGGGGACGCCGTCCAGGTCAAGGCCTTGGCGGCCGGAAACAAGGACGAGATCAACAAGCTCAAAGACATTGGATCGGCCACGAACGGCGGGGTCTCCCAGACGTCTCTGATGGTTGCGTCCGCGAGAGGAAACAAGGACGTCGTTCTCGCCCTGCTCGAGGCCGGCGCGGACGTCGACATCGAGAATTCATTCGGCTGGACGGCCCTGATGGGAGCGGCATCGTATGGCCGCGCCGAGATCCAGGAGATCCTGCTTGACCACAAGGCCGACCCGAACGCAAAATTCTGGAACGGATATACGCCGCTGATGCTCTCCGTCCGGCACGGACCTGTCCAGACCGTCGAGCGCCTCATCGATGCGGGGGCGGACGTCAATGCGGTGAGCGTGGGCGATCGTCCGGATCAGGAAAAAGCCTATGACGGGACCACGGCTTTGCACGAGGCGATCATGGCGAAGAAGCCCGAGATCGTCGATCTGCTCATCCGGAAAGGCGCCGACGTTAATCGCGCCGATCGCCGATATCAGACGCCCCTCTATGCCGCCGTCATCGCGGAACAAGAAGATATCGTCCGGCGCCTGATCAGGGAGGGCGCGGTCGCCGCGGCCCTCGACGAATCGGGATTGCATCTCTATATCACGGCCAAGATCAATCGTTACACGGCCGAACATCGAGAATCGATCGGCGCTCCCGATTCCGCGATCGAGAACTATCTCCGGGCCGCCGCCCTGTTCGAGAAGGCCCAGCCGCTCCTTCTGAAGGATTCCGCAGCTTACCGCTCGGAAAAGAAGCTGACCCGGTTCGTGGAGGGCCTCAGCGTGCTCAACGCGATATCGTATCTCGCCGCGGTCGGAATAGGCGCCCTGACCCCGTACGAGCAAGTGGCCTTGAAACCGAGCGATCCGAACCTAAAAATGACGGCCGCGCAATATGCGGCCCTGGAAAAGAAATACGCGGAGCTTTCGACCGGATGCGCGGCGTGGGCGGCCGAATGCCGGGCCGCCGCCGAAAAACTGAAACGCAGCCGCCCTTGATCCAGGACAGCGAAGGACTTCGCGTCCGGAAGACATCAGCGACAGAGGGGAGGGATCATTCATGAGAAAGACAGCCCTGATCCTGGGAATCATCGGCGTGGTGTCGATTTCCTGCACGACCATGGGGCCGAAAGCGGTATTCACGGACGACAGGGCCCTGGGCGACCTGACCGTGCCTGTAGAATATACGGGAGGATTGCCCTCGGTCGACCCGTCCACCGCGGGCGTCTTGCGAATCAACGCGGCCACGACCCGATTCGTCTCCGAACGCGGAACAACGCATTTGAACCTCCCGACAAGTTCCATCCGGGACGTCTATGTGAAAAGCGAAGCCAAGTTGAACGCCTGGAAAACGGCGCTCCGGTTCATGTTCATGAGCGTGTTCGCCCTCCTGCTCAAGGACAAGACAGAGTTTCTGTCCCTGGAGTTCGAGGAACCGGGAAAGAGCACCGGCACCCATGCGGACTTCAAGATCAAGGTCGGATCGGGACAAGCGTTGAAGGGCGCCATCATCGAAAAGAGGGACATGGCCGTCGCGGCGCTGACGCCGGGAGAGAAGCCGGCCGCGGCGAAGCCCGAATATGAACGGGCCTTCGATCGGGCCATGGCCATCGACACGATCCCGGCCTGGGAGGAATTCGTCCGGACCCAGACGAACCCTGAATTCCGGGAAAAAGCCCGCCTCCGTCTGAAAGAGCTCTTGGCGGAGAGCGACTGGAGCACGACCAAAGCCGCCGATACCGCCGCGAAATATGAAGAATTTCTAGTCAGGAATCCCGATTCGAAGCACGCCGAAGAAGCGCGGGCGAACCTCAGCCGGATCAAGGAAGGCCGGCCCCAAAAAGCGGAGGTAGAGCTCGCCGCCGACCTGGAAAAAACTGGGCAAAAAATGGAACTCGCGAACGCCAAGTCTCTCCCATCGCCAAAGGACACCTTTACGATCGACCAGGAATTGAGGGGCTCGATCCTCACTGGAAAAGTGGATGAGGTCGCACGCCTCGTCAAGGCCGGCGCGGACGTCAATCTGAAATTCGACTTCGGCGCGACGAGCGGCATGACTCCTCTGCTGCTCCTTTGCGTCGTCAGCTTCGCCGAATCCCCCGATCGGGCGGAGATCGCCCGGATCCTCATCCGTGCCGGCGCGGACGTCCATTTCAAGTACAAAGACAGTATGAGCCTCTTGGGGATGGCCGTCCAAAACGCAGGAAATGTCGCGCTCATCGAACCATTGGTCCAGAACGGCCTGGACATCAACGCCGGGAATCAACTTGGGCAAACCCCCATGCACGGGGCGGCATTTCATGGCAAAACCGATTGGATCGAAGCGCTGCTCAAGAACGGCGCGAAGCTGGAACCCCGGGATCAGAAGGGCCAAACGCCGCTGCACGTCGGCGTCATACAGAAACAAACCAAGGCGGTCGCGCTCCTCCTCGCCAAAGGCGCCGACGTGAACGCAAGAACGAGCTACGGAGCGACCCCGCTCGATCTCGCGGCGTATCCGGAATTGAATGAGCTGATCCGGAAAAACGGAGGAATCTCCGGGAAAAAATGACGGGATCGCAAGCCGATCCTTTTCCGGCTCGGCCCAAGCCGACTCCCCTTGAACCGATTTGAATGGAGGAGCCTCCCCTTTTTTCCCGCGGCGGTTTGTGATAATAAATATCATCTGCGCCCGATCCGCATCTCGAAAGGAGCGCGCGGTCATGAGACGCTTCCCGATTTCCCTTCTTGGCGGTGTCCCTGCGGCGGTCCTGCTCGTGCTTGCCGCGTTCCTACTCCCGGGGAAAACCGCTCCTGACTCCGCCGGGGACGATTTCCTCCTCCCCTCGGACAATTGCACCGTGATCATGGCCGGCGCGGCCGCCACGGTCGACGGTTCGACGATCACGACCCACACCGCCGACTGCGGCACGTGCGACTGGACCTGGCGCAAGGTCCCCGCGGCCGACCACAAGCCGGGCGAGACGCGCCAGCTCTACACCATCTCCCAGATGAGGACCTGGCCGCCCAAGGAAGGGCTGAAGTGGGACCTGATCAAAAAGGACTTCACGGGGGTCGAGATCCCGGAAGTCCCCCACACCTTCGGCTACATGCACGGCGTCTTCGGCTACATGAACGACCAGCAGCTTGCCATCGGCGAATCGACGATCGGGAACGTCCGCAAGCTGAATAACTCCACGCCGACGCCGAAAACCAACATCACCATGCTCACCCTGCTGGCGATGGAGCGCTGCCGGACGGCCCGCGAGGCCATCAAGCTCATGGGCTCGATCGCCGAGAAATACGGCTATGGATTCGTGGACGGCGGGGAGATGCTCGCCGTCGCCGACGCCAAAGAGGTCTGGGTCTTCGAAATCATGCCCGTCGGCCCGCTCTGGACGCCCGAGAGCGGCAAACCGGGCGCGGTCTGGTGCGCCCAGCGCGTCCCGGACGATGAGGTGAGCGTCTGCCCGAACGAGTCGCGGATCGGCGGGATCGACCTGGACAACACGGATTTTTTCCTGGCTTCATCCAACGTCCTCACCTGCGCCGTCGAAAATAAGCTCTACGATCCCGCCTCGGGCAAGCCGTTCAATTGGAAGCAGACCTACTCTCCCGCGCCCGGCAGCGCCCTGTCGAGCGGCGGGCGGCGCCAGCGGCTGTGGCGGTTCTACGACCTCGCGGCGCCTTCGAAGAAGTTCTCCGCCGATCTGCCGAACATGGACTTTCCTTTCTCGGTCAAGCCCGACAAGAAGATCTCGGTCCAGGACGTCATGGCTATGACACGCGACAAGAGCACCGGGACGCCGTTCGATCCGGTCAAGGGCATTCGCGGCGGACAGTACCTGAACCCCAACTACTACGCCGGGACGCGCAAGATCAGCGTCGCCAACGCCGAATACACCACCGTCACCCAATCCCGGAGTGGACTTCCCGCGCCCATCGGCGGGATCGTCTGGCTGTCCTGGGGCGCCCAGGATACGGCCTGCTACATGCCGTTCTACGCCGGCATCACCGCCATTCCCAAATCGTTCAATGTCGGGGACCATTGGGAGTTCAACCGCGCTTCGGCCCGCTGGGCTTTCGATTACACGGACTTCCACGCCCAGGTCGCCTACTCCGAGGCCATCACCGACATCAGGAAAGCCCAGGAAGAATATGAGACCGGCGCCCTGACGAAGATCCCGGACATCGACAAACAGGCTGCGGCGCTCTTCGCCGCTTCGCCGGCCAAGGCCGCCGACCTCCTGACCCGCTTCTCGAACGAGAACGCCCAGAAGGTCGTGGCGGCCTGGTGGGACCTGGGCGACCGCCTGCTCGTCAAATACAACCACTTCGGCTTCTATGACAGCGAGAAGCGGACCCGCGGCCGCGGCAAAGCGGCCCCCTCGATCTGGCAGAAAGCCGTCAGGCTGGCCGACGTCCTGGCGGATTCCGAAAAATGATTTTCCCAAGGAGGAGCGCATGACCATCCTGAAACGCCGGTTTGCCATCGGCGTCCTGGCCGTCCTGCTCGTGACGGCCGCTTATGTGTTCGTTTTCTCCGGAAAAGACAAGCTGGATCCGCCCGACCTTACCGCGGCCGGCGAATCCTGCACGGTCATCATGGTCGCCAAGGCCGCCTCGACGGACGGCTCGACCATGACGACGCACACCTGCGATTGCGGGACGTGCGACTGGACGTGGGGCCACATTCCGGCTGCGGACCACAAGCCGGGCAGCCTCCGGAAGATCTGGCACATCAACCAGTACACGACCTGGAAGGAAGGGACAAAGTGGGTCGTGGCCCCGGTCAAGGGCGACACGGGCTTCTCCATCCCCGAGGTTCCCCACACGTATGCCTACCATCACGGGATGTTCGGCTACATGAACGAGAACCAGGTCGCGATCTCCGAGTCCACCCTCGGCACAGTCCGCAAGCTCGTCAACAACACCCCGGCGGCGAAGATCGACCTGACGATGCTCTCTCTGCTGGGCATGGAACGGTCCCGAACGGCCCGCGAATGCATCCAGATCATGGGCAAGCTCGCCGAGACCTACGGCTACGGCTTCAATGACGACGGCGAGTTCTTCGCTGTCTCCGACCCGAACGAAGTTTGGGCCTTCGAGATCATGCCGGTCGGCCCTCTGTGGACGCCCGAAACGGGCAAGCCCGGCGCGGTGTGGTGCGCCCAGCGCGTGCCCGACGACCATGTCACGGTCTGCCCGAACGAATCGCGGATCGGCGAGATCGACCTGAACAACAAGGATTTCTTCCTGGCTTCGCCGAACGTCATCTCCTGCGCGGTCGAGAACAAGCTTTATGATCCCGCCTCGGGCAAGCCCTTCAACTGGAAGCGGGCCTATTCGCCCCGGGAAGGGAGCGCCTCGAGCTCCGGGGGCCGTATGGCCCGGCTGTGGCGGTTCTACAACATCGTCGCCCCGTCGCTCAAGATCAGCCCCGAGACGCCGGACATGGACTTCCCCTTCTCGGTCAAGCCGGACAAGCCGATCTCGGCCGCCGACGTCATGGCCATCACCCGCGACAAGTGCTACGGGACGCCCTTCGATCCGGTCAAGGGCATTCGCGGCGGACAGTACCTGAACCCCAACTACTACGGCGGCACCCGCAAGATCAGCGTCAACAACGTCGAGTACACCAGCCTGGTCCAGTGCCGGAGCGGGCTGCCGAACGACGTCGGCGGCATCATCTGGCTGTCCTTCGGCCCGCAGGACACGGCCGTCTACATGCCCCTCTACGCCGGGATCACGGCGATGCCGAAGTCCTTCATGGTCGGGGACCATTTCGAGCTGAACCGGGCGTCGGCCCGCTGGGCCTTCGATTACACCGACTTCCACGTCCAGGTCGCCTATTCCGAGGCCATCGAGGACGTCAAGAAGGCCCAGACCGAATACGAGACGACCGTGATCCAGAAGATCCCCGAGATCGACAAGCAAGCCGCCGACCTCTACGCCAAGAGTCCGGCGAAAGCCCGCGAATTCCTGACCAAGTTCTGCCTCGACAACGCCCAGAAGGTCGTCGCCGGCTGGTGGGAGCTTGGGGACAAGATCCTCGTGAAGTACAACCACTTCGGCTTCTACGACAGCGAGAAGCGGACCCGCGGCCGCGGCAAGGCGGCCCCGGCGATCTGGCAGAAGGCCGTCAAGCTCGCCGACGTCCTGGCCGACATGGAAAAATAGCGGAAAGAAGGAGAGAGGGAATGAAACGATTCCTGATCGCTGCGGTAGCGTTCGCCGTCATCATCGGGCTCGGGCCCGCCTCGGGCGCCCAGGGCGCTCCCCCCAAAGCCCAGCTTCCGGTCCTGACCACTTCGGCCGGGCAGTCGAACGACGTCAACACGGTGAACGCCGTCCTCGAGGAAGCCGAGATCAAGTACGACTACTGCGATGTCCCGACCGTGGAGATGCTCGAGGCCGGCGTCGGCCTCGGCGACAAACAGTCGGGCGAAGGATTCCACGTCGAAAGCACGACCGACACGGCCAAGTTCCCCAAGGGAACGGCGTTCAAGACGATCATCATCGCCATCGGCGCCAGCCTCAAGGGCATGGGCGCGTCCGGTCTGACCGTGGACACCGAGGAGGCCCGGGTCAAGAAGATCATCGACGCCTGCAAGAAGAAGAAAATCATCATCATCGCCGTCCATCCCGGCGGCGCGGCCGCCCGCGGGCCGGCGGGAAGCGACAACGAACGGATGATCGACGCCGTCGCGCCCTTCGCCGACGCCATCGTCATCACCAAGGACAGCAATAAGGACGGCCGATTCACCAAGATCGCCGAAAAGACGAAAGCCTCCCTAACCCAGGTCGACTACGCCCTGGGCATGGTCGAGGTCCTGAAGAAGGTGTTTTTATGAGAACGACAAAGCGCGCGATCCTCATCATCCTGGCCCTGGCCGTCTGCCTTCCCTTCGCGGCGGCCCAGGGCAAGCTCACGAGCCCCAAGCAGGAATTCGGCTTCGACGTCGGCGCCGACTACCAGCTCATCAATTACACCCGGACGCTCGCCTACTTCAGGAAGCTGGACAAGGAATCGGACCGGATGAGCCTGGTCGAGATCGGCAAGACCTCCGAAGAGCGTCCGATGGTCATGGCCATCATCACCTCGCCCAGGAACTTCGGCAAGCTCGACACGTACAAGCGGACCGCCAAACGCCTGGCCCTCGGCGAAGGCCTGTCGGATGCCCAAGCCCAAAAGCTCGCCTTGGACGGCAAGGCCGTCGTCTGGATCGACGGAGGCCTCCATGCCACCGAAGTCGCCGGCTCGCAACAGGTCGTCGAACTCGCCTGGCAGATGGTCAGCCGCAACGACGCCGAAACGCTCCGCATCCTCGACCAGGTCATCCTCCTGGTCTGCCCGGTCAATCCGGACGGTCAGGAGCTCGTGGCCGATTGGTACATGCGCGAGAAGGACCCGGCCAAGCGCTCCACGGGCGGCCTGCCGCGCCTCTACCAGAAGTACATCGGGCACGACAACAACCGCGATTACTACATGATCAACCAGCCGGAAACCCAGGTCATCAGCCGGCAGCTCTACATCGATTGGTTCCCCCAGTTCATCTACAACCACCACCAGACGGGACCGGCCGGCACGGTCCTCTTCTGCCCGCCCTTCCGGGACCCTTTTTTCTATTATTATGATCCTCTCGTCCCCATCGGGACCGACCTCCTCGGCCTAGCCATCCATGAGCGCTTCCTCTCCGAGGGCAAGCCGGGGGCGATCATGCGCGAGGGGGCCAGCTATTCGACATGGTTCAACGGCGGCCTTCGGACGGCCGGATATTTCCATAACGTCCTCGGCATCCTGACCGAGATCATCGGAAATCCCACGCCGATCACCATCCCCTTCATGCCCGATCGGATGCTCCCTCGGACGTACTATCCGTTCCCGATCATGCCCCAAACGTGGCATTTCCGGCAATCAATCGACTACCTGATCACCGCGGATTACGCCATCCTCGACTTCGCCGCCCGACGCCGCGAAGAGATCCTCTACAACCGCTATTTGATGGCCCGGAATTCCATCGTCAAGGGAAACAAGGACTATTGGACGTTCCAGCCCCAGGGGATCGCCGACCTCCAAGCCCAGATCGATAAGGACCGGGCCCAGGCCCAGCCCGCGGCCGGGCAGCCCGGCGCGGCCGGCGGGCCAGGCGGATTCGGCGGACAGCGGGGAGGCGGGGCGGCCATGGCCAAATACTACGATGTCCTCCGCGACCCGGCCAAACGCGATCCACGCGGGTTCATCCTCCCGGCCGACCAGCCCGATTTCCCGACCGCGACCAAGTTCGTCAACACCCTGATGAAATCCGGCGTGACCGTCCACCGGGCGACTAAACCGTTCTCCGTCGCGGGGAAAAGCTATCCGGCCGGTTCCTACGTGGTCAAAGCGGCCCAGGCCTTCCGGGCCCATGTCATGAGCATGTTCGAGCCCCAGGACCATCCGAACGATTTCACCTATCCTGGCGGCCCTCCCCGTCCCCCCTATGATGTCACCGGCTGGACCGTCGCTTTCCAGATGGGCGTGCAATTCGACCGGATCCTCGACGGATTCGACGGACCTTTCGAAGCGCTCCCCGGCCCGGTCAAGCCTTCGCCGGGATCGTTCCCTGCTGATCCAGGCAAGGCGGCGGGCTTCCTTCTCGATCATCGCGTCGTTGACGCGGCCACGGTCACGAACCGCCTCCACAAGGCCGGTGAGGAGGTCTTCTGGATGAAGTCGGCCCTCACGGCGAACGGCAAGACCTACCCGGCCGGGACGATCTTCGTCCCGAATAAACCGGCGGTCGTCCCGATTCTCCAGAAAGCGGCCAAGGACCTCGGCGTGAACATCGAAGCCGCTGACCTCAAGCCGGCCGGCGAGGCCTTCCGGATCAAAGCCGTCCGGATCGGCGTCTGGGACTCTTACGGCGGCTCGATGGATTCAGGCTGGCTGCAGTGGGTCCTCACCCAGTTCGAGTTCCCGTATGAGGTCGTCTACGCGCCGGCCCTGGATGCGGGGAACCTCAACGCCAAATTCGACGTCCTTGTATTCGTCGGCGGAGGGATCCCGGCGTTCGGCTCGAGCGGAGGGATGCGGGGCGGCGGTGGCGGTCAGGGCGGCCAGGCCAACATCCCCCAGGAATACCAGTTCATGGTCGGCCGGACTTCGGCCGATAAGACGGTCCCGGCCTTGAAAGCGTTCGCCGAGAACGGCGGGGCCATCGTGACGATCGGATCTTCGACCAGCCTGGGATTCCATTTCGGTCTCCCCCTGGCCAATCACCTGACCGAAAAAACGGCGGACGACCGCGAGATCCGGCTCTCCAACCAGAAATTCTACGCTCCCGGATCGATCCTGCAAGCGAGGCTGGACACGTCCAATCCCTTGGCCTATGGGATGGCCGAGCTCACGGACATTTTCTTCAACAACAGCCCGGTCTTCGACCTGGCCCCCGAGGCCGGATTGAAGGGCCTCCAGGCCGTCGCCTGGTTCGAGACGAAGAATCCGCTGCGGAGCGGCTGGCTGTGGGGAGATCAATATCTTTGGCGCGGCGTCGAGGCCGTTTCGGCGCCGATCGGAAAGGGGAAGCTGTTCCTCTTCGGGCCCGAGATCACCTTCCGCGGCCAGCCTCATGGGACCTTCAAGCTCCTGTTCAACGGGATCTTCTACGGTCCGGCGCAAGACGCGGTCGTGAACTGATCCAACGGGGACGTTCCGTTCTCGATCGGAACGGAACGTCCCCTTTTTTTAGACGAGCTTTCCGTCGATCCCGACGACGATCTTTTCCGGCTGGATCGTAGCGCCGGAGCGCTCGACCGCCTCCTCCACCATGTGCCACAACCCGGAACAGCAGGGCACGGTCATGACGGCGACGGTGAGCGAGCGAAGGCTGTTGCGCTTGATGAGCTCGGCCAGCTTCTCGACATAGCCTTCCGTATCGTCGAGCTTCGGACAGGCGATGACGAGCTTCTTCCCCTTCAGCATCTCCGGATGGAAACTCCCGAACGAGAAAGCGGTGCAATCGGCCGCGATGAGGAGGTCGGCGTTCTGGAAATACGGGGCGAACGGAGAGACGAGGTGGAGCTGGATGGGCCACTGTCTGAGCTCGGAGCGGAAGGGCGCGTGGGCAACGGCTCCAACGGGCTCCGGGTCCATATCGTGATCGATCTCTATCGCCCGGCTGCCCGGACAACCTTCATGAAAATGCGGGACGGGCGGACGAGCAGCGGGAGCCGCGGGGGCATCGTCCTCAACGCCGTGAACCTTCCTCGCCGCTTCCCTCCCCCGGGTCTTGATGACGTGCTGAAAGGTCTTTTCGGGATCGTAGGCGTCCCCTTCGCGCTCGACGATCTTGAGCGCGCCCGCCGGGCAGACGTCGAGACAGGCGCCCATTCCGTCGCAAAAAAACTCTTTGACCAGGACGGCCTTATTTTCTTCGTCGATGGCGAGCGCGCTCTCCATGCAAGCCGTGGTGCACAGTCCGCAGCCGTCGCAGAGGCTCCGCTCGATCTCGATGATCTTCCGTTTGGACATCGTCGCTTCTCCTGCTCCCTGCCCCCGTCCCCCGTCCCGCAAACCCCTCCTCGATGGGATTCGGGAGGGCGTCTTCCGCTTTCGTTATGGCGGAAAATATCATAAGCGCTTTTATCCCGAGGGGCAAGCGACCCCACAACGACCAATCGGGTTGAACCTCCGGCCCGTTTTTTTTATGATGGGACGGTCATCGCATCCCGCCAGGAGGGTTCCAGCCATGCGCCATGATCTGAAAATCGCCGCTTCCTTTGTCTTTTGCGCCGTCATGATCTTCCTCGCCGCCCCGGTTGCCTCCGGCCAGGCCGCCGTCCCCCGCGCCGACTATATCGCCTATGCGCGGGCTTCAGCCGACTGGACCTGGCAGCATTACGACGAGCTCGTCGGACGGTGGAAGCAGTCCTTCGACCCGAAAAACGTTTTCGGCTATCGCGCGCCGGGAGGCTTCCTCGAGATGGCCGCGATCTACGCCTGGTTCTACGAAAAGGAAAAGAAACCAGAGTACGCCGAACGGGCCAAGAAAGTCCTCCTGACCTACGGCGACTTCCGGACGGCATTCCCCGAATGGGCGAAAAAAATCCGGGCGGACTATGAGGACTCCATCCCTCCCCTGCCCGACTTTTTCACGGTGATGCGATACATCCGGGCCTTCGACACGCTCAACCGCCTCGGCCGATTGAGCCCGGCGGAACGAGCGGCGGCCGAGAAAATCATCACGGAAAGCATAACCTACATGTTGCGGACGCAGGAATGGGGACCGATGAACCGGGCCATCCTGCGCGCCGAAAGCCTGGCCTGGGCCGTCCGGGCCCTGCCCGGCCACAAGGACATCAAGACCTGGGAGATGCAACGCCACGCCCTCGGCGACGACAACTGGGGCAACTGGGAGATCGAGGACGCGACGATCTACAACGGGGTCTGGCTCTACTCCCTGCTCGGATACGCCGACGCGCTGGGAAAGATGGATGAGCTGCTCAAAACCCCCGAAATGACTTATTACGGTCACTATTTTCTCAACCTCATGAGCCCGGCCGGGATGGTCCCCGATTTCGGCGACGCCCACTGGGAGGCCAATTGGCCGCATTTTCTCGTCTTTTTCGAAACGGCGGCCTCAGCCTACAAGAATCCCCAGATGCGTTGGGCCGCGTCCGTGATCGCCCGCAAGTATGTCGATTTCAAGAACCCGACGAGCGTCGGGCTCGGTTACATGCTCCTCGACTGCGTTCGCTGGGGAAGCGACACCGTCGCGCCCGCAACGCCCGCGACCGGCTCACAGGAGGTCATGGAGGACGTCCAGGGGAAAAAGATCGTCTTCCGCAATGGCTGGGCGCCCGGGTCGACGTATCTCCTGCTCAATTATCGGGACGAGGGTGACGGCGGCTTGAACTTCCGGGATTATCTCCGCGATTCGATTCCCGTCGAAGAGGAAAAGATGACCCATGGTCACGCCGACGAGAACAGCATCCCGCTCCTCATGTCGGGCGGCTCGATCCTGCTCCATGACGGAGGCTACCGCGACTACATGCCCAGCGGGCCGTTCGGGGCCTTCCGCCAGGATTACTTCCACAACCGCCTGGTTGTCCGGCCGGAGAAGATCTGGTTCGGCCAGAAGGCCGGGGAATCGCGCTACAGTGTCCCGACGGCCGTCCCGGGACAGGGCCTCCTCGAGTTCCTCCGCGATGCCGGCTCCTACCGCAGGGTTCGGACGCAGAAGGTGGATTTCCTGGCCCTCCCGGACTTCGATTATTCCCGCACGCGGGTGACGGACGACAACTGGGGCGGGGCCTGGGACCGGGTCATCGCCTACGTCAGGGACGCCGATCTCTTTGTCGTCTTTGACGTCTTCAAATCGCTCCGCGAAGAGTATTTCACCCTGGCCGACCTCTGGCACACCCGGAAGATCGTCGCTTCCGGCGAGCACTGGTACGACACGGTCTACGATTCGATCGCCGGCGCGAGCGGCGCGGCGGGGGCTCCCCTGCCGCAGGACAAGCGCCTCCTCATCGCCTTTCCGACCGCCGGATTCACGGTCGAAGGCGTCGAGCCTCAGAAGCGCCATTACCAGGACGAGCAGACCATCCATCAGACGACGGCGCGGCATTTCGAGCTGGGCGACACGGCGGGTTTCGCCACCGTGCTCATCCCCCACGTCGCGAACGCCGATCCCAAGGTTCTGGCGGCGTCCGTGCGGGCCGAAAAAGTGGAATCGGGCAATGACGGCCTGGCCGTCCGGATCGAGCGGGGGGGCAAAACCTGGATCATCGGCGTGAAGAACGACCTCCGGCAGGATATGAGCCGGGACAACAAGCGGCCTCGGTATACGTATGAGGCGGGAAAGGTCACATACGGAGACATCGAGACGAATGGAGACTTTGTCTTCGCCGCCCTGGACGGCGCTTCGCTCTCCTATACGATCGTCAACCTGACCAAGGCCCTTTACAAAGACCGGGTGCTCATCGAAGGAAAGCCCTGGCAGTCGGGGCTGGCCTTCGACGGCCGGCCGGATTCGCCGGAGCGGGGAAAGCTGCGCTATTGGCGCGATACGGTCGCCCTCCGCTGAAAATAGTGGAAAAATAGGGGGACGAGACACTCATTCCCTAATTTCGGATGACATTATTCGTTAGACAAATTGAAACAATCGGGGAATGAGTGTCTCGTCCCCCTATTTCCCCTATTTTTGATACGGGTCGTTTTCGACCCTGAACATGTAATCGGGGTCGATGAACGGCCGGTCCCGGCGGTGCCTTTTCATCAGGGCGATGCGCTTACGCAGGAGGTCGGGGAAGTTCTCTCCATAAATGAACGGCGTCTCGCCGAAGCCGGAAACGGCCATCCACTCCACGCCCGAGTTTTTCCATAGCCGCAGCACTGCCTTCGAGTTGTCGATCTCCCGGCCGATCGCCCGGTCGAGAAGGACGCGTGCCGCCCGCCGCTTGGCGGCCCGCTTCGTCTCCTGAACCTCATGGACGGCGTGGATCCAGACGGCCGTGTTCCGCAGCGTCTCATAAAGAGCGCGCAAGGCGAGGGCCCTCACGTACTGGTCCTCGAACACCGCCGCCGCCCGGGCGTCGCCTCGTCCCACGGCCGCGTCGCGCCGCTCCCGGAAGAGGACGATCGCCGCGAGGAGCGGCTTCCAGACTCCGGCGTCGATCCGCCGCCAGGCGGTCCGGGCGTACGCCTTGGGGATAAGCTCAAAGAGGACATCCTTTCCGAGATCGACTTTATTCGGGTTATGGACCGGACTGACCATCACCTCTTCGTAATAAGCCCTCTCGGCGGCGGGGATCCGGCCGATGTCCGGGACGAGCGGCCGGACGAGGAGCCGGTTCCAGACCGTCCCGAATCCGGAGTAGAGCGACATCGGGACGAATTTCCGGATGGCCGCCTCGACCTTCCGCCAGCCGCGGACGAGGGCGGCGGCGTCGCGCCGGCCGGCGTAGCGGCGGGCGATGTCGAGCACGGTCGCGTCGATGTCGAGGCCCGCGTCGAGCTGGAAAGCGCGGAAGATCTCCTGGTTGACCGCGTATGGGACCTTGTCGGGCGGCTGCAATCCGCCCATGTGGGCCAGGGTGGGGATCCCCCGCCGGACGCACGCCTTGAGCTTGTCGTGGGTCAGCCAGGGGAAGGGGATGCCGAGAAGCGGCTCGTGATTGCCGTGGGAGTTGAAGAAATGAAAAAAGTAGCTCCGGCTGTCCCGCGCCCGGAGCTCGGCGGCGGCCTTCGCTTCGGCCGGGGCGAGCGTGTTGTGGTAGCCCGAGCCGAGGACCGGGATGTCCGGGTACGCGGGATGGGGATAGTTGTTCTCCCAGCCGAGCGCGAGCAGGGAATTGACCTCGACGTCGATCCCGTCGCGGAGTCCCGGCCAGAGCGGCTCCCGCTCGCCGTAGAACGATTCGAGCCGGGTGATGACGCGGAAGCGCGGGTTGATCTTGCGGGCGGCGTCGCGGAGGACCCGGTAATAGCGGACAATGTTGGCCGCGGCCGCCCGGGCGATCTCCGCGTCGCTCTTCCATTCGCGGATCATGTAGGCGCCGCCGTTCCGGCCGACATAGAGCGACTTGGTGTGCTCGAAGCCCGAGCCGCTGTCGTTCGACCAGACCGACATGAACTCGAGCTCGGGGACCTCACGGAGAAGGTTGGCGATGAGCTCGGCGTAGTGGGCGCGGGCGAGCGGATGGGCGAGGGAGAGGGCGTAGCGGGGCTTGAAGCTGCGGAACGGGTGGTCCACGCGCGGGCCGCGGAGCGTCGGATACCGTTCGAAGAGCTTCTCGGAGACCGAGCGCGGCTCGAAGCACAGAAGGCCGGGGACGAGGCCGTACTTGACGGCCAAGCGGGCGTTCTCCTGCAGCCGGGCGAGGTTGGCCGTGAGCTGCTCGCGCGGGATCAAGCCGCGGTTCAAGCGGCTCTCGACGAACTGGTCGAGGGCCGGGCAATACGTATAGAAGTCGGGGTAGAACTCTCCCGGCACGCCCGTTTCGTTCGGGAACGGCGCGGCCAGGGCGTTCACCTCGATGTGGGTGAAGCCCAGCCGGGCGTACTCGCGGATGTAGCGCTCGCGGTCGAAGCCCCGGAGAGTCCGGCCGTATTGGGTCAGGAAAAGGTCGAAGGTCGATTTCTCGGCCTCGAAGCTCATCGGCCGGAGACGGCGGCGAACCGCTAGACTTCCGTCCACCCCCATATTTTCGATCAGGTCGGTGAACCCCGCGTAAAGGAAGGCGGGATGCGAGGCAAGGAGGCGGATGTTGCCCGCAGCGTCGGAATCGATGAACGTCCAGGCGCGGTCCGTCGGGACGTCGACGCCGGCCGACCGGAGGCGCCGGACTTCCGCCGGGCCGGCGACGGCCGCTCGGAGCGTCTCTTTTTCCCCGGCCGCCCCCCATCCATCCGAGCGGATGATCCGCGCTCGGGGCCGGGCGAAGCCGCACGCTTCGAGGGCGATGGTCGTTTCGACCGGATGTCCCGCGCGTGGAATGACGATCGTTCGGATCCGGGCCAGCGGATGGGTCATGAGGGCAGCTCCTGGAAGCGGTAGGCGTTCTTTCTCGAGTCGAGGAAAGCGATCAGGCCGGTCAAGGGAATGGTCAGCGTGACCGTGTTGACGTTCGGATGGAAGTTGACGAATTCCTCTCCCCGGAGCCCGGCGTCGATGAGGACGATGACCGGGCGCGCGCCTTCGGCCAGCAGGCCGAAGGGCGAGACCTCGCCCGGATGGACGCCGAGGTGGGCCATCAGCCGTTCGTCCGAGGCGAAGCTCAGGCGGCTGTCGCCGATCGTCCGGGCCAGGGCGGGGAGGTTGATCGGCCGCCGGAACTCGGCGATGATCAAATAATGACGCTTGCCCGGCTTGTTCCGGAGGAAGAGGTTCTTGCAGTGGGCGCCCCGGATCCCCTGCCAATGGACGGCCGCGTCATCGACGGTGAAGACGGGCGGGTGTTCGTGGCGCTCGTAGGCGATCTCCAGCGCCTTCAGGGCGTCATAGACGATCCGTTCGCGTTCTTCCATTGTCAGTGTCTCGTCTCATTATTTCCAGTCTTATCACAACTCGGATGAACTTTTCCACGGCGCGGCCCGTATGATCTGGATGGAGGTCGAAAACCGAGAATGACCAAGTTCCTTCTTTGGCTGATCCTGCTCGTCATTTGCTGGCCGGTCGCCCTGCTGGCCCTCGTCCTCTATCCCCTCGTTTGGCTGCTGTCCCTGCCCTTCCGGCTGCTCGGGATCACGGTCAAGGGCGTGTTCGCCCTCCTCGCCGCGATGATCCTGCTTCCGGCCCGGGTGCTTCGCGGCTCTCCGAAAGCGTAAAAACCCTAAAAAGATCAGAGCGGCGGAAGGTCCCGGCCGCAGAAACGGCAGACCTTGGCCGCGGCCTTGATCGTCTCGGCGCAGAACGGGCACTCGCGCGTCGTCTCCGGCCCGTCCCCCATCGCCGAATGATCCCCCTCATGGATGCGCCCGAGCTCCCGTCCATATTCGTCCCGGAAGCGGGCGATCGTTTCCTTGAGCTGCTTCGGCCGCGCGACCTTGCGGTAGATCGTCGCCCCGTCCTCGGCGGCGGTCTGGATTTCGACATCGCCGAAATTCAGCATCCGTCCGGGAATGGATTGGTTGTAAGACAGGTTGTTGATCTTGTCGAGAGGGCTCTCCTTGGAAAAGCGGCGGAAGATCCCCTGTTCATCGATGACCCTCAGGTTCGTCACGGCCCAGATATCGCGCCTCCGGAACCATTCCCAGTAGAGGAAGTGCAGGGCCGCGAGGAAGACAAGGACGCCGCAGATCCATTGAACGACCCGGTTGACGCCGGTCGGAATCCGGACCAGGACAAAAGAAAGGACGAACAGCGCGGCGGCCAGGAGCAGGACCAGGAACGGTTTGACGATGGTGATCCAGTGGGCCCGCGTCTCGAAGATCAGCCGCTCGCCATCCCGGAGCTTCGTCCGCATGATCCCCTCACTTCCGGTATTTCGAGATGAACTCCTCGACTTCCGGGATCCCTCCCTGGAAGATGAGGTATCCGTTCGACGGCTCTCGGTCGGTCGTTTCGCCGTTGATGGGGGTCAGCATCATCCGTTTCACTTCGGCGGGATCGGTCGTCTGCCCCAACACCCAGGCCAGCTTAACGTAGGCGACCTCGGGCAGCATGTTGGCCCCCGGGACGACCCCGAGCTCCATCATGTCCCGGCCGGTGTCGTAAACGTACATCTGGACGTAGCCCCAAAGCGTCTGGACGGTCATATAGACGGCGATGTTCCGGTCATTGGCCCGCTTGAGCGCCGGATAGAGCGGCTTGTTGACGTGCCCCAGCCCCGTCCCGGCGATGATGATCCCCTTGTAGCCGTTGTCGATCATGGAATCGATCATGTCCGGCTTCATGTTCGGATAATAGTAGACGATGCCGACCTTTTCCTCGAAGGCGGTGTTGATGAGGACTTCCTTGTCGGCGCGGCGGCGCTTGTAGTCCTGGCGGAGCGGGGTGATCTTCTCCCGGCTGACCATGGCGATGGGGATATCGCCCACCGTCCGGAACGTCGAGCGGTAGCTCGAGTGCATCTTCCGGACGCGCGTGCCGCGGTGGAGCAACCCGTAGGTGTCCGAAGTCGGGCCGAACATGCAGACCATGACCTCGGCGATATCGCTCTCGGCCGCCGTCTTGACGCTGTGCATGAGGTTGAGCGCCGCGTCCGAGGACGGCCGGTCGCTCGAGCGCTGCGACCCGACCATGACGATGGGCACGGGCGAGTTCTGGACCATGAACGACAGGATGGCGGACGTGTGATGCATCGTGTCCGTACCGTGGCCGATGACGATGCCCTGGACGCCCTTGGCGATCTCGCGGCCGATGGCCTGGGCCGTACCGATATACTGCTCGGGGCCCATGTTCTCGCTGAATACGCCGAAGAGCTTCTCGGTCTCGAGGTTGCAGATGTCGGCGAGCTCGGGGACCGAACCGTAGAGCTCGCCCGGCGAAAAGGCGGGGATGACCGCGCCGGTCCGGTAATCGAGCCGGCTGGCGATCGTGCCGCCCGTGCCGAGCAGCTTCACCCGCGGCTTCTTCGGGTCGTACGGAAATTCTTTCTCCGGGATCTTGTAATGGGCTTCCTTCCGGCCCGTGATCTCGACGCTGGTGACCGAATCGGCCAGGATGCCGACGTTGTATCCGGAACGGAGCTTCAGGACGATATGGAGGGGATCGGCCGTTTCCGACCGGGGCAGGATGATGCCCGTGTATTCGCCCTTGGCCGTCTTGATCGTCAGGTCGCTCCAGACCTGGGCCTGGAAATGCTGAAGCACCTCGAGGGCCCGGCCTTTATATCCTTTGTAAAGGGCGGCGTCGCTCATCGCGCGCCTCCGGAGATCCGGGCCCCGATCTCGGCCGCGGCTTGTGCGCCATCCACCCTCCCCCGCCAGGTCTCCATCAACAAGCCCATCGCCCGTCGGACACGCGCCGCGTCCGTGGCGAGCTTTGCATCCAACACCCCGGCGACGATCGGACCGATGTCCGCGCGGTAATCCCGTTGGTTTCCCTCGGGAGGGAGCAGCTCATTGATGGATTTCCCTGTTTCGAGATGCTCGGCGAGGAGAGGAAGGATCCCTTCCCTGTGGAATTTGCCCGATCGGACGGAACCTAGGACGGCGGACATCGTCCCTTCATCCAGTCTCTCGGCGGACAAACCTTTCTTTTTCAGCCGCTTGGGATATTGGGCCAGGACGAGGGCGGCCAGCCTGGGCGGGAGGCCCTTGCCCCCGGTCATCTTCTCGAACAATCCGGCGAACGGCGATGAGGCCAGGACCGGGACGAGATCGGATGGGACGCCGAGCTCCGCGTAGCGCCGCTCGCGGTCCACGATCCGCGGCGGGAGGGCGGCCCGCAGGCCGGCCAGCCGCTCGGCGTCGACACGCTTGGGCGGAAGGTCCGTGTCCGGGTACATGCGGTCGGGGCCGGGAAGGATGCGCTCGAAACCGTTCGTCCCGTCTTTCAGGGCCTGGCGGGTTTCGGAGGGGATCCCGATCGTCGCCTCCTTAGCCCTGATGACGATCTCCTGGGTCCCGAGGCGGGCGTCGGCCTCCGGCCCCCAGACCAGGACGATGGCGTCCTCATCGCGGGCGCCGAGCGTTTTCCGGACGGCCTGCCACTCCGCACTCGACAAGCCCTCGCCGGGGCTGTCGGAGTGGAGGATGTTGGGCAGCGTTGTGAGACAGGCGATGACCCGGACGCGGTCCGAAATCTCCTGGTGGAAATACGTGTCGGTCTGGGTTTGCCAGCGGAGGAACCCTTTGAATCCGGCCAGTCGGACCCCCATCACCAGCATCCCCTGACTGAGGGCGCTCTGGATCGGCTGATAAAGGGTTTTCCGAACGTGCTTGGTGACGTCCTCGATCGTCGCGGAGAAGGCCTTGGTCGTGACGCCGCAGCGCTCGAGGGCGGCCCGCATGCGGAGGAGATTCCACTGCCGCAGGGCTTCGTTGTAGGTCAGCCGGGGAATGCGCGGAAGCCGAGGAACGCCCTTGATCTCGATCCGCGTGCCGCCCGTGACGCTGATGTTGACATCCTCGCGGGCGGCCCCGATCCCGGTTCTCACTTTTCCCGTGCTGCGGACGATCCGGCGGAGGAGCTGGCCGACCTCGGCGACTTCCTGCGGCGTCCGCATGTCGGGAGCGGTGACGGTCTCGATGAGGGGCATGCCCAGCCGGTCGGTCACATAGGTCCGGCGGTGCCCGATATCGCTCACCTCTCGGCAGGCGTCCTCTTCCAGGCCGAGCTGGATGATCCGGATGGAGCGGTCCTTGTAGGGGACTTTGCCGTCCACGCCGACGATCGTCGTCCGCTGGAAGCCGGTCGGGATGCTCCCATCCAGGTACTGCTTCCGGGCGATGTGGAGCTCATCGACCATGATGCAGTCGTAGAGCATCCCGATGCCCAGGGCGATGTCGAGGGCCACTTCGTCGATCATGAACGGCGGCGTGTCGTCCATCTCGTAGGTGCAGACCGTCTCGCGGTTGATCCGGTAGATGATCTCCTTCTTGGTCTTGAACTCCATCAGGGCCGTGCCGTCGTACTCTCCGAGCTCGGAGAGGGTCGGACGCATGTGGCGCAAGATCTCGGCGTCGTATTTGGTGCTGTAGCGTCCGGCCGGGCAGCGGCAGAAGAGCTTACTCGCGGTCAGGAGCTGCTGGTGGATCTCGAGGCCCGATTTGAACCCGACGGCGGCGTAATCCTCGGGAGTCATCTCCTCGAACGGCTTGAAGAGGAAGTCGTAGATCATGGGTGATTTTCTTTCGGGAAATACAATAACTTACCCGGACGCTGGCGATTAGTCAAGCGCTCTTCGCTTGAAAAAAGCGTAAGGCGATGGTAAGTTTAATATATAAGGGAAATAACATTGGAAATAAGTTCTTTGGCTTTTAAACAAGCAATTTTTAAGGCTATTCAAACCGATATCGACACCTCTATTCAAAACGATATCTTATCTCTAGAGAAAGTAAGCGGAGAAATATTTAGCGTATCTGGTTTTAAACGCGCTTATATCGAAATCTTATACCTCTACTTGTTTTCCTATTCCTTAATAATAAACAAGAAATTCGTTTCTTCAGCATTTGAATTCTTTAAATTTATTATTGACTGTACTGATAAGATCTTAAGAATCCGGTTTTCAGAAGAAACGATCTCAGAAATTATGCTCGGTTTCAACAATAGATTGGGCGAATATTCTCAATCAATTGGCGAATTCACAATATTTCAAGCTGATCCCTCTAAAGCAATGAATCTCGGGCGCGTCTTTGCCAAGAATATATTCGGACCAAACCATAAGGAAAACTTTCTTATTGATTACCAAGTTTTTGTTCTCTTCGGGACGCATTTAAAATATACAACAAAATATTTTGAAGATATTCAGTCAATATCTTCAAAAAAGAAGTAGATTTTCTTATCTTCATTATGAAGATATAAGGAGAGCCTCTCATGGCTACGTACATCATCCTCAGCCGGATCTCGCCGCAGGCGTTCAGCGATCCCTTCGAATTCAAGAGGATCGCCGAAAATGTCGCGGCCAAGATCAAGAGTCAGTGCCCCGGCGTCGTCTGGAAAGAGAGCTACTCGACGATGGGACAGTACGACGTCATCGATATCGTCGAGGCGGAAAGCGTCGAGCAGGTCGCCAAGGCGGCCATGATCATCCGCGCTTACGGCCACTCCACGACCGAGACCCTCCCGGCCATCCCCTGGCAGGAGTTCTTGGGAGCGATCTGACCGGTTTCCGTTCGTCGACATTCCCCCCTCTCGCCGAGAATGAGGGTCTTTCAACAGCGGAAAGTTCTGTTCGAACAGCAAGCCTTGGTCTCCCATCGTCCTAATCGCCCGGCCCACAGCTCGAGTCTGATCGTTCCTCACCGGCTTTTTTGAACGGTCCCTTCTTCGAAAAAAATAATCGGGCCAAATTGGGAAAAAACCGAGGTTCAGGGGTCTATTATTAATGGCGCTCGGATTTGTCCGTCACGCCGGGCGCGGGCATCTGATATTGAGCCCCTCCGCGATAGTAATAGGTGCGTACGATCGGCAGGGAGGTTGATGATCACGTGCGAAATTCAAACAGCTTGAAAAATCCCACGGCAACAGCCGATAATATGCCTGGAAAAACGAGCGGGCGCACCTGCAAATGTCCAAACTCCCCGAGGATTCCGAGTTCGAGCGATTGCTCGAAGAGCTCGCCTGCCTCATTTCATCGAGGATCCGCGCTTTCGATCACGAGAAATGCGGAATCGATCGCGATGATCTCCTTCAGGAGGTCCGTTTCCGCATCTGGCGCGCGTGCGAGGAGCGCGGCCGCCGTCAGAAGATCCGCGATATGCGCGCCTACGTCTCAAAGATCGTCGTCACCACGGTTCTCAAGGAGATCCGGAGGGAACGGACGCAGCGCAAGGCGCTCGAACAGCAGGCGGCCGCACTGGCCCTGCCTCGTCCGAGAGCGGCCCACGCCGATCCGGATGACGACGCGCCGCTCCGGGAAGCCCTTTCTTCGGCCCTCGGCAAACTCCCCCGGCGCAACGCCGAAACCATCCGCCTGCACCTCCAAGGATTCACCCTCGAGGAGATCGCCCGATTCCGGGGCACGACGGTCTTTCAAGCGCGCCATCATCTTTACAGGGGGGTCGATAAATTGAAAACCATGATCGACATCGATAAAGGGATCCGATGAAACTTGAATTCGGCCGGCTTCGAGACGCTTATCGCCGTGCCGCGGCGGCCGAGATGGCCGCTTCAGGCGAGCCCTGCCCGCCGCCGGAAGCGATCGTTCGGTTTGTGACGGGAGAGAGGCCCAAGAAAGAGCGGGGAAGGATTCTCTCTCACCTGGCTCGGTGCGAACCTTGCGCCGGAGAGGCCAAGATCTTTGCCCGGCTGAACCGCGAAATCGAGGAAACGATTGGCGCGGTCAAGCCCGACAGGCCGAGGCCCTTGCGGTTCCTGGAATTCTCGAGAGGCCTGAAGCCTTGGTGGATCCGCCCGGTCGCGATCGGAGGGCTCGCCGTCATCCTCCTCGGGCTCGCTTACCTTTTTATCCTCCGGCCCCGCATGACGGCCCCGGTGTGGCGAGGAGAGGCTGGGGGAGTCCAGCTCGTGGCTCCGGTTCGGGAGGCGGTCGAGAGCGGCTCGTGGGAATTCGCCTGGCGGCCTTACCGGGGAGCCGAAGCCTACACGGTCGAAGTCTTCGATCCGGCGCTTTCGTTGATCTGGAAAAGCGGACGGCTCGCGGTCGACCATCTTTCGCCGCCGGCCGGGCTCCGCGACGTGCTCAAAACCGGGAGCTCGTATTTTTGGTCCGTTTCCGCCCATCTCGAAAACGGCCTCATCGTCAAATCGAGCTTGATGGAATTTGCTCTTAAACGCTGAGCCTTCGTCGGCGATGCCGCTTATCCGAGACCCGTCAACAGGAACGCCGCCCAGAAAAAGGGGGGCGCGTATTTCGAAGCGAGCATCCTGATCTTCGCCTCCCGCAAGGCGGCCCCCGCGTCTCCCGAACGGGCGATCGCGGCATAGAACGCGTCCATAAACGCGGCCGCGGCCTGGTCTTCGACTTTCCAGAGCGACGAAACGACGGCCCGGGCGCCGAGGACGAACATCGCCCTCGGCAGGCCGACGACGCCTTCGTGTCCGAGGCGCTTCCCCTGAGACGTCCGGCAGCCGGAGAGAACCACAAGGTCCGCTGAAAACCGGAGCCCTTCAAGCTCGCGAAGCTGAAGGAAGCCATCCTCGTCGCCGCCGTCCTCGGGCGAGAAGACGAGCGCCGAGCGCAACGGGTCGATCGCATCGCTCAGGGCGTGGGAGGCGATATGGACGATCCCATGGCTTCCCGAGAGGGCGGACTTGAACGCGCTTTCCGTCGCCTCTCGACCGACGATCGTCCGGCGTTTCATTTTGGGGAAATGCCGGACGATCCGGGAGATTTCGGCCGCAACGCCGGGGAGCGGGAGGAGCGCCTGCCCCCTGTCCGCGGCGATGGCGGCCATGAGCCGCGACGGCGACGCGGGAGCCTTTTCCCCCTCGGCCGGGGGCCGGGCGTATTCGGACGCGCCGACGGCAAGCAATCCGCCCGTCTCCAGTCCGCAGATCGGTCTCTTCGACGCTTCGAGCAGCGCGGTGGCCGAGGGGGCGTAGCGAAGAGTGAAACGATCGAGGAGATACCGCGATTCCCGCGCCCCCGCCCGCGGGACGCGGAGCGCCTCGAACGGCAGGCCGTTCAAGATCCCGTCCGGGATGATGATCAGATTCGCCGTCGATGACGGAAGCGCATTCGCGAGGGGGGCGAAGATCTCCAAATATAGGCGTTCCCCGGCCGGGATCCCTTTGGCCGCCGCGATTTCCGGATCGGCCAGAAAATTCAAATAAGCGGAGAGCGAGGCTTCGATCCGGTCCGCGGCGGGGAGCTCGACGATTCTGAGATCGCCGCGCGTCAGGACGAGGCCGTACGAACGGTCCCTCCCCAGCCAATACTCGATCATCGCCGTCCGATCGTCCAGCAGCCCGTTCCGGATGGACTCCACGGTCGCGAGCTCGGGCTCGGAGCCTGGCGCCGCGCTCCTCCCGCTCGACGCCGCGGCCAGCATATCATCGATTTGTCTGAGCTCGAACTCGACCTTTGATTTTTCGACGGGCTCGAGCCGCCGCGAAGCGAGGGCTTTGAGAGCGTCGTTGCGTCTCGCGCTCAGGGCGTCCCGATCCAGATTCGGAGGCGAGCCGGCGGGAGCGACGCCGACCGTCGGCCGTTCGTCCGAGATCCGTCCCCTGAACGAGCCGGCTTTCGCCATTTCGACGTATTTTAAGATTTCGCGCGCGGGGGAGTTCGAAGCGCCGCGTTCCGCAATCTTGACGCGGAGGTCGATCACCTTCTCATAGAGATCTCCCCAGCCGGCGGCGAATTCCGCCCGATGGAAGTCTTCGAAGATTCCCGCGCCAAGCGTCCTTGCCGCGGCTAGGGCTTCCTCATAGAGGGAAAGGGCTTCGGCGAGATCCCCCTTTTTCTCGGCGCAAAGCCCGAGGCCGAATTGGGCTCTCGGCAGCGCGGAACGGGAATCCCATTTCGTCGCGATCGCGATCGACCGCACGAACTGGGCCTCGGCCCGGGCCGTCTCCCCGGTCGCCCAAAAAGCCCTCCCCAGGTCATAAGCATAAGCGATCATCAGCTCAGGAATGTTCTTGGCGTCGGCGAATTCGACTGCGGGCCGTAAATAATCGATGGCTTCGCTCGGTCGACCGAGATCGACGAGGATGTTTCCGATTTTCGCCCTCTGGTCGTTCCGCAACAATTCGGGGCTCTCGCCGCCGGAAAGCGAGGTCAGGGCTTCGCGATATCCGTCCAGGGCGCGGCGGGCTTCCTCCGGATTCCCGGTTTCGTTGAAGAGCCGCCGATGGACGTCGCCCAAATCGCCGAGGGTCGTTCCCGTGACCAACGCCGAACCGAGGCGGCGGGAGATCCGGACGGCTTCCGTATAGTAATCGACCGCCCGGGCATGGCTGCCGAGCGTCGAATAAATTCCGGCGATGGCGCTGAGACAAAAGAGAAGATTCCGTTCATCGGCCCGGGATCTGGCCTCGTTCAAGGCTTCGAGGTAGCGGCGCAGGGCGAGCGAATACTCGCTTTTCGTGAAGTGGTGCGCGGCGATATTGTGGAGCGATAGATAGATTTCGCCCGCGTGATGAAAAGCCCGCGCCGCCTCCAGTGCCCGTTCATTGAGCGCCCGGAATTCGGCTCGGGAGGGCGTTCCGAGCCAGGTCGTGCTCCAGGCCCTGAGGACTCTCAAGAGGAGGCCGGGGCTCCCGACGGACTCGGCGAGCGCGGCCGCTTGCTGGAACCACTTTCGGGACTGCTCTGCGCCCCCTCGGTTTCGGGCCTCGATTCCCAGGACGTACGATTCGCGGATGCGTTCGGCCGCGGCGCAATCGGACGTTGGTTTCGCCCAGCCCAGCTTCGTCGCGATCTCTCCGGCCCGGGCGAAATAGCGGCGCGATTCGTCGAGCCGTTCGTCGTTCCAGGCCAACAAACCGAGAGTCCACAATCCCTCGTATTCCTCGGCCGGGTCGGAAGGCCGGTTCTTCAGAATGCGCTCGAATATTCCGCGGGCGGCGGGAAAATCCCCACGTTCGAGCATCCGCCGGCCCTGCTCCAGGAAGCCGCCGGTTTGGGCGGCGCCGGCCGCCCCCCCCACGAGCAAATAGGCCAGGAAGAACGATGAAAGCGCCCCCTTTCCTCCTCCGGGGAATCTCCATCGCGGGGACATGGTTTCCACTCAGCCTTCCGGGCGGGATTATAGCCCGGGGAGCCGGAACCGGCAAAATATAAAATATTTTTTACAATTTGGGAATAATTCAAGGCCTCGTAGCTCTTTATTATTGAATCTATGCGAGGTGAATTATCCATGCCATCCAAAAAAGCATTCCTGGTTCTCGGTTTGATCGTCGTCGCGGGCATCTTGTTCTTCTCCGTTTTGAACGCGCAATCGTACGTCAAAGAAATCGACCGCTATATCGAGGTATGCGCCAACGGCCTGACTTATGTTCCCTCCAATACGGCCTATGTCAAGTGTTACGGGGTCATCAGAAAGGTGGTCGGAATCACCGAGTTCATCACCGCGACGGAGGAAGAGTGCAAATGCCCGGATTGTTGCGACGGATTCTGCTACATCATCATCGTCTCGGAGCCGACGAGCGAATCGGATGAGTCCGGTTCGAAATCCACGTTCGTCGGACCGCGGGAAATCAAATTCCTGTGGATGCCGTGCTGAACCGGGCGCGGAAAATTCTCTTGGTAGCCTCCCGCCTGGCGATGGGAGGAGTGTTCGTTTTCTCGGGGATCGAAAAGCTCTTTTCTCTGCGGGAATTCGCCACCATCGTTGTCAATTATCAGATTCTTCCGGAACGGATAGCCGTGTATTTCGGCTATCTCTTGCCGTGGCTCGAATTGGCCCTGGGAATCCTCCTGATCGCCGGGATCCATATCCGGAAAGCGGCCTTGGGGCTGAGCATTCTGATCGTCGTCTTCATGGCGGCCTTGACCATCAGATCCGCGACGGGCCCGCTTCATGAGTGCGGGTGTTTTCTTTCGGCGGGCGCCGGGGTTCGACACGGCCTCGGCTTTTACCTCATCCGGGACGCCCTTTTGTTGTGCCTGGGAATGGTCCTCTTGCTCAGCCCCAGGCCGAAAGTCCGCGCCAGGGAGATCCCGCCTCCGGATTCGCGGCTGAGAGTCGCGCTCCGGCGTCCTCTTTGAAAATGAGGATTTTTTGAAGGCCCTGACCGACGACGGACGGAACGACAGATATCTCATTCCGACGGCGATGAAAAGAAATGGCCGCAGGGCCGCGCCGGCTCCGCCCCGCACGTCGGGACTCCTCCTCGAGCTCTCGAACGAACCGTTGCTCGTGAGGCTCGAGAAGAAGACGCTCGAGCTGAAAAAGGCAAGAAAAAAAGCCTCCGCAACGGCGAGGCACACCTTGAAACACCTCGTCAACAGCCTGGCCGAAATGCTCGAGCTGACGGACCCGTTCACCGCAGAACATCAACAACGAGTGGCTCGGCTCGCCCAGACGATCGCGGCGAGGATGAAGCTCTCAAAGGAGCGGATCGAGGGCATCGGCATCGCCGGCAACATTCACGATATCGGCAAGATCGCCGTGCCCGCCGAAATCTTGAGCCGGCCGGGCAAGCTGAACGAGCCCGAGATGGGCTTGATCAGGAACCATCCCGAGGTGGCCTTCAAGATCCTGAAAGGCATCGATTTTCCGTGGCCGACCGCCCGAACCGTCTATCAGCACCACGAACGGATGGACGGTTCCGGATACCCGCGAGGCCTCAAAGGCGAGGAAATCATCGTCGAAGCCAGGATCCTGGGCGTCTCCGACGTCATCGAGGCCATGTCCAGCCACCGGCCTTATCGGCCCGCCCTGGGAATCGACCGGGCCCTTGAGGAGATCTCGGCGCACGCGGGAATCCTGTACGACGCCGACGTCGTCCAGGCCTGCCTGGATGTCTTTACGAAGGAAAAATTCGAGTTCGATCGCCATTCGCCGGCGTCCCCGCCGCTCGGCCGCAAGTAATCAGGCGATCCTGATGATATGATTCCGTCTGGAGGATCGAACCATGATCATCGCCGAGCTGGCCGTCTTTCCGACGAGTGAAGGCTCCTCCGTCAGCCGTTATGTCCGGGAGGCGCTCAAAGCCATAGAGGCCTCCGGCCTGAAGAGCGAAACGGGAGGCATGTCGACGACGATCGAGGCGCCCGACCTGAATTCGCTCTGGCGCGTCATCGAAGCCGCTGACGCCGCACTCGTCCGGATGGGCGCCGCCCGGATCCACATCGATCTCCGGATCGATCATCGGTTGGACAAGGACATAACGATCGCATCGAAGAAAGCGGCGGTCGGGAAAGGTTGATCCGCCGCGGCTTTTCTCCGCCGGATCTGGGATATAATCGGGCAGAGGTGAATTCATGCCCGAACATCCGTTAGCGATTTTTGAAAAGCTCGATCCCGCCCTTCTGGCTCAGGTAAAAAGCGGCGCCGACCTCGCCCTTTGCGACGGCGCCCTGCCCAGGAAGTTCAAGCTCCTGATCGCCATGGCTCTTGACGCGTCCCTGGGCGCGGCGCCGGGAGTTCAAGCCCTCGCCCGCCAGGCCCTCGCTGCCGGGGCGACGAAGGAAGAGATCCTCGAATCGGTTCGCGTTGCCTACCATATCTGCGGCTCGAGCAGCGTTTATCCGGCCGCCGCGGCCCTCCGGGAATTGTTCTAGGCCTCAGGAATATCGCTCGACTTTTTAAATTTGAGGAGGTCGTCATGAAAACGCGCAGGATCGTGTTCTGTTTCCTTTTTATCTCGCTGACCGCCGGCCTCTCGGTCGGGCAGCAAGCAGTGGCGCCGGTCACGGTCATCAAAGCCGGCCGGCTGATCGATCCCGAAACGGGGACGATCGCCGCTCAACAGATGATCGTGATCGAGGGCGAGAAGATCTCGAAAGTGGGGGCAAACCTGCCGATCCCGGCCGGGGCGAAGCTCATCGATTTATCCCAGCTGACCGTCCTCCCCGGCCTCGTCGACGCGCACACGCATATGGCCCTGACATACAAGGAACAACCGGAAAATAACTATTACTATCTGACGAACGTCACGGACTCGACGGCGTTCCGGGCGATCCAGGCGGCGTCGAACGCCATCCAGCTGCTCAATTCGGGCTTCACGGTCGTCCGGGACGTGGGGAACAACGCCCTTTATGCCGACGCGGCGCTCCGCCAGGCCATCGAAATGGGCTGGCTGCCGGGGCCGACGGTGATCCCGTCGGGACCGATGATCGGCAGCACGGGCGGACAGTTCTGGCCGACGCCGGAAATGTACAAACAGCACAACATCATGTATCCCGAATACATCGACGCCAACAGCCCGGACGAGATCGTCCGGGCCGTCCGGGAGAACATGCTCTTCGGCGCCCGAACGATCAAATTGTGCGTCGACTGCAAGCCCTGGGGCTATTCCGTCGAGGACATCCGGCTGGCGATCCGCGAAGCGGCCAAGGGCGGCTGCAAGGTCGAAGCGCATGTCCAGACTGTGGACGGCGTGCAACGGGCGATCGACGCAGGAGTCTACATCATCGCCCACAACAGCGCGCCGACGCCCGAACAGCACCGCCAGATGGCCGAGAAAGGGATTTTCCTGGCCGGGACCGACACGCCGTTCATGCCCTACCGCGGCACCGAAGCCGCCTTCAAGCGGACGGTCGCCAATCTAAAGGATGCCTGGGAAAAGAAAGTCCTCCTCACCTTCTCGACGGACATGGATTACTGGAACGAGCGGATGAAGGACCCGAAGACCGGCGAATGGCTGACCCGCGGGGACCTGACCCTCAATTTTCTCGAAACGTGGAAAGCCGCAAGCATCCCGCCGGCGGACGTCCTCCGGGCCATGACCATCAACGGCTACAAAGCTGCGGACATCATCGGCCAGCGCGGTCCGATCAAGCCGGGGAATTTCGCCGACATCATCGCCGTGGCCGGCAATCCCCTCGACGGCATCGACGCCCTGCGCGACGTTCAGTTCGTGATGAAGAACGGCGAGGTTTTCAAAAAGGACGGCGTGATGGTGCCGGAAAAGTTCTTCCATCCCGGCCCGGTGCGGATGCCGAACGGACGGTGGACCCGGTGATGGGGGATTTAAGAGGCCCAAGTCGCTAAAGCTCAGGATTCGGCCAGGTGAGGATGACGTCGGCCTGCAAGGCCCTCGAAATAGAAGCGACCCTTCGCGTCGGCAGTCGCAGTTTTTCGCGCTTTTAAGAAAACGGCGTCATGGGGGTAAATATATCGTAGGGGCCCTTCCCGCTCGGCCCGGTTTAAAGGAAGGAGATCCCATTAGTCTCATTTGTACTTCACAGGTGGCACATCGACCTGAGGCGGGCCAAAAATCCGAAAACGTCTAGGAGTTGATAACCCAGCCTCCCGTACCGTCCGATGTCTGGGAACGGATCGCCCAGGTGCCGGCCATAAAGCGGCCGTATTCAATCGGAACCGGCAGCCCCTTTGATACGCAATAGGTAGGGGGCAAGAACCGGAATCACCGACCGCTTCAGGCCGAAATATCTGCGCGCTCTGGTTAATGAAAAAGCCCCCGACCCGGAATATCCCTCCCATGAAAAACTCAGAGATCCTAAGAAAGTGCCGTCTTTGAACGTACCCTTGAAGGGCAGCCCACCTAAATCCCCATTTACTGTCTCACCAGTTATCGTACCTGATAAAGGCGTAATAACAGTCTCTCTGCCAAGCTCTTCACAATAAGCGCCGAGATATTGTAATCCCGCCAAAGTAGCGAAGCCTGTCACATCGTTGCCGGTCACATCGAAAGTCGCATCCATTTTTCCGCCATGATGAAATGTGCATGGAGTCCCTTGGACTGGGATAGTCAGAGACCATGTCCCGCTCCATGATCCCGCTAAAGCAGATGACTGAGGTGTCATACGTATTGAAACATCACGAGTCAATACCTTGCCGCTAGGTAATACGATTTTTACCGTTACAACATCTTCAACGCCGGATTCCGCACCAGGAATCGTCAAGTCAAAAGTCCCCTCGTCTTGTGTCGTTGTTATCCACTGAGAGGCGCTGTTCCTATAACCGTCTGTCCCTGCTATGGACATGATCACATTCGTACCGGACATCAAGCATGTCAAATCACAAGATGCGACATAATCGCGCATAGCACCAGGGGATGCCGGATCTAATGTCAATGTATCTATAGAAGTCGCTGTACCTAGATTAATACTTAATTCAAAAGGACCATATTGTTTCGGAGTAACCGTAAGAGGTTGACCATATGTAAAATCGGGCAGTCCGGCTTGACATGGTATTAATATAATATCCTCAGTAATAGTCCGATCGAATATTTCTGCATCACATATTCGATCGATTAAAGATAATCCTTCCGGCCCTGCACCCAGTGTGTCGGCATAGAGGACCAAAGCGGCGGTCATCGCCGAACATGCTTTGAGAATCGCCGGGGCCCAAGGGACGAGAGGAGGGACGACGGCGACCACATAGGAACATGCCAACAATGCAAATGCGGGTTCTGTCGCGACTGATTTTGCCACAGCTTCAAAGACATCAATAAATCTTGAACATGTCTGCTTAACATCAATAGATGGCGCTAAACTGGTTGGGACACTGGCATAATATTTCCCTTTGCTCATTCGGTATGTAGGAAAACGACCAAGCGGTCGATGCGATTTATCCAGTACTAATACGCGTATGCCCGGAGAATCAGCAGGAATGCCGCATCTCGTTACGTTCACGATACAATTTCCGTTATTTTCATCGTTCGTTAACGAATATTCCATGGTCTCATTGCCGCAAGTCTGATATTCGAGCTTTAATGATTTATTCGCTCGAATAGAATTATTACTTTTGACCGTTATTTGATTTGAAGGTGGATTAGCAAGATCGATCTTCGTATTGATTTGATGTTGACCATCACTTGTCAAAATCGTCAAATCCGCTCTTTGAGATGAAGTCCATTCAAATTCAAATCGGGTCCCGTCTTCAGAAATGACTCTTGCAGGGTCACCTGTATCATCCAATTCGAAAGTCGTCGTTACGCCGCTGTCGATGACGATGATTTGATCAATACTCAATGGAATTCCATTTGCGTCTCTTGGACCATAAAATTCAATATAACCACCTTCCGGTGTGCTGCATGTTGCGATCAAAGGATCAAATCCGTTTGACATGACGACAATCTCGGTTTTTAAAGGCGTCGCCGATGCCTGGGTCGATTCCGCACCCTCTCCCCCGGAATTTGCAGCCGTGACGATATAGCAATATAGCGTGCCATTCGTGAGCCCCGTATGGCTATACGGGCTTGTGACGCCGGTGATCTTTTTGCCGTTGGTCTTCGAAACGCCGGGCGTATTTGACCAGTAGATGTTATAAGATGTCGCGTTGCTCACCGCATCCCAGCTTATATTGACCTGGCCCTCACCGGCCGTGGCAGTAACACCAGTCGGGGCCGATGGCCCCGTGTTCGCATTGCCATCATCCCTCCCGATATTACAGGCAACGAAAGTCAAAGCGATCATGCCGATCAGAAAAATATGGAATGTTTTCATTTTCAGCCTTTCTTGACTTCGGTCATGAAGCTGCTTTTTCGGGCTTCCTCGTTGCAGCGAGAAGATCTTTTCCCTTGCGCTCGGAATCGCAGCCTCCCATCGCAAATGAGGATAAGTCCGGCGGGGATCGAAGTCAACAACGCGGAGATGGCCGAGAAGGAGGCCGTAGCGTCCATTGACTTCCCCCTTGAACCGGAATATATCATCAGGAGTCAGTCAGGGAATCTTTTGGGACAGCCCGGAGAAAGACATTGTTCCTCCTGCTGAGCGTATTGGCTGGCGCGTTGAGCTTCGTCCAGGCGGTTCCGCCAGCGGCGTCCGGACAAACGGCATTCCTTCCGATCGATCTCCTCGGCGTCGTCTTCAACCAGAGCTCTCCGGAAAGGTGCGTCTGCCTCCTCCGATCGTCGGCGTCGAACGGATCACCGGTCCTCGCCCAGCCGGGCGATACGGTCTTCCAGCTCGCGGTCGTCCAGGCCATCGTCGGGGAAGACGTATTTCTCAAGAATCTCGCGACCGGCAGGATCGAGATCCTGAGCATTCCGAAACCCGCCCGCTCGGCCCGGATGCCCGCCCTCGCGCCGGCCCTTCCGCGGGCCGCGCCGAATGCGCCTCCGGACACGGAACGCGTCATCCCGAAAAGCGTCGTCGACCATTACCGGGCTAACCTCAGGGAATTCCTGGACGCGGCCACGGCGGCCCCCCGACTGCGAACGGTCAAGGGACGGAGCGTGATCGACGGGTTCGAGATCCGGAGCGTGAAAAAGGGCTCGATCGTCGATCAGCTCGGTTTCCAGGCCGGGGACGTCATCCTCGAGATCAACGGGGCGAAGCTCGATGGTCCGGACAAGGTCCTGAGCGTATATCAGGCGTCCCGGGACTCGGCGCGCGTCGTGATCACGGTCCTCCGCGACGGAAAGACCCGGACGCTCGCCTTCAGTCAGAAATGATCGGTGAGAATTTCCTCCGTGTTTTACTATCTGTCTTAAAGATAAATAGATAAGGATTTGCTTTTTCACACAACGAAAAGATCTTTCCCTTAAGCTCGGAATCAAAGCCTCCCATCGCGAAATGAGGGTAATCCCGGCGGGGATCGCAACAACGCAGAGATGGCCGGGAAGGAGGCCGTTCGGTTGAATCCTCTTCCAGACAGACTTCTCCGCGTCGCAAATACGTCACAATATTCGATTAATCTCATCTAATCTGGATTAATGGTGCTTAAAGGGAAAACGATGTTCTTATAGGTGAAAAGATGTGACCCGTTTAGGACTCGAACCTACAACCCGCAGATTAAGAGTCTGCTGCCTATACGATAAAGGATAAGCCTCTCCCTTCATGTGACACCCGTGTGACCACGGTGTGACCAAATAGATTGAAATGCGCTGAAATTCCGGGTCTAGAACTGAAAGGACAAAATCAAGGGAATTCAAGAAAAACAAGGGTTTAAGGGAGCGCGCGAGGCAGGACTTGAACCTGCGACCTTCTGATTCATAGTCTGATTCTTGGGGATTCTAACTGACTGAATTTGATTGACTTGCAGGGGCCGGTCCGGCTGCCGTGTCGACTTTTTGACGTGTTTGATCGAGAATTTCGCCTAAGCGCTCGATAGCCCGCTGCATATTCTCAGGCGTAGGATGGGTGTAGCGCATGGTCATTTGAATCGAAGCATGGCCCAAGATTTTTGATACAGTCGCGAGGTCAGCCCCCGCCTCGATCATCTTGCTGGCTGCGGTATGTCTAAGATCATGTAGCCGGACCTTGCCGATTTCCGCCCTCTGGCATGCGGACTTGAAAGCCGTCTTTAGGTCTTTGATGTTGGTCTTCGTTTCAGCGTTGAAGAAGACTAACTCGGGTGAAGACTGAGGAAGAAATCCTAACGCCTCTCGAGCGGACGCATTCATAGGGACCTTCCGGGATCGCCCGCTCTTCGAGTCCAGGATCAAGATAAAGCCCCTCACGAAGTCGATATCGGCCCATTTGAGGCTCAGGATTTCGTTCCGCCGCATTCCCGTATTGAGTGCGACGATCAGGATAGGCCGAATGCTCGGGCAAGCACATTCGATAAGTCTCCTGGCCTCCTCGGGACTCAGGATCCGCTCTCTCACGTTGTTCTCGCGGAATTTCTTGACCGCCCGAATCGGATTCGCCTCAAGCTTGCCCCATTCAACGGCCTTGTTGAGGAGCGTTTTCAGGGATGATAGCTCGCGATTGACCGTAGCCGGAGAGACCTCAGCTCTTCGCTTGGCCTTATACCGTTCGACTTTTTCGGGTCCGATATCCTGAAGGGTTTGGCCTTTTCAGAATGCCTTCAAATGGCTAAGGGAAGTCTCGTCGCTCGTCCAGCTGCGCTTGTTTTGTTTCGAATAAAGCTCGAGGAATTCATCCGCGAAACTCTCAAAAGGGACAGGGCCGCTTTGTCCGGGTTTCTTGAATCCGAGTCGCTCATCGAGCCGTTCGATCCGGATCTTGGCCAGGGTGTTCCTGGCCTGCTCCTTTGTGTAGCCGCCGAATTGCCGGATCCTCTTACCCTTGAACGTGAAATCGACGTACCATTTCCCTGCTTTGGACACGAGATTCCGATCTTTCTTTGGCTTAACCATTAGCCCAAGTTCGACAGTAATACAGTTTTTTGGGGGCGCGACAGCTTAGCCTTTCAGGCTTTCCAGGCAGGGGTCACGATTTTCCCTCTCCATAACAGCCGAAAAGCTTTGTAGTGGCGACTTG
>Ga0315277_10000977_pt1 | contig 42754 bp, 25 predicted proteins | sample YL17G05_15_MG_FD_203695 | JGI IMG/M metagenome (GOLD analysis project Ga0315277, IMG submission 203695) | Sediment microbial communities from Yellowstone Lake, YNP, Wyoming, USA - YL17G05_15 | ecosystem: Environmental > Aquatic > Freshwater > Lake > Sediment | place: USA: Wyoming | collected... | reverse complement strand
ACACCATAGGTTTTGACGTTGTGAGGAACTTTACCAGAACAACCTATTCCTGACACCAGAACAATCTGATGCGGTTCCAAACCCATCTCTGACAGAGCCATCTGCATCGCGGTCATAATGCCGAAATTTCCGCACCCTGGGCACCAGTCTGCGAACACGTCGGTCTTGAAATCAGTTATCTTAAGACCCATAGGTCAACACCTGTCTGTAGCCTTAGTAATGTTTGTTCTCTATTATTGTTTTCTTGTTTTTTGTTTTCTTCATTCTTGTCTTTACCATGTGTTTCTGGTTCCATTTTTTCACCTCCGTTCAACTATTCATCATGCAGTCATTCACTCTCGTCGTTTCGGGACGAGGAGACAATATGCCTTTCTAACAGGGAGACTAATAGCGAGCTAACGCATAGTTGCAAGATTGGCTCGCGTCGATGAGATGGGAGACAACTTTTCCCCTTGAATTTCAAATGGGGGAAAGGCTTATGTCTCCGAGGAGGTCGTCGTTGTTGTGTCTTGCGCCGCTTTTTGTGTTTGGTCATTCATTTTAGTCTTGGGTTCACGTTTTGCATAGGGTTCACGTTGTCGTGAGCGTTGTTCTGTTGTTGTTGTTTGTTCTGTTTTTATTCGCGTACCCGTTGTATGCGTTGTGTCAGTTGAGACTGATTTGCGATTTGCGTTGTTTCTACCTTGTTTTGTGGTTGTTCGGCTTTGCGTACCGATTTTTGAGTTAGCGGGGTTTCTCGGAACGTCAGGTTTGGTTTTTTGTTGTTGAGTATTGAGTTTTGCGATGTATTAAATTTCATGAAGTTGGTAGTTAATTTCGGTCATTGATTTGGCGAGGTTTTGCCTTCAATGTGTTATTGTTCTATTGTTTTAGAGTTTTTGGTATTTGATGGAGTGAGATGTTAATTCTTGATGGTGTGTTTGTTATTTTGGTTTGAGGTTTTGCCGTTAATGTGTTAATGGTGTTTATATTTAGGTTTGTTGCAGTATGGTTTGACTGCGTCGCGGTCTGCACGGGCTCTGGTGGTGGCGTTGGTGTTGGAGTTTGCGATTTGCGATTTGAGTGTTTTGGTTTGAGTTTGGTGTTGGCGTTTTTGTTGTTAGTTGGGTGGTGGTGATTTGGAATAGGTATTTCTGTGCTGTCGCGCGCGGGAGGTAACGTCATATGTCGAAAAGGTGCGTGTACCATCCAGCTAAGCGCGAGGTTCTTTTTAGTCGTGTTCCCAGTGGTTTTGGTTGGGTTCGTTCAGTATTTTTGTCTGTTGTTTTTGATGGGTATTTTGTCTTAGTGATGCCTAAGAAATTAGGTTTCACACAGCTATTTCGCCTGAGGCTGGCGGGCGTAGAGATTGGGGCTTTCTTGCCCTTTCTCTATTGCGTTGGAGGTTTTTTTGGTGGTTGCGAAAGGTGATAGTGACGCTAAGTTTTTGCGTGTTTTGGGTTTTGGTAAGGACGAAACTGAATGGATTAGTCAATATGATTCGTGGTCTATCCGTGGTGGTTTTCGTAGTGAGTACACGCTTGTTGGTCGTGGAGGTGTAGCTTCTACTTATTGTGGTAAGCACAAGTGTTACTACAAATGTGATGCTGTTGACTTACACGACGGTGTGTTCAGGGGTAAGGATATCTATCATAATGTTGTTATGAATTGTCATCGTCCTAGTTGTTCTCGTTGTTGGAAGTACGGTTGGGCAGTGAGAGAAGCTAATAATATAGACTCGCGTTTTCTTACAGCAGACAAAGTTTTGGGTCTTCGTTATGTGGATGTCGAACATCTCTCTGCGTCTGCTCCAAAAAAGGATTATGATTTATCGTACAAAGATTTGTCGAATAATGCTATTTTGGCTTTGAAAGCTAGCGGTGTAATTGGAGGTTGTATTATTCTACATGGTCACCGTAAAGACTATGATAAACGCGAATTGTTTTGGAGTCCTCACTTCCATTCACTGGCTCATATTCAGGGTGGCTATGACCGTTGTAGAAGTTGTATTAAGGTTGGGTCTTGCTGGGATTGCGAAGGCTTCGAGGGTGTTACGCGAAGGGCTCATGTTGATGATGGTTGGATTGTCAGTTTAGCTAAAGATGAGAATGGTAAGGTTCAGAAGCGAAATTCTATTTTCGGTACTGCATGGTACCAGCTTGAACATGCGTCTTTGAAGGTTGGAGTTAAGCGTTTTCAGATTGTCAAGTGGTGGGGCGTTCTTGGCAATCGCAAATTGAAAACGGTTCTCAAACCTATTGAACATAAGTGCCCTGTATGTAAGAGTTCAATGGAGTTCGGCTATCCTTCTGGTGCTGAGCCAATTGTTTCAAATAGAGGTGAACGTGGTTTTGTTAAGAATTTTGCTATTGACCACGTTGAGGATGAGAACGATAGGTCCAGATATATTGGGTCTGGTGGTGGTAGGTTTGGGTAGCGGTAGCGCGCGCTAGTTTATAACGGCGCAAAGACATAATCAAGATGGTGGAATAGTGAATTGCCCCAAATGCAACAAAGAGATTCCGTTCTCACTCGTTAGCACACGAGGGGTTGCTCACTGTCCTTATTGTGGCAATGCTTTGTACATAAAGGCTCCATCTCCAATCATTCAAAACAGTGTCTCGAGTACATGGCGAACAGTAGGTTTCATAGGTTTGGCGTCTGGCCTAGTACTTTTGCTTGCAGCTTTGTTTGCAGCGTTTTACGAACAGACTATGACTTTTATGGGCTATACCGTAGCGATAGGCAAACCATACGCCAGCTACACCTTTCCGCTAGTAATTGCAGCAATCTTGGCTTTCGTAGTGGGCATAGCAGGACGGGAGCAAAGCGCTCGAAAGCGCTAGAATATAAGGCCCGTCGGTCGAGAAAGAGATAAATTCACAATGACATATCGCGCTATTTTTCGGATAATAGTATACGCTACCTGTTTGGTGCCCCACAGTTTGGACATTTAGTTTTTGCGCGGTCATACATGTTACCGCAGTTTCTGCATTTCGTGTAGGCCAAGATATTGTGCCCACAATAAGGACAAATCCTCTCAGTTATGTTGACTCTCTTCCCGCAACTTGGACAGTCTCGAAATTCCAGTTCCAGCTTTCTTGCTTGAATTGTTTGATGACGACGGAGCAGAATGCTTCCAACAATCCCAGCAGATCCCATAGCGATAAGACCTATCGCTAAATATCCAAATGGGGAGAAAACGACTCTATTCAGATCAATTGTTCCAGAAAGGTCAATGCAGTCGCTCGGAAACGGCCATGAACGAGTCCAAATTTGAACGAAGTAAGTATCTGCATCATTGACATTCACGTCATAAACCAGAGAACTACTCTGGATTTCTCCGAAAATATCGCTTCCATCTGTCCGTCTGACCACAAGTTTTCCACTTCCACCGCTAACCTGAACATTAATGCTAAACCAGTCTCCTCGCTGAGCAGAGAAAGTTCCCGAATTATACCAGTCAGTGTTAGTTACCTGCACGGAAACATGGTGAATGGTAACAGTTGGATACAAGTTTATAGTTGCGACAATTGCGACACCGACTGCGACAATTATTACAGAGGAAAACAATACCATGTTGAACCATCTTTGATTCAACAAATTCACAGACTGCATGTATTATATTATTCACACATGCCATATTTAGCTAGTTTGGGGTTTGGGTTTTGGGGTGAAGTCTTATCCTTAGATGATAAGCGCGCGATAGTTGTTGTTTTGAGTTTTGTTGGTGGGAGCGCGAGCGTGACGCGAGCGCGACATTATACGCGCGCTTGCAATGCAAGATTATTAAGACTGGCCCTCAATATTCAGACTGTGCCACAATGATTAGCATTCAATTGGCGATACTACCTGTGCTGATATTTCTAGCACTGGCTGCCTACATAATCTATCGAACAATAAAGTTTGTGAGCAGAGGACCTCCCAAGACTCTTGCGGTGTCTAGAGGCACTAGTGAGAATGATGAATCAACCTCAGAAGACAAGAATAGGCAAGTTGTGGGTATGATCAATTGCGAGTATTGTGGATCTATCATGTCGCAGAATGCTACGGTTTGCCCAAACTGCGGGGCTCCTAGAAAAGAGTAACTGGCTCATATTGTGTCAAGAAGTCTCTTTCTCTTTTCCTGAAATTCCTCTTCAGTGATCGCACCCATTTGTCTCAATTCAGCGAGTTGCTTGAGTTGTTCGAGTGCGCTTCCTCTTGAAGGGGTCATTACTGATTGAGTCTTTGCCTTTCCCTTCAATCTAGATATCAAGTTTGAAATCTGGTCAACGTCATCTTTGGCCATATCTTTGAATCGAAGAATTCTATCTTTTGTGGAAAAGAGTATCTCTCCCAAAACCATTCCTTTCTTTCCCTGAACCGTTGTGATTTGATCATATTCCACGAAAATAGCGCTTGTCTTGCTGAAAGAAGACAATAACCCTCCTCCCTTAGGATAGAATATTATTCGCCCCTCTGTTACTGCCAGTCTATTCAGAGAAGACTGTCCGTCAATAATTCCTTCAATAATCGCGCGAAGTTTTTCATCTGGTTCAACATATTTCTCTGCCTCCTCAGTTTCCTCGTCTGCTGACTCTTCTTCATCGCCTTCTAGAATGCTTTCACTGAACAGTATATCATCTTCTGGCATCGTCTCACAAATTACACTCTTAGTAGGCTTTGAAATTAAGGGTTTGGGTTTCGGGGGGGTAGAGTTTTGTCCAGCATACGTGTATCGTCTGGAACGTTCGAGTGAGCCGAAGGCTCACGAGTCAGGATGATTGTGGTGTTTACGCGTGTTTTGAGGATGTGAGGCTTCAGAGAATCCGTAAAAAAAAAGAAAGGGGTTACTTGCGTTTTCGGTATATGTGGAATCCGTCTATTTCGTCTGCTTTTGTCCAACCGTCGTTTAGAAGTTGCATGGCTTCTTCTTTGGTTCGTATTGCTTTGCTTGTCCATTCTCCGTTTTCGTCGTGGTAGAGTGTTTCTACGATGTGTATGTATCGGTCTGTCATTGTTGCGGTGCGGTGTCCTAGTATGTGGCGTATTATTGTTCCATCTCGTAGTTTGTAGTAGTCTGTTGTTGCTTTCCAATGTCTGAAAGTGTGGAAGTGGATTTGCTTGAGTCGTGGGTTGCTGAGTTTTTTGGCTGTTCTTTCTCTCATTTGTTGGAAGGTTATCATTAGTCCTTTTTTCTTTGAAGTTCTAGAGAATGGCGCGTCGGTGTCTTTGGGTATGTTGTTTAGCATTCCTTTGAGTATGTCGCTTATTCGTAGGATTCTTGGCAGTGAGCCTTTTTCGGGATGGTTGACTGATACGGTTTTGTGTTCTAGGTCTATGTCTTTCCATTCTATGTTGTAGGCTTCGCCTATGCGCATTCCTGTTTCTTTGAGTAGTTGGAGTAGTGGTGCTATGGTTCTGCCTGCGGCTGATATGAGTTGGTCTAGTTCTTGTTCTGTTGGTATGAAGTAGATTTTTTCTTGTATGATGTATCTTGGCGGTGTCCATGTTTTTCCTAGTAGTTTGAGGTAGAAGGTGTATGATGATGCGGTGGTGGATTTGGTTGAGTTTGACCATTTTATTTGTGATAGTGCTGTTTTGAATTGTTCGGGGTCGTTTATGTCGTTGCAGATTTTCGCTATTCTCTGGAATCTTTGCGTGTTGTCTCTTATGGTTTCTTCTTTTCTTCCTAGTTTACGCATTTCTTCGGCGTATTTGAGTAGGTCGGGTGTTCTGTTTACAGGTAGGTGTTCTGTTTTTAACTGCCGTAGGTCAACACCTGCCTCTCTGGAGCTTGACCGAGAAGAACTTTCTTCAACGCGCCGTACACTTCGGTCGTTGTTATGGGCCTCCCGTTGAATTTGAGGATTCGGAAGTTGGTTTGTATTCCAGTTTTCTCTCGAATGATTTCGGCAAGCTGCCCTGAATAGTTGTTTTCAACAGTGATTATCTTTGTTGCGTTTTTCAACAGTTCAGCAACGTGTTCTTTCGGCAATGGATGTATCATGCGAATCTGCAAAAACTTGAGACTTAGACCTTCTTGGGTTAGCTTGTTCATTGCTTCAAGGATTGCGCCCTTCGGAGAGCCCCAGCTCACCACAAGGTTCTCTGACTCCTCATCGCCAAAAACTTTGAGCTTTTCCCCCATAGGTATCTCTCTGTCAGCAGTTTCGAGTTTCCTCATTCTTTTCTCAACCATCATGTCTCTGTTGGCTGGCTCCTCGCTTATGTGTCCGACCTCGTTGTGCTCATCTCCAGTGTACCAGTGCACCCCATTTCTCGTTCCCAAGAAAACTCTCGGTGAGACCCCACTCTCCGTAAACTCGAAACGTCGATACTGCTGATCTTTCAGTTCACTTTCTCCAAGAATCGCGCCTCTTTCTATTTTGAAACTGCCCGTATCGAAAAATCTGTAAGTCTGAGAACTGTTGGCTAATGCTTTGTCGATGAGATGAATTACGGGCATCTGGTATCTCTCCGCGTAGTTAAATGCCAAAGCAGCATCGTAGAAACACTCTTCGATATCGCCAGACGCCAGCACTATTCTCGGAAAATCCCCATGCCCCGCATGCACGATAAACTGCAAGTCTGCCTGCCCAAAACGAGTCGGTAAACCTGTGGCTGGGGCTCCACGTTGATAGTAGGTTATTACGACTGGAACCTCGCAGTTGCCTGCCCAGCTAAGCCCTTCAACCATCAGCGAAAACCCTGGACCTGATGTGGATGTTGCCGCTCTGGCACCGGCCAAACAAGCGCCAGAAGCAGAATTTATCGCAGCAATTTCGTCTTCAGTCTGCACGACGACTATCGACCCCTCGCCGGTTCTCGTCTTGAGAATTTCGTGCGCTTCCAAGTATTCGCTTTCATCTGCTGCGGGAGTTATAGGATAGTAGGTTTGGATCCTGCAGCCTCCCAGAACCTTTCCCATCGCGACTGCTTGATTGCCTGAAAGAAAAATCCTCTCTTCCGTGGTGTCGATCTTTTCAAGCTTGCGGAGAAAGCTGTTCGTGAAGGTGTGTGAAGCGAACGCATACGCTTCTCTGAGGGCCACGATGTTCATGTCCGCGACTTTGGGCTTGTCCGAAAAAACGGTCAGCACAGCTTTCTCAACCAGACTTTGATCATACTTCAGAAGTGCAAAAGAAACGCCTATTGTCAGCACGTTTATCATGCGGGTGACAGTGCCCAGCTTTTCGATTCCCAGTTTCGCTGCGATTTGTTTTAGCAGGTCCGTGTAGGGAATGAGAAAGATATGAACTCCTTCTTTTTTTGCCCCGTCTAAGAAGTCGCCTAGAGTGTCGCCGAGACCTTTTCTGTCAACAAACTTGTGAAGCTCGTCCTTGAATTCGTAAGGCAGAGTCGGAATGTTGAAGACTTTAGTGCCGACTAGTTCTTTGTCAACGATTATACCGCCGTTGGGAACGACTTCATTGATATGCCTTACCACTGTTTCAGCATCGAATGCGGCCAGCAGGTCAACGTCGTTCACGTTGGCGTGGACCTCTTGGTCTGAGATGCGAAGGTGGAAGTAGCTGTGAAGTCCTTTGATGTTAGAGTGATATTCTCTTCTGCCGTAGACGTAGAAACCGCCGTAACCGCAAGCTCTTCCCAGAATATTGGCCGCCGAGTCGACTCCCGCACCTTGCGGTCCACCTGCCATCCAGTTTACTTCATTCATACTTTTCCTCTTCATCTTGTCTTAGGAGAAAGGCGAGTCTAAAAGTGTTGTCTCAGCCGCCTGTCACAGCGTCATCTATGCAGCAGTCACACCCCGAGGATTTTCCGCAGTACGGGCATACGCACTTGCAGTTGTCAATAGGATTCTGGCATCTTTCGCACAATGGTATCTCGCTCTTACGTTTCATATTTCTCATCCAATTTCAGTAAGGACTGTTTCCAGAAAAATAAGTTTTTGCAGGTTAGCTATGCGCATATCTTAGTGGGAACGTATAGAAAAAGATGAGGAATATTGGAGTATTCTCTCTTTCGGGTCTACACTTGTTCGAGAAGAGTTGTGAACGTGTCGTGGTGGTCTTCCTCGTCTTTCAGAATCTCCATGAAGAGGAAGGCGGTTGTCTCATCGCTTTCTTCACGAGCCATTTTGATTATCCCTTTGTACATGTCTATGGCTTTCTTTTCATCTGTCACGTCTTGTGTAATCATTTCTTTCAAAGCTTTGCCAACCTTAATTGGATCAGGCTTCGTTGTGGGCACAACTTTCCCGTCGCTCAAGTAGTACAGTCGCTCAGCGATCATTTCTGCATGTTTCATCTCTTGCTTGGCTATGCTTTCAAAGGCGTCCTTCGTTGCGTAACCCTTGACACCTTGCCATTGAACATGCTGCCACATGTATTGCACTGTAACCTGTATCTCTCTAGCGATCGCACCGTTAAGCATGTCTAACAATTTCTTCGATGCCAATTCCTTTCACCTTATTCAGTTGTAGTCTCACTCTGTTTGCTACGTATATTAAAGTTTCTTGCACAGGACCTGCAGTTAATGATTGCAATGCTTTGTTCACACAGACAGCAGAATGTATATCAACCTAGTAGGACAATTTTGAAGGCAAGGTGAAAAATCAAATGGACAAGACATCAGGAAACTTGAAGAACGCATTCGCAGGCGAATCACAGGCAAACCGACGCTACTTAGCTTTCGCTCAGAAAGCCGAGGAAGAAGGACATCCTCAAATAGCTAAACTTTTCAGAGCAGCAGCTGAAGCGGAAACTGTTCATGCGTTGAATCATATAAGAACCATGGGTGAAGTAAAGACCACCAATGAGAATCTAAACGCTGCGACAACGGGAGAGACGTTCGAGTTCAAGCAAATGTATCCCGATTACCTAAAGACTGCCAAGGACGAGAAAAACACCCAAGCAGCATGGAGCTTCAACGTTGCCAATCAAGTTGAACAGATTCACGCCAACTTGTTCACAAAGGCCACCAACACTCTGAAAACTGGCAAGGAACCTCCGAAAGCAGAATATTACGTCTGCAATGTATGTGGAAACACTGTTGAAAACGAGCCTCCAGAAAAGTGTCCGATCTGTGGATCACCAAAATCCAAGTTCTTCAAGGTAGCCTAAACCCCTCTTCCCAACCTTTTTCTTCAACTTTGGATTCTCACTTGTCTAGTTGTTCAAGCGCGCGCGATAGGGGCTTTTCTCATGAGCTAGCCGGTTGGGTTTCTGCCCTGAATCAGAAGACATGATCATCAACACTCTATGCAAAAACTCTTCTTCGCAATAAGCTTGTCTTCTTTTGAAGAATAGGAAAAATGACACTGGTGCACTAAATCGTTACTTCTTTGGACTTCTTACCAGTCATGCAATCTATGTCGATTCTGCCGATTGTTGTGCTTTTCAGTCTCTCCGAGCTCAAGCCAGCGATCAGTAGCTCTGGATTCTTGTCAAGTCGATTTATCATGCATTTTATTGCGTCAAGCTTTTCCTCGAGGTCATCAAGTATCGTGACTCTTCCTGAAAAGTGCACTGAAGCATAAAGGTGCGTGCACTTTCCTTGGGCATACCCTTTGTCAATCAGAGCTTGCCCCCAGATAGTGTTGTTTGAACGCAGATACTGGAGCTTCTTGCCTTCTTGCGCACAGTGGAAAAACAAGCAATTCTGCGCCTCATCGTAACCGTGGCTCAGTGATGCCAAGTAGGGTTGGTTGTCCATCGAAAATGCCAACGTCACATAAGCCGAGGATTTGAGTATCTTCTTCAAGTCTGCGACGTCTGTTATCTCTTTGTCTTTGCGTCTTAAATGAAACGACATAGTAAGAGTTCGTGTTTACGGATTTATAAACTGTTGCGTGGGGCTAGAATCGATTCTCAACTTGAATATGTCGAAGATTTTCCGAGTATGCTCGAAACCGCGCGCGCTAGAAGAACCATGCGCCCACGAGTCACATCAGATAAAGGGCTGCACCGTGGGGCTCGTCTGCGATGAAGATTTGGCGGCAGGCTTTTAAACACTAAGAGCTTACGCTTTCAAATGGTGAAAGATGCGTTGGTTGACAAGAGAATAGAGAAGCTAGCGAGACTATGTGTCCACTACAGCGTTGACGTGAAGCCTAAGGAATTCGTCGTTATCCAGGGCAGTGACATGGCCTTTCCAATCATGCACGAACTCTACAAGGAGTGTCTGCTGACCGGTGCTTATCCACAGATGATTCCAAACCTTGATGTTCAATACACTTTCTTCAAATATGCCAAAGAGCATCAGCTGAAGTTCGTGTCGCCTCTAGACAAATTCATGGTTGAAAACATGGACGTAAGCATGGGAATTTTCTGCGAATCGAACCCGAAGAGGCTGACCAATATTGACCCTGCAAAAATCCGAACGCGCCAAGCTTCACGACGTGAACTCGCTGACATCTTGATGAAGAGGGAAGCTGAGGGAAAGTACAGGTGGACTGGTCTACCGTACCCGATAACGGCAGGGGCTCAGGAAGCATCGATGTCACTGCAAGAGTACGAAGACTTCGTTTACAGCAGTTGCCTCGTTGACAAGAAAGATCCGATCGCGGAGTGGACCAAAATCAAGAAGGAACAGGAGAAACTCTGTAGATTCCTGAATCAGTCTGAAGAAATTCATGTGCTGGGCGAGGACACGGATTTAACCTTCAAGGTGAAGGGCAGAAAATGGATAAACTGCAGTGGACAGAAGAACATGCCCGACGGTGAAGTGTTCACTGCACCGATTGAGAACTCGGTCAACGGCACAATAAGATTCACTTATCCTGGCATTTTCTCGGGCAGAGAGGTTGAAGACATAAAGTTGACTTTCAAAGCTGGTAAAGTCACAAAAGCATCGGCAGTGAAGGGAAACGAACTGTTACAGCAGCTTCTGAAGATTGAAGGCGCAGATCGTCTCGGCGAAACGGCTATCGGAACAAACTACAACATAACGAGGTTCACGAAGAGCATGCTTTTTGACGAAAAGATGGGCGGAACGATTCACATGGCACTCGGATTGAACCCCATACCTGAAACAGGCGGATTGAACAAATCGGCATTGCACTGGGACATTCTGAAGGACATGAAGAAAGACGGAGAGATCTACGCAGACGAGAAGCTGTTCTACAAAGACGGAAAATTTCTAAAGATGTGACCAACATTCAGCCTAGGCTAGATGTTGGGAAACTCGATGGAGACGAGTCTGGAAGTCTCCTACAACTCTCTTTTTCTGTTGCTTCTGTCTTGAAGAGAATAGTGCAAATATGGGACACGTGCGAGTCTTTTGTGACTCGATTATGGGCGAAAATTGAGAAGTATCGTTTGGTCAATTCTCTTACCTTTCTCTCATCCTTCTCGTATTTGAGATGCAGCAGTTCATGTATCAGCGCGGCCCTTGCACGAATTCTGACATACGAAGCGAAGCCGTCTTTGCCAAAATCCTGTATTAGTCTTTGACAGAACTTCAGTGTTCTTGGATAGATTCGGATCTTTCCTATGTAAGTGTTGCAGTTGCCGGCTAGGCCGTTTCCGTTTCTCCTTCTATAGGGAAGAACTCTGACCTCGACTTTTCTGATTGTTTGAGTCTCTATGTTTTCCTTTCTTAACATCCAGCGGAGAAACTTTTGGAACAAGGGCCTTTTTAATGTCCTGAGCACGACGGAAGCATACTTCACATAGAAACCCGCGTGCTCCTGAGAGAACTTTTCAAGTTTTTCAGGGTGAGCAGTAATTGCGATCCTGTCAGAGAGAGCCTCAAGGCTGAGGCGATTTGCTTCAGAGGTCGTTTCTATTTCTAGCATACTGTGTTATTTCCTAGACAGATGCGAGCCAGTTCTTGAGCATGTGATAGTGCGAGAACCTACGGCACGCTTTTCCTGCAATATAGATTCTCAGCAGACCTTATAAAGATGAATAACCGTAAGGTGTGCTTCCGACATCTCTTGATTGACAAGTGTTTGTTCGGTGGGAGACGCTATCTATAAAAGGCGAGTCTGCTATTCCAGTATCGTAAAGCTTGGAGAAGCATGACCGAAGAATCTGAGAACAAAGAACCCATTTCACCTGAAAAGCTTTTGATCGATAACTCATCAAGCTTCCAGTTTCATGCGGCTTATATCGCCTACTCTGATGTCTTTGACAAGGTAACCGATGCTGAAGCAAAGAAGCAGTTGAACCAGAACATTCTGGATCTTCAGCAGAATCAGATAGATTATCAGGCCTTTTACGAAAGGATAGGTAAGTTCAGGGGAGAAGACCCCAGTCTTCGCGGCTATGGCAGAGCCTTTATTAAAACGCAGAAGAAACGAGAGTGGCGCAGAAAGACGCAGAAGCATGATAGAATCGAACGCCACAAGTAAAAAAGAATGTTCAGATGGCATACGACACGGGCTCTTTTTGAATGACCTGTAATGTCCATTAATGTCCCTTTAAGATGCCAGATTCTGGCAGGTTTGTGACGTTTAAGAAGTGATAGAAAATGATAGATTGTCAGTCTGCACGTTCAATTTCTATTCGTGTTGATTGAAGTAGACGATGGCTATAGCTATATCCTTCATGTTGCAGACTCCGTCATTGTTGACGTCTGCGTTGGGATTCCATTTCGGCGAAGACGGATTCGTGTTGAACAGTATGATCAAGTAAGCTACGTCTTTCATGTTGCACACCTTATCATAAGCACCTGGCGCAGAACTGGAAACGTCACCCGGAACGCCCACGTGGACTTGTGTTGCAGACGTATACGTGTTGTCTCCTGGGTTTGTTTCGCCAGGGACCATGTCTGCGACGGCGGATAAGGTGTAGTTGCCGTATGCGAAACCTGTGGAATTCCAGACGAATGTTTGGGTTGTTGAATTTCCGACTGTCAAAATGACGTTCAAGACCGTCGCTATGACAGTTGTGTTGGCGTAAAGTGTAATGTTGAAGGTTTCAGTGTAGCCTCCATGGTTTTCTGCTGTGACGGTGAGGTTGCTTGTGTATCCTCGGCCTATAATCGTCTTGTAGGGTGTTAGGTCGGTGACGGCTATGTCGTGGGCTCCGCCAGCGACGTTCACTACTCCGTTGACGTCTAGATGAGGAATCGGCTGTGGCGGTATCTTTTCATCACCTAATTTCGTGTCGGCGAGGGTCAGGGCGGTGGTTCCTCCGCTCATTGCTTTGAACGTGAGCATGAGTATTGCTCCTCCACCATTTACTGCTGTCATCCCCAACAGTGTAGAATATGCTAGGATACGGCCATGGGTGCTGTTGTAGTTGTTCGTGATGTTTGCGTTGAAGAATGTACCGCCGCCAGTCTTTAGAAACGGACCTTCGACCGCGTTCGTACAGTTCACTATGGCTTTAAAGTAGTACAATTTCAGTTCCCACGATGTGAAGTTGACGATGTTAGCTACGGTGATGTTTATACCAAAAGTGTCTCCGCCATTTGCCGTGACAGTTGAGGGAGCAACTGCGACTGTCGTTGTGGCAGCGGATATTCTGTAAGCTGAAAATGTTAGCATGGATAAACATAACAAAGCACATAGTAGAACATGTGTTTTCTTCAAGGTCTCCTTTCTCCCTCTAGTTTGCACGTAGTTTATTGGGAAAGATGGTATTTAAGAGTTCAGGAATTAACTTCTAGTTTACACAGTTATCAGCGCAAGCAACTTTTCTATATAAAAAAGAGGGGGGATGTGAGGTTTTGTTTAGGGTTCATAGTGGTATAGGTAGTTCACTGCGACTATCCTCAGATCGAATACATCGATGATTCCGTTGCCGTCTAGGTCATACGTTGATGCTTCCGACCATAGGGCGTCTCCTTGTTTAACGCCGAAGTATATGGCTACCAACCGCAGATCAACTAGTTCGACAGTGCCGTCGTTGTTTACGTCGCCCTGTATTGGCGAGAAAGTGTAAACAAAATCTGGTCCAACGTCTATCTGGTTCAAGCCGCCTTTTTCGTAGCGCAAGACCGGGCCTGCAGCGTAACTTGTGTTAGCTTTTTGCAGAAATATGGTGTCGCTCAAGTCATTCGTCCAACCGCTTGCGCTCTTCCACACGTGACGATAAGTGGCTCCGAATTTGATGGTCACCAGAGTCAGGGTTCCGTTTATCGGTGTGCCTGAGGTGTGGCCTGTGATTGTTCCTGCTGCCTCGTTTACGTTGATTGTTCCAGATCCCCATGCGTTCCATGTTACGGTGACATAGTCAAGCAAGGTTGTGTTGAAGTGGACCTCGAAGTCGAAGTCTTCGACGTTCAGAGCGTTAGAGATGATTATTGTCACGTTGAAGTTTTCAGTGTACATGCGGCACGTCTTGTTTGCTGGGCTGATTTGAAGTGCGGGTTTTTGGGTGAAGTGCGCTGTGACAGTGAAGTTGCCGGTCATGATCAAAGTAGCGGGGTCGGTCGAACCGGTCAGGTCGCCCGTCCAGTAGTGGAAAATCCAGCCTATGGAAGCTGAAGAAGTCAACACGACGGCGTCGCCATAGTGGTAGGGTCCTGAAGCGTTCAAGTTCACAGATCCGCTGCCGATGGTGTTGACAGTCAACGTGTAAGTGTTTTCGGTGAAAGTGGCAGTAACACTCTTGTCGCCGGTCATATTAACAGTGACAGGGCTAGCAGTTCCCGAAACAGCGCCGCTCCAATTAGCGAAACTCCAGCCAATGTTGGCAGTAGCAGCTAATGTTACATTCGTGCCGTAAGTGTAGGTAGTCTGATTGGGATTCTTGCTAACTGAGCCGCCGCCAACAACATTGATACTCAAAGTGTATTGTTGCTGAGTGAAAGTTGCGTTAACAATCATGTTGCGAGTGATGGTTAAGGTAGCGGGGTTGGCAGAGCCAATCAAGTCTAGACTCCAATGATCAAACGCCCAGCCGATCGTTGGAACAGCAGTCAACTCAATAACGTCACCATAATGGTACGGCCCAGTGTTGTTCCTGTTCACAGAACCCTGACCAACGACGTTAACAGTCAAAGTATACACGTTCTGAGTAAAGTGAGCGGTAACTGCCATGTTGCCAGTAATAGTCAACGTAGCGGGGTTAGCAGAACCGATCAGGTCTCCGGTCCAATGATCAAACGTCCAGCCTACACTAGCATTAGCCGCCAGTTGAACCACATCGCCATAGTGATAAGGTCCGCTATTGTTCCTGTTGACTGAACCGCTACCATCAACCGAGACAGAGAGAGTGTATTCGATCTGCGTGAAGTGAGCGGTAACTGCCATGTTGCCAGTGATAGTTAAGGTAGCGGGGTTGGCAGAGCCAGTCAAGTCTAGACTCCAATGATCAAACGTCCAGCCTACACTAGCATTAGCCGCCAGTTGAACCACATCGCCATAGTGATAAGGTCCGCTATTGTTCCTGTTCACGGTGCCTTGGCCGGCAGTGTTGACGGTCAGAGTGTAAGTGTTCTGAGTGAAGGTCGCGGTCACGCCTTTGTTTCCGGTCATGTTGACAGTAGTAGGGTTAATCGAACCGGAAGCGTCACCGCTCCAACTTGCAAAGGTCCAGCCGACATTAGCATTGGCTGTCAGCGTGACATTTGTACTGTAGGTGTAAGTGGTTTGGTCGGGGTTTTTCGTGACGTTGCCGCCGCCGTTGATCGTGATAGATAAGGTGTATTGATCCTGCGTGAAGGTGGCATCTACGGACATGTTACCTGTAATAGTCAGACTCGCTGGGTTGGCAGAGCCTATCAGGTCGCCAGTCCAATGATTAAAACTCCACCCGATAACGGGATTGGCGGTCAATTGAATCACTTCACCATAGTGGTAGTATGGCCCAGTGTTGTTCAAAACGACAGAGCCGCTGCCCGTGGTTGAAAGGGTTAGAGTGAAAGCTTGAACGTGGGCTGTGCCGTCGTTGATTGTGTGAGTAATCGGCTGTGGCGGTATCTTCTCGTCACCGAGTTTTGTGTCGCTGAGATGCAGAGTTGAGTCGCCTACGATCAGTGCGTTGAAGGTTATCGTGGCCAGTATGCCGTTGCCGTTGACTGCTGTGTTCCCGAGAAGAGTGTCGTATGCTTGGACGCTGCCGTGAGTGATGTTGTAGTTGTTGGTTATGGTTTTGCCGAAGAATGTTCCGCCGCCAGTTTTGAGGAATGGGCCTTCGGTTACGTCTGTGCAGTTTAACACACTATTATTGAAGTACATTGTGAATTGCCATGAAGTGAGATTGACAACGTCGGTGACGGTTATGTCCACGCTCAGGGTCTTGTTGACGGTTACATAGGAATTCAGGGGGTTAACTGCGAGTATTGTGGAGGCTCCGATTGCTTTGAAAACTGGTAGAATTGGCATCAAGAGAATAATCAGGATTGGTATTACTACTAACTTTTTCAACATTAGTCTCCTTTCTCCCTCGAATTTGCAATGGAATAACAGGTAGCGAGAGCTATTTAAGAATTCAGGAACTAACTTCTATATTCAGTTTAGTGCTTTCTTTGGAGAAATTGGGGGTACTTGGTTTTTGGTCGCGTAGCGTGTGCGTGAAGACGCATTTGATTGAGAAAAGATATGGAAGATTGTCGTTAAAAGTCAGGGCGTATATGTGTACCCGAAGTTGTAGGCGACTGTTCTCAGGTCGAAGACGTCGACTATTCCGTCTCCGTTAAGATCGTAGTTTGAAGCCTGTGTCCAGTTGGGGTCTCCTTGTTTAACCATGTAGTATATGGCTACAGTGCGTAGGTCAAGAACGTTAACGGTTCCGTCATTGTCTACATCACCTTGTATTGGTGAGAACGTGTAGGTGACATCTGGACCAATGAAGATCTGTCCTACTGATCCTCTTTGATAGTGTAGATCTGGACTGCTTGGATAGCTTAGGTTGGCCCATTGGAAGAATATGCTGTCAATCAGGTTGTTTGTCCAGCCGGGTGCAATCTTCCATACGTGATAGCAGGTGGACTTGAACTGGACTGTTAGTAGATATTGTGTTTCTGTTATGGGAACGCCTGAAGTGGAGCCGTTGATGATTCCGAGAGCTTCGTATACATTCATGGTTCCTGATCCCCAAGCATTCCATGATGCGTCGACGTAGTCCAGGAGTGTGGTGTTGTAGTAGATCTCGAACTTGAAGCCTGTGACGTTGTAGGTGTCTGAGACGTTGATCGCCATGTTGAAAAATTCGTTGATCTTGCGACACGTTCTGTCGGCAGGTTCCATCTCGAGCGTTGGAGTCTTCATGAACCTGTATATTCCGTCCTCTGCGGTGTGCGTTATAGGGTCTGCCTGCAAGTTGCTTAGTTTGTGGATTGCGAAGTGAATTGATGTTTCTTCCGGTTGTGAAAAGTCTTCGACTCGAAGTTCCAATACAAATAACGTTTGGGTTTGAGTTGTGTTGAAGCTGTCTGCTGTGGATAAAGCCACGAGTCTGTAGGAGGCTGCGCCGGTTTCGTTTTTCACAAGGAACCATTTGCCTGAGCCCCAAATTGCGTCTAGTGTGTCTTGGCAGTAGGAGTTGTTGAATGTCAGAAGCATGCTGTTCCATGTTATGTTGAGGTCAAATCCGAATAGGCCATCAATGCTTTGAATGGTTATGTTTGTCTTGAAGGTTGTGCCTACGTCATAGGAGTTTTTCTCTATCAGAGAAGGAACCATTCGAAGCGTCGGTTCTACGCCTGCAATCTTGTAGGTTCCGTCAGTGATGATGTGAGGGATTGGGGTGGATTGGGAGTCGCTGAGCTTGTGGGTGCCAAAGTGAATTAGTGTCTGCCTCTCAGAATTGCTCTGAGGGTCTTGAACGGTCAATGATAATGTGCACAGAGGGGTCGGCCCCGCGCCTGTAAAGCTACTAGCCGTTGAAACCGCCACGAGCTTGTAGTACCCCACGCCGCTCTCGTTCTTCAAGGCGTACCAGTTGCCGCTGCCCCATACGCTGTTCAAGGTGCTTGTGAAGTCGACGTTTGAAAGCGTCAGAAGAGTGTTGTCCCATGTTATGTTGAGGTCAAAGCCCTGCAAGTCTGTAATGTCTGTGACAGTCATGTTCACCTGAAAGCTTGTGCCGAGATTGCTGTGATTCTTCTCGGTCAAGGTTGGATCGACATAAAGTTCCGTGCCAAGCTGTTCTTCAATCCCCCAGATTCCATGATTTGGTTCCGGAGAAACATACTTTCTTATCCAGAAGTTGTCAGCCCAATCAGTTCCTGTAGAACCGCCCCAGCCTTCTACGATCACATAGCAATTTCTCGTTGGCAACGACCATGAGTCAGATGCTCTCTGGGTGTCTCCTTCGAAAAATTGTACTACGCTATCCTCAACTCGTATTTTCAGAGTGTTCTCTTTGCTCAACGCGGTTCCGCTGTAGAGCTCAGAGATGAATCCGTTGACTCTTTTCTGTACGTAGCATTGCCCGCCAGCAGGGTAAAGCATGATTCGATAACAATGGTCTGCAACGTCAATACAGTCTTGATTCGATGTTGACATTCCATCTGTCACCTTGGTGGTGTGCAGATAGAGCCCAACTTCACTTATTGAAGGGTTGTGCGCCAGGATGCTCATTTCGAAGTTTTGTGCGTTAATAGCATCATGGCTCACGAATCCAACACACGTAGCCGACTGGCCAACGTAGAGTTCGAGTCTCTGGTTGGTTTCCGTGGCGGCTCCCACGTGCGTACTCTGCAGTTTGAAGGCGTCCCAGAGTGCGGGATCGCGCGAGTTGTCGTTGAAATCGTCACCGTGATTCCATAGGCTCGTGGCTTTGATATCGCTTAGGCTTGTTGCGTCGCTTTTGCTGTAGTAGACGTAGATTGTTTGGTCTGTCGCATTCAAATCGCCAGCCACTTTGACCCAGAAGGTTGCGTAGTCGCCATCAACTTTCTTCTCCATCCAGTAGTCCAACAATGTGGTGCCATCGTTTCCAGTGAACCTTACATCGCCAAAATCTGTGCGGCAACTTTGATTCAAATAAACATCTTCCCCACTGTCTGGTGGTGGAGGCGTAGGTGGCGCATCGGTGCCAGTTGCGAGGCCTATTCCTGAAGAAACTGTGCTTGAGAAAGCCGAATAATATAATTGGAGAGTGCCTGAGAAGTCGATTATGTTGCCGACGCCATCCGTTACTGGAGCGGACCGGTAGATGTGAGTGTCATCCCATCCTGGGGACCCTCTCTGCAGAACTCTGCCGTGGTTTGTCCACGATATCTTGTCAGTCGATGTCAGGAGTGCTAGCTCGAAGTTGCTGGAAGATGTAAGCTGTCTATCAAGGTACAGATAGTAGGTGGAACCAGACTTGGAGATGTCGATGTGTCCGCACCCGCTTGCGAATATACCGTCTGCTGGTAGATCAACAATGGGGTTCCCAGTGTATCTCTGCAAGTTCTGGATGTTGTGGTTGGTCTTATCCCATGTAAATGTGGCGTAGCCGCATTTGCCTCGATTGTTGCCGCCTACATACGTGGCGTAGAAGAGATAGAATACTCCGTTCTCGTATAGCAGACTCGGTTCGGTTACTCTTGAGATGCCGCCGGCGGCCTCCCAAGCTGGTTGGCCATTGCTATCTGCACTGTCTAAGATGATTGGATTGGCGTTTCCATTGACCGGATTGCCATCATATTTGATCCAAGATACGCCATCGAGCGAGTACGCGAAGCCCACCCAACTGTATCCGTCGGACATACGATAGATGGTCCAAACCATGAACCATTCGTTTAGGTCTGGGATGTACTTCATATCGGGGTCTGCGTCCTCAATCGTTGATGGACTCCCGCTTGTCACAACTGGATTTGTTATTCCCGCGTCTGTCCATGTTATGCCATCGTGGCCTCTGGAGATGCTGGGGTGCTCGGTCGTACCGGGCGGATATGGAGTGTAGGTTATCCAATACTCATATCCGTCAATCCCCGCGGGAAAGTAGAGGACGTCCGGATGAACGTCGCCAGACGCGCCGTTCTCAGGCACATCAAGCGGGTTGCCTGCATATTTCTGGAGATTCATAAACCTAGTTGCTCCGGGAGAGATGCCTCCATAGTGAGTCGTGATTTTGACCTGATAGTCCGTTCCTGCACCTGCAGCACTCTGTATGACATGGCTTTTGCGGTAATTCCAGTCGGGAAGCCATCCAGGACTCGCGTTAACAACAACCTGCATATTGACTTCTAGCAGTACAGACAGGATTGAAAGAATGACTAATATGACAAAAAGTCTTCTAGTCTTCAATTGCAAGAGCGTCATTTACCCCTTCTCCCTTTAATCTGCAATAAGATGTAGGTCAAAAAGGATATTTAAGATTTCAGGAACAGTCTTCTACTGCAATTACTTAAGACGCACTCATGAATCCTTCGACATTTGTTGAGTGGTGAGCAACCTAGGAGTTTTTGAATTTGGCGTTCAGAACTCAAAAAGAAAAAGGAGGGTCAAGGAGGTTTACGGATAGGTGAACCCGAATTTTGCACCGATCACTACGAGGTCGAATATGTCGATAATCCCGTCACCATTAAGGTCATAGGTGGAATTGCCTTGGTCGTAGTAGGCTGCTACTGTTCTGAGGTCAAAGACATTCACTGAACCGTTGTTGTCAACGTCTCCTTGTATTGGTGAGAATGTGTAGGTGACATCTGGACTCACGTTGATTTGATTGTTAGTTCCGCCTTTGACGTATGCAAGGTCTGGATTGCTTGAATAGCTCAGGTTGGCCCACTGGATGTAAATTTGTCCAGACTGATCGTTCTTCCAGTTTGGAACTTTGTTCTCGTCTTTCCAGATATGATAGAAAGTAGCATTGAACTGTAAGGTTATCAGCGTTTGAGTTCCACTTGATGCGCTTCCTGAGGTGAAGCCAGTTATGTTGCCGTTGACCTCATCTATCGTTATGCTTCCTGATCCCCAAGCGTTCCAGGCTATATCTGTATAGTCCAGTAGCGTAGTGTTGTAGTGGATTTCGAATTCGAAGTCGGTGACGTCGAAGGCGTTTGAAAGACTGATCTGGATCGTGAAGGTTTCATTATACTTGCGGCAGGTCTTGCTAGTTGGATTCATCTGAAGCGTCGGTGTCTCACCCGATATCTTGTAGGTTCCATCGGTCACCGTATGCGTAATTGGGTTGTACAGGGAATTACTGAACTTATGCGTGTCAAAGTGAATAGAGGTCTGTCTCTCAGAGTTGCTGTGAGGATCCTGAACAGTGAATACCAATGCGCACAAACGATTTTGTCCCGTTCCAGTGTAACTTCCTGCTGTGGAGACTGCGACTAGCTTGCAGTATCCTGCGCCGCTCTCGTTCTTTGCAGCGTACCAGTGGCCAGTGCCCCATATAGTATCAAGTGAAGCGTTGAAGTCAATGCCTGAAAGCGTTATTAGGCTATTGTCCCACGCCAAGTTGAGATCGAAACCCTGCAAATCTATGAACCCTGTGATCATCACATTCGCTTGAAAAGTTGTGGAGATATCGCTGAGAGTTTTCTGGGTCAAGGTTGGATCTATATAGACCGCAGTCGCGACTACGTCTATGGTCCATTGATGAGACGCGAACAAAAGTCCAGGATCCGAAACGACGACGGTGATGTTGTGAACGCCGACTGAACTGTGGTCAGTTGTATAGGTCCAGTTCTGACTGGCAGCTTGAACGACCGAATCCAGTAGCCAGGCGTAGGTCAATGTGTCGCCATCGGGGTCGTGGCTTGTCAGAGTGAATTGTTGAGTCTGACCTTCTATCATGCTGATGCTAGAACTTGTGGGAGAGTAAGTGTCTATCACTGGAGGCTGATTGGCGTTTTCCTCTGCACCGACACTTGTCACAGGTTCCGGATCTGAATAAGGTCGGACGAAGATCCAGTCCACTTGAAGGTTATATGTGGTATCTTGATAGTTGTAGAACGTTATCGGCAACGCCGTGGTGGGTACCTGGGCGGTAAGAGTGGCTGTGATGCCGCCGTGGTCAATTAGGGCTGTGCTCTTTCCATTCTTCCACAGCAGTTCATAGACATGAAAACTGCCTAGATTCAGTCCTGGAAGCAACGAAACAGCCTCAACTGAAACGTAGTTTTTCAGACGTAGAGTTGTCTCGTTAGCCATTGTTCCGAACATAGTTCTGCTCCCAGCTGATCCTGATATGAAGCCGCCCCACTTCAATTTCTGAGAGGAGCCAACATAGTTTGCCCTGTAGCCGGTAGCTGTGTACAGATATGTAGAAGTGCTTGTGAGTGAACTGCCCGATCCTAGGGTCACGATTCCTCCTGAGACAATTGGAGACCCACTTTTGCTCCACAATGCAGGCGTGACTGAATTGTACTTTGTCCATGGTCCTTCAGGGCTTGCGGAGTAGGCGTAGCCGTTTGCAACGTTTCCTGTGTAGAAGACGTAGTATGTGCCGTTAAACTGTCTTATCATGGGGTCGATAACGTAGCCGCTGTCCCAAGAACCTGACGCGCCGAGTTTGAGCACTGCATCTGACGATTTGCTCCATGTTGTGCTGTCAGGCGTAAGTGGGGTTCCGCCGCTGTAGGCGCTAGCCTTGATGTAGCCTGTCTGCCAGCCTGCTGGCCCTTGTCCTTGATAGTAGATGTAGTAATTGTTGTATGGCGGACCAAACCTGACAAAGGACGGGGTCCAGAGTCCACTTGAGTCCCATCCGCCTGGTGTGGGAGTCATTAGGGGGTTGCCGCTCCAAGGAGTCCAATTCAACAGGTCTGTCGAACTTGCGAGGTACATGCTTCCTTGACCAAACGTTAGGAAGTATATCATCCAATATTTGCCGTCGACGGTTATTGGGGTGATGCCATCTCCCTCTTTTAGAACTGCTACTCCAGAGCCGAAGGTGGTTGTGTGAGTTGGGTCGATAATAGGTTGGAGATTGATCCAGCTTATCAGGTCTGTCGATTCTGCTCTGTAGGTTGTGCCTGGCCCTCGTGAATAGTACAGGTAGTACGTGCCTGCCACTTTGATGGGGTCTCCCCAAGCACATGCTGCATTCCCCGTGTATCCGATGCCCAGAATCGGGTTCGGATTAGGCGGGTGCGGCGTACCTGCATCGTATTCTGTCCAAGTGTTGAGGTCTGTTGAAGTCGCGTAGCCCTTGGCATGTCCGATGACATTGTGCCCGTCGTACAACATGTGATATCTGGGACGACCCGAAAGAGATGTGTCCTCGAAGACGTTCGGGTAAGAAACCGTGGATTCCCACCAAGGTTGTGTTGCCGAATGAACTGGACCTGGTGGCGGTTGACTCAACGAGTTCCAGTTGTCGTCGAAGAAGCTGAACGTAGTGGCGCCGTTGCTTGTGGCAGCTGCGATTGAATTGCCGTAGTACATCCAGATCGTTGTGCCGCTTGTAGAGACTGAGGTTGCGTTTACCCATATTCTCGTGATGAGCGTGTTTATGGTTGGGCTCTCTATCCAATACGAGAGCTCGGCATTCGAGATGTCTGTGAACCTGATGTCGGCGCCGTCGGATTTCATTTTGCCGGATGTGATCAGCGTCTGCGTGTCGAGTGTTACGAGGACGTCATAGTTGGTTAGACTCGCTGTTGTGGTGATTGTTACAGCCTTTCTGTATTGCCAGCTGGTGTTCCACCATGGTTGTCCAGATGGAGCCTCAACCTTATTTATGAACAAAGCCGGTGTGACAGCAGCAATTGCGATTAGTGCAATGATGATTATACTATAGTTTACCCTACGGTAGTTCATTTTCTTTCCTTTCTCCTTCTAATTTGCATTTAGATTCTCTGGCACAAGCATATTTAAGACTTCAGGAACACACTTCTATGCGAATTCTTACAAGACGCATGTCAGAAGGATTCGACTGCTACACTGTGAAGCTGCGGGTGTTTGTGCAAGCCTGAACTGGTCACATGTAGGCGGGTGCTGAGGCAAGGGTAATAGGTGTGTTAGAAACTTCCTGAATCGACTTTTATTTGCACGACAGCGGCCAAACAGTTTGCTGAATCTGAGTTGACAATAAAAAAAGGAGAATTTGACGGTTAGCGTGCGCCAGGTCAGCTCTTCCCGTACCAGAAATTCGTTGCGACAACTACTAGGTCAAAGATGTCTATCGTGCCATCCATCGCCAAGTCATATTTTGTCGGCATTGTTTGGTCGTAATATGCTGCTACAGAGCGGAGGTCATCTATGTCTACTTTGCCATCGCAGGAAACATCGCCTTGAATCAGATGGACAATTATGTTTTGGGCTAGAGGCATCGTGATTCCGCTCATGGGTATAGTGCCTTCAAGGAAGCTCAGTTCAGCATTTTGGAACGAAATGTGTGCTGTAAGTTCTTTCGGTGTGCCTGTTCTCCAGATATGTTCAATTCGGTCGTCGAATTCGATGTGGAACGTAAGTGTGAACAAGAGCCCTTTGAGCCCGCTCCAAACGAGGCCGCCTGTGTCAACAACAGTTATTGTGCCCGGTGTCAACTCAGTATAGCTTGCTCCATCAGATGAGCCTCCGAGAACTCCGTCTGTCCAGTCCACGCCCGTCAACTTCAGCAGTTCGATGTCGTAAAGTATCACCAAGTTGTAGTCTTTGAGGTTCGCACAAATGTGCGTAACGTAGACCTTGATTTGGAAGGTCTTGCAGTATTCAAATGGCTTTGCTGGAGTAGTATCAACACGCTCGAATTCGAGGTCGGGTATGGTTAAGGCCATGTGATATAGTCCATTTTCTGTCGTGTGCAGGATAGGCGAATAGTTTTTATCGCTAAGCTTCACCAAGTCGAAGTAAAAGGGTGTCTCGAGAATGAAGTTGCAGCTTTTGATTATCTTGAAGTGCATTGCGAAAAGGACTTGGGCGCCTGGGTCTTTCGTGAAGCTTGTGTTTGTTGACAGCGCAACCAGTTTATAGCCTCCTCCGCCTCCTCCTCCACCACCACTAGAGGCATTCTCCAGGGCGATTTGCCATCCGTCGGGCCACAGAGTGTTGAAATAGGTGTCTTTTGCGGTGCTATCAAGCGTCAACAGATTGTTGTTCCATGAAACGCGAATGTCGAAGCCGAAGAGCCCTGTAACGTTTTCAATCGTCACGAATACGTCAAAGAAGCTGTCAACTTCGCCTGGAACCTTGTTTACTAATGGGGGATCAATGTAGACTTTCACGTTTTCGTTTGCAGCGTTTGCTGGAGACACGTACATTGCAAAGGTCAAGATGCTTGTTGCAAGCGTTAGAAGCATTATAGTCGCTAATAGTTTGCTTTTCATATGAACTCCTTTCTCCTTTTATTTGCATTTAAATACTCTCGAACCATCATATTTAAAGTTTCAGGAACACACTTCTATAGCAGCTGCCAAACGCAACAAAGCGTCTGAGACCATTTCGATTTGAAGTCGAACTTTCATTCAAGTCCCAATACAGGCCTTCGTTGTGGAATTCAAAGAAAAAAGTGGGAGACAATTCACGCAGTCATGGATTGTAAGTGAACCCGAAGTTTGCTCCTATCACTACGAGGTCGAAGATGTCGATTGTGCCGTTACCCGTCAGGTTGTAGGTCTCGTTCTCTTGGTCATAGAAGAAAGCTACTGTTCGGAGGTCAAATACTTCAACGGTCCCGTTGTTGTCGATGTCACCTTGAATGGGGACAAACACGAACGCAACAGTGTTCACCCCTAATTCTCCAATTCCACCTTCTTGGTACGTGAGCTGTTGTACACCTGAAAAGATGAGGCTAGCATAATGGAACCAGATCTGGCCATGCTTCTCGTTCACCTGACCATCTTTCCATATCATAGCCGCAATGTCTTGGAACGTGATGTTCAGGAGCCATCTGTTTCCGCTGATTGCTGTTCCAGTCACGTTGCCTTCCAATATACCGTTCACCTGATCAACTTTGGTGATTGTTCCTGAGCCCAGTTCTCCCCATGTGACGCTAACATAACTCATCAACATGGGACTGTAGTATATGCTGAAACTGAAACCATCTACAGTTATTGTGTTGGTAACATTGATTTGCACTGCGAAGTATTCATGGTATTTCCTGCAGGTAATAGTACTCGGAGTCATTTGAAGCACGGGTTGGTATTGTGGTCCCGTCACCGTGTAGGTTCCGTCGGTAACTTCAGCCTGGATGTTCTGTGCTTGGGAATTGCTGAGCTTCACGACCGCAAAGTGTATCGATGTCTGTCCCACTGCGGCTTTCACGATGAACGTCAAAGTGGCCAGCGGCTTGGCACTCGTGCCCGTATAACCGGTTGAAGTTGATACTGCCGCAAGTTCGTAGTAGCCAGCGCCGCTGACGTTGTAAGCGAGGTACCAATTCCCGTGACCCCACACGTTGTCAAGTGTTGTGTTGAAGTCGACGCCTACAAGAGTTATCAGGCCGTTGTCCCAAGTTAGCTTGAAGTCGGAACCCCACATGCCCGTGATCTTGTTAACCATTACGCTGGTTTGGAACGTTGTGTATGTGTCGGCAGGACCTTTTTGAATCGTTGATGGATTCAGGTACACTTGTGGAAGAACGAAGTAGGCGTTGACGACCATGTTGCGTGTGAACGTCAATGTAGCGGGGTTGCTTGAGCCTGTAAGGTCACCATTCCAATGGTCGAAGCTGTAGCCAGAAGCCGCGACAGCGGTTAGCTGAACTGTATCACCATAATGGTAGGGTCCGCTGTTATTCAAGTTCACAACACCGTTACCGGCAGTATTGACTGTCAAAGTGTACGGGATCTGGTTGAAAGTGGCAGTTACACCCGTGTTGCCTGTAATGTTGACAGTAGCAGGGTTAATTGTGCCTGATGCGCCGCCGCTCCAGTTTGCAAATGTCCAGCCGATTTCAGGGTTAGCTGTCAAGGTGACATTTGTACCCCAAGTGTACGTGGCTTGATCTGGACTTTTGCTGACTGAGCCTTGACCAGAAAGCGAGATTGTCAGAGTATAGGCGTTTTGAGTGAAAGTTGCGGTAACGGTCTTGTCACTGTCTATTACTAGTGTGGCGGGATTGGCTGAACCTGTTAGTCCTCCGCTCCAGCTTTGGAAGCTCCAGCCGATAGCAGGTAAAGCGGTGAAGTCAACTGCATCGCCATAGTAGTAGGATGGTCCGCTGTTGTTCAATATCACTGAGCCGCTGCCAACCGTCAAAACCGACAGAGCATACGTGTTTCTTGTGAATGTGGCTGTTACAATCATGTTGCCCGTGATGGTGATCGTGTTTGGATTAGTTGAACCCGTTAGGTTGTCGCTCCAACTTGCGAAGCTCCATCCTGTTGCAGGTAAGGCGTTCAGTTGAACTACGTCACCGAGTTGATAAGGTCCAGTGTTGTTGAGGCTGACTGTACCCTGACCGACGACGTTGACGGTCAAGCCGTAGGGCGGTGATTGTGAGTACCAGATTGTTACGTCATACAGCGTCGGCGTAAACACTGTGTTGCTTGTTGACAAGTTTGCTTCGTATTGGATCCACTCGCTAGTCGGGCTCGCAACTAGGGAGTAGCCAGGATCAGTGTAGTATGCTGACCATGATGCGGAGTTCAAGTCTGCCTGAGTTGGCGCAGTTCGAGTTCTGAATTTCACTGCAGTGTACTCCGGGGTCGAAGATGCCCAGGTGATCCATCTCCATTGAGGAGTGAACCCAGTGTCAAAAGCACTTGAAACCAATGAGCCGCTTGAGTAGTAGACGGTTACGTCGGATTGCGTGACGTTTACCCAGTCGTACTGGATGGTGCTTGCGTACGATTCAAAATCGATCGCCCCGGTCGAGTAGCTCGAATCGACCACGTTGAAAATCAATGAACCGTCGTAATAGCATTTGATGGTGCTTCCAGCCACTTCCATCTTCAGCCTGTGCCAGTTATTGTCCTGGGTTGGAGTCGCTGCTGAAGCCAGCGGCACAGTTCCCCAGGTGCTCCAATCGGTGTATTTGATAAGTTTTGCTGTATTCGGTCCGCCTGGACTGCCCGGGGGATAGAGCCAGAAGGCGTAGCGCGCCCCAGTGCTGGGGTTGAGCCTCGCCCCAATTTGAGCGCCATAACCTCCACTTACCCACTTCGCCATAGCTTCAACAGTGTAGTTCGTCCATGAAACACTGCCGGCATAAGTGTGACCGTAATCACTACTGGGCATGACGCCTTGGTACAGTCCACTCGTAACGGTCCAAGTGCCAGCGTGAACGGTCCAATGCGAATTCGTCCAGCTGGAATCTGAAAAGTCATCAGAGAACAATGTGACGGTAGTGCCGCCTGTTGCAGTTGCAAGCGTGATTTGTCCTGGGACGGCTGTTGTGTTAAGGTTCGTTGATGTTCCGGATTCAAAATCGGCTTCACTTGTCTGGGTCCAATTGTACCACGAAGTATAGGCAACGCTCACCGAGTCCAGAGTAGGTGTAGTAGAGGTGCTGTTTGATGATAGTATTGCTTCAAACTGTATCCACCTGTTGATTGCACTCGTGACCGCGGAGCCGGATTGAGCGTAGTAGGTTGACCACGAAGCGGAGCTTAGACCAGCTTGAGTTGGAGCTGTGCGCGTTCCGAAACTCAGGGTCGTCCCACTGGGAGTTGAGGCTGCCCAGGAGATCGTCAGCCATTTGGCGTTGAATCCAGCGTCGAAAGCACTCGACACCAACGTGCCATTAGTGAAGTACACCGTTGGAATCTGGGCGGTAACGTTTACCCAGTCGTATTGGACAGTGCTTCCGTATGACTCAAAGTTGATGGCCCCGCTCGAGTAGGTCGTGTCAAGCGCGCTGATTGCCAGTACACCATCGTAGTAGCATTTGATGCTGCTTCCCGCGAGCACCATCTTCAGGGTGTGCCAGTTATTGTCGTGTGTTGCTGTTGATGCCGAACCTATCGCCGTCCATGTGGTCCAATCGCTCCATCTCAAAAGCCTTACCGATGTACCGGAGTCTATCCAGAAGGAGTAGCGCGCCCCAGTACTAGGATTGAGTCTGGCCCCGATTAGAGCGCCATAGCTTCCGCTAACCCACTTCGTCATAGCTTCAATAGTGTAGTCCGTCCATGATGTGTTGCCAGCATAAGTGTATTGATAGTTACCTATGATGACGCCTTGGTACAGTCCACTCGTAACGGTCCAAGTGCCAGCTTTGACCGTCCACTGGGAGTTTGTCCAAGTGGAATTAGAGAAGTCGTCGGAGAACAGGGTACTCGTGCCGCCCATTGACTGAATGGCTAGACTGACAATACCGGGGTTGGAATTTGTGTCGAGGTTTGTCTGTGTTCCAGATTCAAAGTCTGCCTGGGTGGTTTGGGTCCAATGTTCTGTTGGGGGAGCTTCCCAAGTAACATTTAAGGTGGTTGCGGTTCCGACTTTAACTTTGATGCCGGCGCTAGTCTTTCTGTACTGCGTGCTTGGAACTCCGTTTACGAGAACGGTGAAGTTGAACACTTTGCTCATGTCTGTCGGTAGCACTAAGTCTACGGCTACGTCAGAAGATGTCGACCCTGCCAGATTGACATTCAGCTGGTTCATCCCAGATGCGCTTTGCGTAAAAGTGGGAGTAATGCTGATCAATTGTCTCTGCAGCCACCAGCTGCGAATAAGCAGCGTCGTAGCATTCCACATGTTAGACTTGGAAAGGCAATATGAAATGTACGCTTCGCCTATGCCTCCGCTAGACGAAACATGACCGTACATGTTCACCATGGCCCCCAAGTTGTAGAGAACGTCAATCATCTGATCCATCGTCGCGGTAGAATGCTCTTCAAGTCTCTGGTAAACTGTGCCTGAGCTTGTTGCCCAAGCCTGCGATGGAAACTCTAGTAAGTCATAATACTTACCTGGCGTGTTTAAAGAAAACGCCATGCTAGGGAAGGGACCGCTATCTCTTTCCTCTGCGATCTTTATTCCTTGGCTGGCCAAAATGTCCAAGCTTTTGTCCGAGGCTGAGTCGGTATAAGGCGAAACCCAAGTTATGGGTCTTTGACCAAGCCAACTGGTCAGGTTGTCTAAAGCGATCTTGACAGACATGTTCGCGTAATCCGCACCGTATAGATTCGTAGGCGTTGATCCGTGACCTGGATTAAGTTGGCTTGTCCCATTGTAGGGTGGGTAATCGCCAGTGCCGTTGTAAACGATGCATACATCTGGGCCCCAATGATAGTATTCGTAGGCTCCAGGGCTACTTCCAAGCCAATAGTGCGAGTTCAGCCCACCGTTGTGCGAGCTGATCAATGCTCCATACGTGTTTTGAGCCGTTTGCAGTTGACTTATCAGTGAAGCGTTGTTAGGATCATCAAGAAGCATTCCTGTCATTATCCAGTACTCACCAGTGACTCCCAGCGTTTTTTCTCGCATAGCCGAGCCCAAGACAAAAGATGATCCACCATCCCCGTCATGGCGGATCAGGAAGGCTGAGTCATATTGGTACGGCCAAGGACTCAGTTTCGCAAGCGCCATCGACTGTGACTGGAAGGCCCATTCAATCGCTCTCCTGAAGAAATAGTACTCATAAAGGCCTGGAGCGTAGATGCCGAAGCCCATCAGAGGCGTTAGCTCCGACTGATAAATGAATCTACCAGTGGAATAGGCTTTCGTAGCTAACATGATATACGGATACGGACTTGACGGAATCCTGATCAAGATGTCAGCTGGACTTGACGCTGTGTTATAAGTCTGCCAGAAATAGTGCGGACCGCTACCGCCCGTGTACATAACGCTGGTGTTGCTGTTTTGCGGCAGGTTCCAAGGACTTATGTTCACGTTAATTGGTAGAATATCGTTAAGCTGATCGGTCGCATTCACGTAGATGTACGAGAACAGATTATAGTTATTTGGAGGCGCCGCCACGCATGTCACTCCCATTTGAGCGGACAGGGCGAAGTTGCTTCGCGCCGTGCCGTTGCTGTACCTCGTCCACGCCGACGAACCCACGTAAGCAAAACCTCCAGCACTGACGTACTGCAAAATCTGAGACGCGCCAGCATCGGAAATGCACTCAGCAGCCAAACTGATCAGAATCGGATATTTCGGTAGACCACTACTTAGCAAACCACCGGCTTCGATAGTGCTATCGTTGACTTCTGCAAACGGCGTTCCATCGGACGTTAGAGCACCTTCTAAGCTCTTGTACACTGCCCAATAAGTCCAATTGCCATTGGTCCAGTGACTCTGCGTATTTTCGGAAACGTGAATGGCAACAACCGGCAACGTGCCGCCGCCACCACCACCGCCTCCATCGGCTACTACGGGCTTAAAATTGACTAGCCCCACAAAAACACTGAACAGAATCACAGCAATAGTGACCGAACCGTATAAACGTCTATAATCCACTCTGGTCAACAATACCAAAACTCCTTTCTCCTCTTAATTTGCAATCAAAGAAATGGTGAAGGCAGTATTTAAAATTTCAGGAACGAACTTCTATCCGTTCTTTAGACATCCCAATACATCAATCAAAGCTCAGCGCGCGCGAACGCGAAATCTTGACGTCGATATGCTAGGTTTTTTATGTTAGTTCATGTTTGAGAAAAGAAGGAGTTCAAAACGGTTATGGATTGTATGTGAAGCCGTAGTTTGTGCTTATCACGACCAAGTCGAATATGTCGATTATGTCATCACCTGTCAGATCGTAAGTGGGACTGACCGTGTTATAGAAGGCGGCGACTGTACGCAAATCAAACACGTCCACGACGCCGTTGTTGTTTAAGTCGCCTTTGATCGGTGAAAACGTGTATAGGAAGTCTGGACCCACGCTGATCTGATTCAAACCACCTCGAACGTAGCCGACATCTGGACTGCTTGCGTAGCTGAGGTTGGCCCATTGAATATAAATCGTTCCAGTTTGATCGTTCTTCCAGCCTGAAACACTGCCTTCTATCTTCCAGATGTGGTAGTAGGTGGCATTGAAGGTTATGGTCAGCAGCGTGAAGTTGCCACTTATCGTGGTGCCTGAAGTGTAGCCTGTCAAGTTTCCGTTGGAGTCGTCGACATTGTAGGTTCCGCTTCCCCAAGCGTTCCACAAAATCCCTTGGACGTCAAGAAGCGTTGTATTGTAGTGAATTTCGAACTCGAAATCATCGACGTCGGCGGCGTTTGCAATGTTGATTTGGACAGTGAAGGTTTCGTTGTGTTTCCGGCACGTTTCGTTCGTAGGGCTCATCACAAGTATCGTTGCCCCTGAAGCATACATTGCGGTTAATATGTGCTCATCATTCATGGTCACAGTGTAGGAGGACGAGTTGCCTACGTCCAAGCCATCGAGATCCCAATGATCAAGCTTGTAGCCTAGGTCAGGAATTGCAGTAACCATTTGAGATGATCCTCCATCAAGCAGATATACGCCGGGAACGGGGCTAGTTGTGCCATGCGCAGAAACGGCTACGGTCAAATTGACTTGGAATACTTGCATGTAATAAACTGAGACATCATAGAGTATTGGGCTCGCGGTTATGTCAGTTGTAGAAAGCGTGGCCTCGTATTGAATCCACCGGTTTGCAGGGCTTGTGATTGCGGCGCCGCTGAGTGTGTAGTTGTCTGACCATTGGGCGGATGTCAAGTCTCCCACGGTCTGGGCGGTTCTGGTTCTGAACTTAACCAGCGTGTCTGTTGGTGTCGTCGCAGTCCAACTCATGTTCATCCATAGAGCCCTGTATCCTGAGTCAAAGGCGCTGGAAATCAGTGTGCCCGTTGAATAATAGGTTGATGGGGTCTTCACCGTTACCCAGTCGTATTCCACAAGCGATGCTGAGGTTTCTAGGCCAATCGAGCCTGATGAATAGCTGCTGTCTGTTGCCTGCATCGCAAGTGTTCCGTCATAGTAGCATCTTATCGAGGACCCTCTAAGCTCCATCTTCAAGCTATGCCAGTTGGTGTCAGTCGTAGCAGTTGCCCTAGCAAGTTCTGTCCATGTAGTCCAATCTGTGAACTTGATCAACTTCAGAGTATTCGGTGTCTCTCCTCCCCCACTTGCAGGGTACACCCAGAAAGCGTAGCGAGAGCCAGTCATGGGGTTCACTCTAGCTGCGATTTGAGAACCGTAATTTCCACTGATGTATCTTGCCTCGGCCTCGACAGCGTAGTCGGTCCAGGAAGTGTCTCCCGCATATGTGTTCTTGTACGCGGTTGGTCCCATGCCAGTCAAGTCGGATTGAAGATATTTTTCAACATCAACACTCCACGTTCCCCCGTTTACAGTCCAATGTGAATTGGTCCAGCTTCCATCGTTGAAGTCGTCACTGAATATTACAGTGTCTTCTGCGAGGTTTTTCACTGTCACCCAGTCATAATTGACCTTTGTCCCATATGTTTCAAGGTCTATCATTCCAGTCAAGTAGGGAGAGGAAACATCGTCATACTCGATTATCATTGTTCCATCATAGTAACATTTTATCGAGGTTCCGTTAAACGCCATTTTCAGAGTGTGATAGTTATTGTCAGTTGCAACTGTGGCCCAAGCCAAAGGAGTAGAGCTCCAAGTGGTCCAACCCGTGAATTTTATAAGGTTAGCCCTGTTTGGGCCACCAACACTTGGATACAGCCACAAGGCGTAGCGAGTTCCGCTTGTTATGTTGAGTCTACCAGCCATTTGGGCGAAATATTGCCCGCTGACTCCTCCTGTTCTGGCTTCGACCGTGTAGTCACTCCATGAACTGTCTCCAGCATAGCTCCAGAAGTATGCCGACTCAGTTCCAGATTGTTTGTAGAGGCCCGTTGTCCATATTCCACTGTGAACCGTCCACTGTGATGATGTCCATGTTGAATCGTTGAAGTAGTCGCAGAAAAGTGTTGAACCGCCTGACTGACCTGCAAGCGATACTTGCCCTGAGACGCTTGAAGTGTCAAGGTTTGTCCTTGTTCCAGACTCGAAGTCTGCTTGACTAGTCTGTGTCCACGCGTCTGGTTGCTTCCAAGTCACAGTCACCTTCGAACCCAAGCCGGTCTTGACTTTGATGGCGATGGCGCCTGTGCCAAGTGTCCTATAGTTGGTTGAAGGTATTCCGTCCACTAGAACTTGAAGATTCAAGATTCGGTTCATGTTATCTGCCTGGAATGCAATCTCTACGGTCGTGTCTGAACTAGTAGACCCGGCTAAGGCTATTGTCAGGTTGTGTGTCCCATCTGCAAGAACTCGGTGGGTCGGACTTATTTGGACGGGTTCTCTTTGCCACCACCAGTCGCGAATGAGAAGTGGCGTCGCGTTCCACATGTTGGGCTTGGACTGACAGTATGTGATAAACGCTTCGCCTATGCCTCCGTTCGAAGAAACGTGATTGTATGCGCTTTCCAAAGCTCCCAGACTGTAGAGAGTGTCTATCATTTGCTGCATAGTAGCCGTGGAATGCTCCTCAAGCCGCTGGTAAACGCCCCCGGAGCTAGTGACCCACGTATCTGACGGTATCTCAAGAATATCATAGTGTTTGCCCTTAGTGTTCAGCGAAAGTGCGATGTGTGGAAACGGTCCGAAGTTCCGTTCGCCTGCAGTTTTTATTCCCTGACTTTCCAACAATTCCAAACTGTCGTCTGTGCAGGAGTCGGCCCAGGGCGAGACCCAGATAACAGGCCGCTGTCCAAGCCAACTCTGCAAGTCGTCCAGAGCCAACTTAATAGACATGTTGGCATAATCCTTACCATATAGGCCAGTAGGATTGGCAGACTCACCGGATTCATCATATGGCCAATAATCACCTGTTCCATTCCGGACAATGCTTATGTCCGGGCCCCAATGATAGTACGCATATTCTCCCGGGCTGGAACCAAGCCAATAATGTGAGTTAAGGCCTCCATTATGGGGGCCAATCTGCGCTCCGTAAATGTTCTGAGCCTCCTGCAAGTCGCTGATTACTGAGGCATTTCCAGGGTCATCACGAACTCCGCCCGTAATTAAGTAGTACTGACCTGTGACTCCTAGTTCCTTCTCACGCTGCGCTGAGCTCAAAACAAAGCCGGGACCTCCGTCCAGGTCATGTCTAATAACAAAGGCGGAATCGTACTGGTATGGCCACGGACTGAGCCTAACAAGTGGCAAGAACCGCGATTCAAAAGCCCACTCTATTGCCCTCCTGAAAAAGTAATACTCATAAACGCCCGGAGCATAGATTGAGTAGCCTACTAGTGGCACAAATTCTGAGTGGTAGATGAACCTGCCCGTGGAATAAGCCTTGGTTGCCAACATAACATACGGGTAGGGACTAGATGGAATCGTAAGGAACATGTCAGCTGGGTTAGCTGCCGTGTTGTATGCTTGCCAGAAATAGTGCGGATTGCCCCCACCAGTGTTCTGTATGCTGGTGCCATTATCAAGTGGCAGATTCCAAGGGCTAATGTTCACGCCAGTAGGTAGAATATCGACTAGTCGGTTGGTTGCATTCTTAAAGATGTAGGAATCCAAGTTCCAATTGTTGGGAGGTGGTGCTGTGCATGTTACTCCCATTTCGGCTGATAGCGCAAAGTTGCTGCGTGCTGTACCATTGCTGTACCTAGTCCACGCTGAGGAGCCAACATAAGCAAAACCGCCAGAACTCACGTACTGCCTTACCTGAGAAGCTACAGCGTCAGAGATGCATTCAGCAGCTAGGCTGATCAAAATTGGATACTTAGGGTCCCCGTTGTTCAGCAAACCTCCACTCTCGATGACGCTGTCGTTAACCTCTACGAAGGGTGTCCCATCTGACCTAAGGGTCTCCTCAAGACTCGCGTATATAGCCCAATAAGTCCAATAGACATTCGTCCAATGACTCTCAGTGTTCTCTGAAACGTGGACAGCAACGATCGGTAGAGTGTTATTGCCTGCCTGAGCGTTTATGGGTTTAATGGAGACTAACGCCACAAAAACACTAAGCAGAATCAGCGCAATTGCGGCTGAACCATAAATTCTCCTACTATTTAATTTGGATAGCAATTTCTATTGCTCCTTTCTCCTTTCAATTTGCAGTATGAAATACATGCAAAATGATATTTAAGACTTCAGGAACACACTTCTATAGCAGCTGCCAAGCGCAGCAAAGCGTCTGAGACCATTTCGACTTGAAGTCGAGCTTTCATTCAAGTCCCAATATTGGCCTTCATTTCTAAATTCAAAAAAAAGGAGGCAATCCATGCAGTCATGGCACGCGCTATTGAATATGTTGACAAGAACTGTATTCAGACGTTCAAAAACGTAATTCTATTCAGCAGTGCCCGTTAAGAACGGGCTTGATCGATTGAAAACTAGTACATTCAGACTTTGGACTGATCTAGTGAGAAATGAGATGAACCGTGCGAAAATCATTCCAGCAAATTAAAGGGGAAAGGAACAACGAGCGCACGGCCCATCTCACTGTTTTAACGGCACTAAAGCCGCATATAAACGTTCTTCCGAACCACGACCGAACGTTGCAATCGACTCAATAAGCGAACAAGATGATCAATTGCTGATTGCGAGATGTGCCCAACATTATTAGAGTTCTGCATACATTTCTTTCAAATACAACATAATACGGGACACAACACTCATTATGAACCATATAGCCTCACGTTTGCATTTCATGAACGCTTCTCAAAAACACTTATATCGTGCACTCACAGTATTTTCTACAGGAAAGGGGAAAGGGTAACCGAGCGCACGGCTTAACTCGCTCTAGATGAGGCACAAAAGCTTCTTTTTCGCACCAGGATTCACACTCGCGCTACTGTAATTCACAGAAAAAAGTTTGTAACCGAGTCGGTTGAAAACCTTACACGTGCTTGTTAAAGTTGAGTACGGCGACAGCTATGTCTCTCATATTGACGACGGCATCACTGTTTACGTCGACATTGGGGTTCCAGTTTGGAGAACCCGGCTTACTATTAAACAGCAGGACCATGTAGCTTATGTCCCGCACGTTAACAACACCGTCTGACACACCAGTAACGGGGCCCGACACATCTCCTGGCACACAGACCCTGATAATTCCACCAAGTCTGGTGTTATCGGCCGTGTCGCTTTCGTTCGGCACTATGGTAGCGTTGGCTTTGAGAACACAGTTCCCATAGCCCGACCAACTTGTATTCCAAGTGTAAACAAAAGTGGTCGAGTTCCCGCTTGAGAGCACGATTCCTTGAAACGAAACTATAGGAATCTCATTGACATAGACCGTTACGTTGAAAGTTTCGCTGTAATCACCTTGGTTTTGCACTGTAACCGTGACGTTGGTCGTACATCCCTTTCCAACCACGTTCTTACTGCTTGCGAGCCCTGTCACACTAATGTCGTCAACGGGAACATGAGCCCCAATATGCACTGTGCCGTCGAGCGTGTACGTATTATCAGTTAAGTCCAACTCGCGCGGTACGGCAGGCACGACAGCTCTTATCTCGTAGTTACCTTCACCGTAAGTGTAGGTATCCCACAAACAAGTGAAGTTCGTTTCCAGATAGGGAGAAAGTGCAAGCACGTCTATCTTTTCAATCAAAGTACTGTTGCAGTAGACGTTGACGCTGCAGTCCTGGCCATCGTAATACTCATTGTACAGGGTAATCGTGATCTCTACCGAATGCCCAATGTAAGTGTTCAGCGGAAATGCGTTCACATCGAGCACGGCAACGTCAGGAAGGGGATACGATATCCAGAATGAAGCCGAGACTTCTGGGCAGAACGGCCGACCATAGAGCCATTGGGCGAGAGAGGTGTGAGCCGTACCATTTCCTATCAAAGCATACTTAGGCAATTCACCAACACTCAGGATGACTACTGTCAGGTTCGGCGCGATATAGTATACGCCTGAGCCAAACAACAAATATGTGTGTTCCTGGTCTTCCACGTACGTACCCACTGTAACAGACGTAGAAGTGAAACGATTGTTCTTGAGGGTGACAATCAGATACAGCGGTTCGCCTTTGTCGAAATCATTCTTAGGCACACCGTGCCTGTCGCAAGGAACTGTTGACATCACCTGCGCAAGCCAATCTATTCTGCAATCAGCAGAATCTGAAACGGTTTGGTCTGCGACGGTCGCGGTTGCGTTAAGCTTGTAGATCCCAAACACGGGGTTGGTTTGAAAGCGATAAGTGATGAACGCAAGACCTTGGGCATGTGTCGTGCTCACACTTCTAAACAGCAGGGTTCCGTTCGGTAAGTATACGTACAAGGTCACAAGTATGTCAGGTACTGGAGCCAGGTTATACGTTAGATATGCTGTCATGATAATCAACTCGTCTGGAGCGAAGGTGTCACTGGGCTGGTTCAATCCTTTCCCTCCTCTCTGGGTATAGATGTCAATGGATGCTCCCACGGACAACGCAACAACCGGTACAAGTTGGAAGAATGAGCCAGTCATATTCTTATCATCGACCACTATTAAAGAGACGTTGTATCCGTCAGCAGTCGGATAAGTGTGATTTACAATAATCCCTTGCGCTTGTGTCGTGTCTCCAAAGTCCCATTCATAACTCACGATAACGCCGCCGCTCGGAGATGAGGCGGACGCATCAAACGTCACTGTATCATTCGCGTACGGGGAGATCGGCGAATACGTGAAAAACGCGGTCGGCGGCTGAGGAACCTCAGGAGGCAAATCGAAGTAACCCTGTTGGATAGAGGCAGGCACTATCTCAGAATAACTAGTATCAAGGAACAAGACGTTTTGCAGAACCAGTGATGAAGAACCAGGGCCCTTGACTCTGAAAGAAATGTAAGCCAGAGTACCGTTTTCGGATTTGCCCACGCCGCTACCCAGACTTGCTCCATACGGAGTTATTTGTCCGATGTTGTTATCTATGGCTCCGGGCTGCCAGACCGTGTTCCCGGCACTCTTTAGAAACGGCCCTTCTGCATAGTTGATGCATTCAAGGACCTCTGGGTTGAAAGACAGTCCTGCCTGCCAATAGTTCAGATCAGTGACCAAGGCAATCGTCACGTTGATCGTGAACGTCCCGTTGATAGGAATCCAGTTAGGAAGGCCACTAAGATTGGCTGGAGACACAAAAACCAACGGAGGAACCTTGACCTGAACAGCCCCATCCGACACAGTGTGCGATATCGGTTGAGGAGGAATCTTTTCATCTAATAACTGTGTGAGGGTAAAATGAAGGATCGTGCTGCCCAAACCAACTGCTCGAAATGACACTTGAGCCAAAAGACCACTACCGCTGACTTGATCGACCGATCCTTGAAAGACGCAAGCCGCTACTACACGACCATGAGTAGAATTGTACGCGTTGTTCATCTGCATTATGAAGAAACTGGTCGGTCCGACAGAACTCAGGAACGGACCCTCAGCAACTCCAATGCAGTTCAACACGTTATTGCGGAAGTAAAGTCCAAACTGCCAGCTCGTGAGGTTTGTCACATCAGTAATCGTGATGTTGACCTGAAAGGACTCGTTCAAAGCAGCTACGTAGTTGGCAGGTTCAACTGCTACTAGAGCTGTTTGGGCTGTGACTATGAGGGGTAGAAGCTCCAACACCAACATGAAAGCCAGCAAGCTGCAGAGGCAAGTTCTTCTAAGAGATTTGTTCGACAACATCGCGTAATGAAGCATGAACTCTTCGGTCTCTCCTTCGCGTCTTTCTCCCCGAGCGCGCGCTGAACAGAATATCTCTGAACATAACTTATATATCTTTGGGATTATTGTTCTATTCATCAATCATGTTCTACACTAACAATGCTTTGTTGTATCAAATACAAAACAAATGCTTGACCCTCATGTATAAGACTTCGCCTGAGAACCAGTATCGCGGTCTTTGCTGTTCAACGATTTCTCAACCAATACAATCTGACAGCTCCTTCAAGATCGAATCATACACCACACCATCAGAGAATGTCATCTTTGCCTAGTCTAAAACGTTATTTACTTCTTCAGCAAATCAGAATTAAAACGTGAGTTGCATGAATTCAAAAACCCTTGTCGAGTATAGCCAATCAGTTCGCCGCAGATACTTGGAACAGCTTGCCACACTTCCGTGGGAGCAAATTACGAAAAGCCGGGGAGCCAGTTTTGATTCTCTGCGGAACATCATGTTGCACACCGTTGACGCTGAAGACAAGCTGGTGAACTATGTAATCACTGGCCGAACAAAAGAGTGGGTTCCACGGAATCCTGAAGAATTTCTTAACATGGATTCCATCAGAAAGAGTGCAGAAGAGACTGAAGCAAAAACAAGAGATTATCTGGCAAAACTGACTCCCGCCGAGCTTGAGAGGAATGTGGAATTTTCGAGGCCAAGCACGCAATCCATGCTGGTTCGAGTGGAGGACATTCTCATTCACACGGCACTCGAGAACATTCATCACTTTGGTGAGCTGATCGCTCTACTCTGGCAGATGGATGTTGAACCTCCTCACATGGGATGGCTAGGCTACATTCAAACAAAGTAGGGTTCTCAGCTAACGCGAGCCATTTCCCAAGAAACCAACAAACTGAAGTCTTCCGATGTTCTCGGCAAAGGTTCGATCTGATGGTTGACTAGGCCCTAGGGGGTAGGGGTGTTTTGGCTGAAGTCACGCCAAAAACCATGTTACAGACACATTATGAACTCAGAGTAGGGACCTGATTGTTTGTGGTGGGGTCGCTGGGATTTGAACCCAGGATCGCCAACGCCCCAGGCTGGTATACTAAACCAAGCTATACGACGACCCCCCAGCGAGGTACGAAGACCCCGTGGAGATGTGTCTGTTAGAGCTTTATTTTCTTTTCCTGAAGAGTTTAGTTCCATCCATCTCTGTGACGTATTCGAAACCTCCTTCTATCAGTTAAGTTGCTTCTTTGAGGGTCGTTGCAGCTTTGCAGACGTAGTCATCGTCCTGGACTGTTATGAGTTGCGTATAGACGAGCGTATTTGTGATGTTTCTGTGTCCGAGCAGATGCATGACGTGCAGAATGTCTTTGGTCTTATGGTACTCCATCGTGGCCTTCCAGTGCCTGAACGTATGGAAGTGTATCTTTAGTATCCTTGGGTTTCCGAGTTTGTGGGGGTTCGTTGTCGCATTTTTCGGAAGGTTTTTGCAAGATAGTACTTGTTCTTGTAGGTGAAGATCGTCTCTTGGGTTCTCTGACGGGATAGTAGCATTGTCATTAGTTTGCCTGAGGTTTTGAAGACTCTGGGATCGCTTCCTTTTTCGGGAGTTATTGAGATAATGCCTGCTGTAGGGTCTAGGTCCGTCCATTTGAGTTGTATTGCCTCCCCGCATCGGGCAGCTGTTTCTTTGAGCACTTCCAGAAATGTTGCCATTTGTTGGCCGCAGCCGGCGATGAACTGGTCAAGTTCTTCTTCTGCTGGAATGAACGGCAGCTTTCTTGTTCTTTTGTACTTTGGCAATTCGGCTTTGAGTCCTTGCATTCTTAGGAAGCAGGCGTAGGCTTTGACGACGATGATTTTTCGGGCTGTGCTCCATGTTTCCTGTCGTGCGATTACGTCTTTGACGGTTCCCGCGTCGTAAAGGTTGGCTCCGCGTTTGACGAGGGTGTTGATGATGTAACCGTATTCTCGAATAGTGTCTTCTGCATAGGCTTCTTTCTTTAGTTGCCATAGAAACGCTAAGATCTTTCCTTTGATGTCTTCGCTTCTTCGCGGAACTTCCATTGTTTTCTGTTCCGCTGCCAAGTTTTTCGTCTCCTTGACGCATATTTGGCAAGTAGTAACTATGTCAGTTGTGGCTTTTTTTGGTTTGGTATCAACTCTATCAACACGTTCAAACGTGCTCCAAGCCTTCTGAACATCGACAGGATCTGAAAATCGGAGTCCGCAGTTGCGGCAGAACCAGCGTTGGATCCTGTCACCGAACATAGAATACCGCAGGCCGTCGCGCCAAAGCTTGTTGGATCCACAGTGTGGGCATAGAGGGCTGACGCCGGCGGAGCCACGCAGACGCTCCGACTCACCGTTTTTGTAACCGGCTTCTTTGCCAAATATGCTGTTAGTCGCTGAGGTCTGTTGTGTGAGTTCAGCCATTCCCTCGCCACCGGATCCTTAAGTAGCGTTCTTCGCTGATTCTGGCGCGTGTAAAAACAGGATCTTCTTGCTTTTGACTCGTTGAAAGTAGAGCTTGGGGTGTCTTTGTTGGAATAGCACTAGAGCTGCTTTGTTCTCAAACACTGGATTTGAATAATCGCTGTTGTTGTCCAGATGCTGCTTGCAGAATGGAGCTCCCACCTTTGTGCGACCGTTCGCAAAGAAGATGTAGCCAGTTATGCCGGCAACGCGCGCGAAGTGAATGCTGCGTCTAAGACCGGAATCTAGGATTTGGGAGCTGTGAAAATATCCTCAGGCTACTCTGTTGTCTTTTCGCTTTATAAGGAAGTATGCGTAGTATAAGGGCAACAGCGTTCTGTTGTTGAGAGACCGGAAGAACACAACAACGTTGCACGTTACAATTAACGATGGAAGATGTGATGAAAATGACGGAAAAATCTGCAATTGTTTTCATTGGAAGTAAACCACCAATGGACTATGTGCTAGCAGTCATGACAAGAATATCGGCTGGCAATGCTAAGGAAGTAGTTTTGAAAGCACGGGGACAAGCAATCACAACAGCTGTTGACGTAGCTGAAATAACCAGAAATCGCTTCCTAAAAGACCTAAAAGTGAGCAGAATCGCTATCGGGACAGAGGAGATGCCCGCAAGAGAAGGCGAAAACAGAGCACGGATGGTTTCAACAATGGAAATAACCCTCGCAAAAGAGTAGGAAGACCTCGCGAAACACACACACGCAATTACAGTAAGGGGCTATTAAGAAACGGGCAACGATGAAGAACAATGAAGCTTGCTGTTCTGGTCTACGAGTATCCCCCAAAGATCGTCGGTGGCTTGGGAACCTACTCGGCTGAAATAACTCGCCAGTTTGTTCTCATGGACAATGACGTTACAGTTTTCACGATGAATGATGATGCAAGTAGCCTACCGACGCGTGAGATTTGGCGAGGTATCGAAATCCACCGGCCGCTGCACCTTGACATTTCTGACTCGTTGCCCGATGTAGTTGCAGAAGACATAAAGAAATGGGGTAGTGGGATACAGTGGTTCTCAAAAATCCTCGTGTACAATTATCTTAGCGCTGCAAAACTCGTTAATGAGTT
>Ga0315277_10000976_pt1 | contig 42816 bp, 43 predicted proteins | sample YL17G05_15_MG_FD_203695 | JGI IMG/M metagenome (GOLD analysis project Ga0315277, IMG submission 203695) | Sediment microbial communities from Yellowstone Lake, YNP, Wyoming, USA - YL17G05_15 | ecosystem: Environmental > Aquatic > Freshwater > Lake > Sediment | place: USA: Wyoming | collected... | reverse complement strand
CTGTCGTGAGGGGGTACGTTACCTGGTCTTCCACGATGCGAGGCGATTGACCCGGATACTCGGTGTAAATAATCACCTGCACGTCGCTGAGATCAGGGATTGCATCGATGGGGATGGTCACCATCGAATAGATGCCCCAGCCGACAAGAAACAGCACTGCCAGGATGACCAGGAACTTGTTGCGTACCGAGGCTTCAATGATTTTCTCTAGCATGGTCTAAACCCTTCTCTTGTGTAGGAGGTAACCTTCAGCGTTGGATGGGCTTGGAAGAAGGTTACCTCCTGCCTGGATTAACGTACTTCTCCGGATTCTGCTTGAATTTCTCCATGTCGAAATCACTGCAGAAATAGTACTTCTTGCCCTTGTACGTGTAGCCCAGCTCTTCATTCTGTGCCGCCTCCATCCCGCACACGGGATCAATATGATCCGTCACCTGGACCAACCTCTTTTCCTTACCGGCGGCTGGCTTGGCGCGATGTCGTAGGGTGTCCTTCTGTTGCAGGCTCATCTGCATCTCCATGTGATTGTGCTCCTCCATCACTTCCGCTGCAGCTCCTTCATTCTTCTTCTGACCTTCAGGCGACGGTTTCGACTGCCCCGTCGTCTTCGACATGGCCCCGGCTGTATCCGCAGGGTTCTCTGCCTTGCCAGCCATCTGGCTGATGGCCGCTTTGAGATTGCTCTCCGAGTCAATCAAGAATTGTGAAGAGGTAACGATCTTCTCTCCCTCCTTGACGCCGTCAAGCACCTGCACGTAGCCATCCCCGGCGACGCCAAGCCTCACATCCCGCGGATCGAAATACCCTCCCCCGAGGGCCACTACGACGACATCCCGTTCACCCGATCGGATAATCGCTTGATCCGGCACTGCGATGGCATTGACGGCGACCGGAGAGTTGATCTTCACTGTCGCGTACATATCCGGTTTGAATGCCAGGTCGGGCGTGTTCTTGACTTCGATCCGCACCTTTGCCGTCTTCGTCTCCACGCTGAGGTACGGATAGACATAGGTGATCGTCCCCTTAAACGTCTTCCCGGGGAGATACGAAAGCTCGATCTCCACCTCTTGACCGAGCTTGACCCAGGGAAGCTCGTACTGGTAGATGTCGGCAAGAACCCAGATGGTGGAGAGGTCGGCAATCTTGTACAGATCCATCCCGGCCATCACGTTTTGCCCCTTCAAGACCATCTTGTCCACCACGATGCCGCCGACGGGAGAATAGATGGTCATTGTTTTCTTCGGCGTCCCCCGTTCTTCCAGAGCTTGGATTTCACTTTCAGGGATATCCCAGTAGAGCAAGCGCCGTCTCGCACTCTGAAGCAATTCATTCGACCCTTGCCTCGCCTCGTCAAGACTGCTCTGCTGAAGCTTCTTCCGGTACTGCAACGATTGAAGGAATTCCTCCTGCGTCGAGACAAGCTCCGGACTGTACAACTCCATCAGCGGTTCACCCTTTCGGACGAGCTTTCCCGTATAGTCGACCTCGAGTCTCTCCACCCACCCCATAATCTTTGTGTTCACGGAATAGACTCTCCGCTCGTCATAGTCGACCTTGCCGACGGTGCGGATGACCTTGGTGAGTCTCCGCTTCACGATCTCCTCCGTTTTCACGCCGATGTTCTGCACGGTCAGGGGGTCGATCTTGATTCCCTGCACGTCGTTCTCTCCCTGGTAGACGGGCACCAGATCCATACCGCAGTCCGGAGCTTTGCCAGGTTTGTCGGACGTATACCAGGGATGCATCGGGTCTTTGTAGTACGCTATCTGCCGCTGCGCTGGACTGCCTGACTGCTCGGCATAGACCGGGACGAAATCCATCCCGTCACGGGCTTTCTTTGGTGTCGGCGAGGTAATCTGGGGGTTCATGGGATCCCGATAGTAAAGGACCTTTCGCTCCTTCGGACCTGCAGAGTCCTTCGAGGCCCCGAAGACGAGCCAACCGATGGCGAGTCCAAGGACGATGCTCGCAATTCCTGTCACGATGATCTTTTTCATTGCTGTAGACTCCTGAAAACTGGTTAGTGAATTCTTGCCACGATATCCGCGATCTTCATTCCCACGGCCTGCTCGAGCTGTGCCTGGCTGGCCATCTCGTTCATCACTGCCATGTAGTAGTCGAGCTTTGCCATAAGCACCATCCTGTAGGCGTCGATTACCATCAGAAACTCCGTCTTGCCGGTTTGGTACGATGCGACGGTGCTTTGAAGGGTTTGCTCGGCCTGTGGAATGACTGTGTTCTTATAGAGGAGCACGAGGTTCTGGTTCGTGCGCACCTTCACCAGGGCATCCTGCAGCTCGAAGAGAACCATGTTCTGCATGGTCGTTTGGTCGTCTTCTGCCCTGCGAACGTTGAGCTCGTTCTCCTCGACCTTCGACGTGTACCGCCCGCTCGACCAGGGAGCGAGGGGTATGCTGAAACCGACCATCACAGACCAGAAATCGTTCGACGTCGTTGCCATGTCCTTGTACGTCACGCGGGCCATCAGGTCGGGGTAATACTCTCGTTTGGCAACGCCCAGTTCTGATTTGTTCATGCTGATGTTCGATTGCATGGCCTTCAATTCCGGACGCGACTCCAACGCCAGCGTGCGAAGACTCGCGAAGGACCACTCGGGAATATCCTGCTCGATCTCCGGCACGAACCCGAGCGGTTGATCGGTCGGCCTGCTGAGAATCATGTTGATCATTGACTCCGCGACCTTCTTTTCCTTTTGGAGATTGATACCGCCGTTGACCAGGGTGGAGAGCTCCGTTTGAGCACGAAGGATGTCCGCCTGCTTCCCCATCCCAACCTCATAGTGTTTCTGAGCGATATCGACAAACCTCCGCATCAGGCCCTGATTCTCGCTGTTGATCTGGATCTTCCGCTGGGCAAGGTAGAGCTCGTAGTATGCAGATTTCAACTGCCGGACGACTTTCCGCCGCAACGCCCTGAGACCTTGATCTTCCATGTTCGCGTTACTCACCGCGGCGCTGCCCATGGCCGAGAGCTTTCCCGGGAACGGGATCATCTGCTGCAGAGAGTAGTCTGTCTCCATGTTGTTCTTGAGCGGGTTGGGAAACGACTGAACGGGCACTTGAAAGAATTCAACCCCCAGCTGCGGCGGCTCCCACGACGTTGCTTGATTCACCCTCGTCCGGGCAGCTGCCGCACGGTTCCCGGCCGCGCGAAGTTGAGGATTGTTCTGAAGGGCCTCCGCGATGAGGTCGTCAAGCTTCAAAGGCTTACTCTCCTGCGTCAGGGCAACTGAGGGGATGAACAATGCTAGGGCAATTGCCAAACGCCCGATAGTCTGTAGCATGACCCGATACTCCTTGTTGTTGTGAAAGCTTGGTGAACATCGAGGATTCTCAATTCATCAATGAGTGCTAGAGCGACGAGCACCAGCATCTCGATGATTCAAGATGCGAGTGAACCGTTCTCCTTCCGGCAGGATAGACCGATCCCGCACAGAGGGTTTACGGTAAAAGTGTGTAGGTTTAGATCAGAAAGGAAGCGTTGAGTACGTACTTCTCCACTGAGGGAGGAGAAGCAGCGTCAGCAAGAAGCAGAGCGGAGGATGAACGTGGCGGCTGAGCCGAGAGCCTGCAATCCGGGGGGACCACCAAACCGAGGACGGCCATGATCAAAAGCGATTTGTGTGGCTGTTCCACCACGGCCTGTTGAATTGCCAAGCCGCCCACGAGCGTGGTCGTACGGCATGAATACTCCGCCTTGATTGAGTGGTCGGACGGAAGGGCGACGGGCTGATCGCAGGCGTCGTCGTTGTCACAAGACGCCGTGTTGCAGCAAGAGGCTGTGTCCATGCTGCATTGGCGCACGACGATCGTCGCGCCGGAGCTCGCGAGAAAAACGAACGCCGCAGAGATCAATTGAAGCGGCTTGATATGTTTGACCCGAAGATTCACGGATGTTGGTATCACAACACATGTGCCAGGAGCGCAGTTCCCCCTACGCTCGAAAATTCGCCCAAAATCCAGACGGAATGGTCTGGATTTGCAATTCCGGGAAGTCATTGAGGCTCGTTCCCACATTTGACAACGAAATGAACGCGGTAGGCGATGCATTCGAATGCTTTCGCCGCATACTCCTCTTCTTCACTCCTCCCCGTTCTTTTCGGAGGTTCCGTCTTTGAGGCGTGCCTCCTCCGCCCTTCGGAAAATCGTCAATGCAAACCCGACGATCAGCGTCACGGTCCCCATCCAGACCAGGTTGATCATCGGCTTGATGCTCGCTTCGATTACGAGGGTCTCTTCACGCTTCGGCACGCTCGGTGCCTCCGGAAGCTTGAAGGCAAATTCGACTTTCGACGCGGCCGGATCATCCTGGTTCGGCATCATTTGAATCAGGCTGAATTCGTGCTTCTTGCTTCCCGCTGCCTGATACGTCCCCGGGAGATACTTCGGGCCGCCGGGACCGTTCTCCATTTTCATCGTAACCGGGGTATTCTTGCCGCGGTCCGAGATTGTCAAATCCACGTTGATCGTGAAGCGTTTCCCCTCCATCATAGCCTGACGCTGTTCGTCGCTGAAATCGAAGTCGACAAACTGCACCTTCACCCCGCCCACATCGACGGACTCCCCCTTCTTCAGGGTCACATCTTGCGATGCCTGGTCGTCGGGCGTCTCGATGGATACGGGCGATACATAGAAGTCCCGGTTGATGAAATTGATCAGGTCCGGATGCCGGATGGTCGAGTTTTCCTGGGTATTGAAGTGCATCATGGGGCTCACGATTCGCTTGATGTCACCACATTGCACGGCGACGTTGAACGCGTACCGCTCATTGTCAATCTGCTTGTATCCCATATATGTCAGTGTATAGCCCAGAGCCCGAACGGGTTTGCCCTTCTCGAGAGGGACCGTCGTTTTCGTGTCATAACGCGAGGAGGTCACGAATCCCAGGCACATGATCGCAATGCCGATATGAGCGATCGAGCCGCCGACGAACTTTGGATTCCCCATGAAGATGCCGTAGCCGACCTGCAAATTCGAGAAGAGCGAGAAACCCGCGCAAAACGTGAAGAGCAGGATCAGCGGCGCGGCCGTCCCGAGCGAGAACAGCTCAATGAGCGTCACCACAAGTGCCAGTACAAGCGGGACCGCCATGCTCTGGAAGAGCGAGCGGGCCTTCGAATGCTGCCACCAGAGGAGCTGCCCCAGGCCAGACAGTAGAGTGATGATGATCCCCAGCGGCAGGTTCGTCTTCACATAGTAACCGACCTCAACAGCAGACGCTTTCCCCCTGATCAGTCCCGTGATGAGCGGCGAGGATGTCCCAACAACCACGAACAGTGCGACGAACGTCAACGCAAATGCTCCAAGGAACAGCGCAAACTCGCGGGAGAGGATGGAATGCTGCGCCGGCACCCTCGGCATTTCCTTCATGCGCGCAAAGAGGAGGCCGAACCCGAGCGCCGTGAAGAAGACAAGGAACGCCAGCAACAACCAGTACACCCACATCCCTGGATCCACAAACGAATGCACCGACGTATCCCCCAACACCCCGCTGCGCGTCAGGAACGTGCTATACAGAACCATAACGAACGTCAGGAGGCTGAGCACGAAATTCGTCCTGACGAACGCCCCACTCTTCCGCTGCGTCAGCGTTGTGTGAATCGAAGCGACGCAGAGGAGCCATGGAATCAGCGAGGAGTTTTCGACCGGATCCCATCCCCAGTAGCCACCCCAGCCGAGCGTTTCATACGCCCAATAGCCCCCGAGGATGATCCCGGTACCCAGCACCATCGCGCCGAATGCGGACCAGGGCGTCGCGACGCGAATCCACGATTTGTAGTCGCGCTTCCACAGGCCCGCGACGGCAAGCGTATAGGGAACCGCCATCGATGAAAAGCCGGTAAAGAGGATCTGCGGATGGATCACCATCCAGTAATTCTGGAGCAGAGGATTCAGGCCTCTCCCCTCAGCCGGGTACTGGGCCCAGATATTTCTTGCGGCGTCGAGCATGAAGTAATGCGTGACGCCGGCAGGGATAGGTCCGGTCTGTATAAGATCCTTGGGGAACGAACTCCAGATCATCGCGAAGGGATTCTTCACAACGAGCATGAGAAGGAGGAAGGAGAGAATGAGGGAGTAAACGGCCATCACCTCCGGCTCGTAATCCTTGCGCGAGGCATACATCATCAGAAACACGCCGATGATCGACGTGTAGAGCGCCCAGAGCGTGAAGCTCCCTTCCTGACCGGCGTAGAAGGTTGAAATGAGGAGAGGAAGGGGAAGCGTCGTGGAGCTGTAGCTCCAGACGTAGGTGTACTGAAACTGGTGCGTGAGAATGAGATAGAGAAAGATGGCCGAGGAGCTGACGAGCGAGAGGACGGCGAGATGGTAGCTGTTCTTCGCGAAGATCAGCCATCGTTTCGCGCCCTCCCGATGGACGCGATAGTAAAAAAAGGCCGCGGCGAGCGCGGCAGCAAAACCAATCTTGACGATAATCCCCCCGACGATCCCGGGCATCATCTCCGGCGTTCCTCCTCGCTAAAGGGTCTTCTTCACTGATTCCGGGCTGCCCTCATACTTCGATGGACACTTCGTCAGCACATCCGTCGCGTGGAACTCACCATTTTGGAACATCCCTTTGGCGACGATGCTCGTCGCGAGCTCGAAGTTGTTCGGCTTTGCGCCGTCAAGCACGACCTTCACGATCCGGTTCGCGTCGTCTTTCATATAGAAGGCGAACGTCACCTTGTCTGGGTCGAAACTGGATCCTTGTTCCTTCACCCACTCCCCCTTCACCTGAACTCTCTTGTGCACACGTTCCGCCCCGCTGAAATCCATGTATTCGACATTCGACTGCAGGAAGTTGACTGCACCCAGGACGATGCCGACGATGACAACAATACCACCGATGATGATCTTTGGCTTCATTTGTTCATTCCTCTTTCGACCGATCTTCCAAACGTTTCAATCTTCTATCAAGCCTGGTGAGATACCAGACAATCCCCGCCCAGATGAGAAGGACGATGGTCAATACTATGAACATCTGATTTTGGCCAAGAAGTTCCATCATAGGGTACCTCAAGAGTGGTGGGGGTTTCGTTCGTACTCCAGTTTGGCCATTCGGACCCGAATATTGAAGAGCCAGACGTAAAGGAGCGTAAAACCGAGCAAGCTGAGCAGAAAAACCAGGAGCATATTGGGGGACATATCGAACTGCACGACGGGGCCCGCCCCTTCCGGATCCCCCTTTGCGCCCGGATGCAGTCCGGCCATCATCCGCGGCATGACGAAGATGAAGAACGGGACCGTAATGCCGGCGACGATGGAATAGACCGCAGAAAGGGTTGCGCGCTTCTCCTCGCTCTCCAAGGCCGACCGGAGTGCGAAATAGGCCCCATAAATGAGCAAGAGCACGAAGATGGAGGTCTCACGCGGGTCCCAGTTCCAAAATGAACCCCAGTTGAACTTCGCCCACAGCGCGCCTGTGATCGTGGCAAGGACGCAGAACAGAAGCCCCAATCCCGCTGAAGAAACCGATTTGATGTCATCGTTGATATCCCGGGATCTGAGATAGCGATAACCGTAGAACAGGGCGACGAGAAAGGCCACCACAGTCGTCCATGCTACCGGCACGTGAAAAAAGATGTTGCGCGCTTTTTCCTCGAGCGCCGGAATGACGGGAAACTGAAGCCAGCCTTGAGGCGACGGGGAGAGCGGGATCGCCAGGCCGGCGATGATGACGAACGTGATCAGAATGATCGAGCCGTACTTCACAAATTTCATTTCAATCCTTCCATACAAAGTCAAACAGGAGATAGGAGCCGCCTGTCATGGCGAAGATGTACCCGAGGAGAATCTGAAAGTCTCCCATGGCGGCCCCAAATTCCTCTCCGTCCAACGCCTTGGTGGTGGCGTTCATCACCGTCATCAGCAGGACGATGAGAACCGGAAACGCCAGCACAGGATAGAGCGTGCCGCGCGTGTTCGCTTTCGCGACGATCGCTGCAATGATCGTGGCCGCTGACGCAAATCCCAGGCTCCCGAGCAGCACCGTCACGGCGAAGATCGATGGCGTCTGAATAGTGAACGACGTCGAGAAGACGATCGTATACAACAACGTGACCGCGAGTGTCAGCGAGAGCGTCAGAGCGACGTTGAAGAGCAGCTTGCCGAAATAGACGACCGACGGGGACGCAACCAACTGCAGCGTCATCGTCGTGCCCCGCTCTTCCTCGCTCACAAAAACCCTCGACAACCCGGACATCGCCGTGAAAAAAATGACAACCCAGTACATGCCGGAGAGAACCGTCGGCGTCGGTTGATCCGAGCGAAGCGCAAAGAGAATCGTCGCAACTGTCGTAACGACGAACATCAGCAGCGCATTGAGAGCGTATCGCGTTCGCAGCTCCGACAGGATGTCCTTGCGAATCAACGCATATGTGCTGGAAAGCGCGCTCATAGAATCCTTCTCAAAAATAAGAAAATCTCGCCGTAAGAGCAAGCCGCGTGCGAGACTCCGATCATCGTTTCAGTTCCGCTTGCGCTTGATCGCCCAGCTGAAGCTCCTGCCCGCACCATCTCGCTTCCATCGCATCATTCGTTGCCACAACGAGGATCCCGCTTGATTTCTGATTTTCCACCACACTCTTCACAACGTCAACCCCTTCCGCATCGAGATTCGACGTCGGCTCATCGAGGATGAGGACGAGCGGTCGATGGAGTAACGCGAATGCGTACTTGAGCCGCTGCTTCATCCCGGAGGAGTACGTTCGCACCATATCCTTCCTCCGATCCCACAAGCCAACAAGTTTCAAGAATTCTGACGAGCGCTCATCGATGGGAAAGTTGTTCGACCGGATGCGGCTCAACAATTCCAGATTCTCCAACCCCGAGAACTCGTCGTACAGTTGCAGGTAAGGACTCACCATGCCGAGTTGATCCTTCGCAGACTCCATCGAGACGTTCTTTCCATCGATGGCGTATTGAACGGCTCCCGCGGTCGGCGTCAGCACATCGCACAAGATTTTGACCAGCGTGGACTTCCCGGAACCGTTGCGTCCTGTGATAGCCAGGGAATCGCCCCCGTGCAGCGAAAAGGATATATCACGGAAAATCGCTCGACGGCTGAACGATTTCGTGATCCCCGCGACCGTGAGGCTGACGTCGATCATTGGAGGATCGCCACCTTCCACTTGAATTCCTGATCGCCGCAGCGGGCGATGACAAAGTACACTCCCGATGGAACTCTCGATCGGAGAGCGTCGGCTGGAATCGTAATCATCTTGTTGCCGAAGGATTCGGTCACAGGATAGTCCTCCGAGAACACGAGATCGAGCGAGCTCCCAAACATGTAGATATGGGCATCGCCCCTCGTGGCGCCAGGGATCGGCAAGCTGAGCTTTGAGTCCCGGGAGAGCCTCAGCGGATTCGGCGCTGCGTCCGGCGCAATGCTTGCGCTCGACCGGGTCGCTGATTCAAGGTACAGAGTTCTCCACGCACCCGGATTGGCTGATGTGAACCCCACGACGTAACCCTTTGCCAGCCTTTGGTTCGGGGGCCTCACGTTCCCCGATGCGAGCGTAAGTCCCAAGGATCTCGGCGTCGTGGAAGCCTCCTCGGCCTGATCCGCCTCAATGTTGGCCACCACGGCCACTAGGGTGTCGTTCGAGATCGAGAATTGGTAGAATTGAGTCGAGAGCGGAAAGCCCGACGTCGTGATCACTGCGGTCAGGCCGTCGTACGCCACAGTCGCGTTCGGGACATAGCGGGGATAGGAAGCACCCTCAGCATAGAACCTGACGGAGTCCGCTCGATCTGCAGTGAAGAAATTCCAGTAGCTGAACAGGGAGAACTCCGATTCGATCGTCGAGCCGTGGCGCTGAAGGACCTCGCTCACGCTTTGCAGGAACGGATTTGCCCTCATGCCCTCCCAGATTTCTCGCATCACCTCCTGGCCGAACCGCTTCACAAGAAAGTGAGCCCAGATCGATCGCTCGTATCCCGCAAATGTCGGCGGTTCCCAGGTCGTAAAGGAATACGAGCGGCCTTGCGAATCACGGAAGCGCTCAAAGTACGTTGGCAGATCGAAGTAGTAGTCGTGAATGGAAGGATACAGCACGTGCTCCATCCAGACGGACGTAAGCTCATAGAAATAGAAATCGGAATTGGGCACGGTATTCCAGATTCCGTATGCACCGACCTGCACGGCGTGATGGAACTCATGTGCAGCCGTTATCTTCAGGCCGTCCATCCCAGCAGTCCTAAAATCCAAATAATCATTGTCGATAACGATGAACGACGAGAAACGCTGCCGAGGACCGTCTTCGATCAAGTCAACTGGGGTTTCTGCCCCGAAATCGTCCTTAGTTCTTGGTTCAATGTAGATATCATACTCAGGGCCACCTCCCTGCTGTCCGTCGGGTGGCGGCTCGGCATACCCCAAGGAATCCGTCTCCTGTCGCAGGCAAAAGTCGAAGATCGTCGCCACGGAATCAACATATTGCTCATAGGTATTCTCGATGCGCTGCGGAGCAGGTCCCGTGGTGATCAACGCCGGCGCATCGATTCCGGTCGTATCGTAGTGAATCCGAAATCTGCCTGAGGGACTCAATCGGTCCTTCTGCATCACCGGCCGCTGCAGGGCGCTGGCGATCTCCCGCTTGTCGAGAGCCGGCAGCTCCCGCCAATGGATGTACGCCCACGCGATCAACGACGTGCCGCACTTGATGCCCGAAGGACCCTGAATGTTCTTCAGCTCCGGCTTGACTTGACGCAGAATCAGCTCTGCGGCCCTCTGCCTCGCCTGACCGATCTGTGCAAAGCACGCCTGGCCAGCCACGATCAACAAGGTCAAGAATCGACAAGCGTCACCGAATTCTCTCACGCCCGAGCCCTAGTATCCGTTTCCCGTCAAAGATCTTTACTGTTCCCCTGTCCGTCAGAGTGACAGCCAAGTCAGGGACTCCATCTCCGTTCAAGTCGCCGAACGCAAAGTGCCCGATGTGAGGGGCCTGAACAAGCGGTCGGAACTTTTCGAATCTCCCATCCCCCTTTCCACGAAACCACCCCACGCAATGCCGGTTCTGCTCATTGACAGCAATGTCGAGGATTCCGTCCCCATCGATGTCGAGGATCTGCAGCTGCCCCCGGTCCTCGATCCGGACTCCCTGCGCGATGGTGTCGGGCTGTGCGAACGAACCATGCCCCATCCCCAGCGCCAGGTCAAGATCTTGAGTCGACCACGGGAGCGAAATGAGGACGTCCGGGGTACCGTCGTGGTTAACATCGGCGATCCAGAGATAACTCTTTTGTATCTCCTTCAGCGGAAGTTGATAGAAGAACGTCTTTTGCCGGAAGGAAGAGACCGAATCGCCGAGCGAGACCACAAATTCGTCTCGGTTTGTCGTGGTGTTCCGGTAGATGTAGGCAACGTCGGGCCGGCCGTCACCATCGACGTCACCGACGGCCGCGCCGAGGAGCGCATCCGGGATCGTGAGCCGATAACTCTGCTCGATGAACCGTTGAGGTCCGAGCTGCTGAAATGAGGTGAGCGAGGGGGAGCCGCCACCGGACGACGAATTGAAGCAGAAGAAATCCACTAGATCTCCGCTTAGACCACCCCACGAAAGAAGCTCAGCCCCGCCGGCGGTAGGGATGATGGCGTTTGTGATCGACCGATCCCTTTGATCCAGGGAGAGGAACGAGAGCTCGTCTGCCTCTGGATAGGAGATAATGAAACGAGCGATTGAATCCTTGAGCGAATGAAACGTGAGATACGAAGGGCTTGCGGGGAGGGGGAGCGTCGTGTGCCCGACCAGACCATCGTTGAGTCGATTCATGAAGATCGACAGGGAATTGTCACCGGAGTTCACGAGCGCGATGTCGTTCAGGCCGTTGCCGATCAGATCGGCGATACACACGGCTCGAGGACGAACACCAGTCACAAACTCGAGCGAGTCCCTGAGGATACTCGGCTGTTCCGCATTGAAATAGAGAAGGAGCTGCTGGCCTTCACGGTCAAGCACCGCCGCATCAACGCGCCCATCGGAGTTGAGATCATCGAGCAGCGCGATCGTCGGCTGGATGCCAGCTGAGAAGTCGATCCGCTCGGGTGGCGGCTCCTCACCAGCACTGAAATAGACCTTAACCGTCGATGGCTGCTCCAGAGCAACCAAGTCCATGAACCCATCCCTGTTCACATCGTTCAGCACGAAAAAGCTCAATGGCTCTCCCAGGGGGATTTGCGTCTGCGGGTGAAAGTCTCCCCGCCCATCACCCTTCCAGATCTCCAGATGAGGAGGGTTCTTGTACGCCAGCACGAAATCGAGAGGCTCGTTGGGGGAAAGCCGGGCGATCGCAAACTTGTCGAGCTCTCCTTCGATGGGGAAGGTCGTTTGATCGAGGAAGGCCCCTCCCCCCAACCTGTACAAGAGATGCAATTCACTCTTGGCCCAATCATAGAACACGATGTCGATCAAACCGTCGTTGTTCAACTGTACGAGCGCCAGGTCGCCCACGACATTGTCGCGCGCGATCGCCGGACCTTGCCGGAATCTGGCATTCCCGAGGCCGAAGAATGGAAGGATGCCGGGGTTTTCACGGTCATAGACCAGGAGGTCCATCCTCTTGTCATTGTTGAGGTCGCCGACTGCGATCCCCGTCGGTGTCAGGGGCAGTTTCAGCGTGCCGACAATACGAAGTGAATCCGCGAACGGAGCGGGGGCAAACGAGATGCTCTTCTCGTCTTTGCTCACGATGATCCCCACGGATTTCTGATTGGGCGCGAGATCGGCGACGAGAAAATCGTCTAGGCGTTGTCCCACGACATGCTCCTGCCAGCTGTACCTGGAACACGCCGAATCGAAAGTGAGCGAGAAAAGCTGTGTCGCGGGAGGATTCCAGAAGAAAAACACCGTTCCCCCATTACGCTTGTGCGTAAGGATGCATCGCTCGAATTTCTCCGGTGTGGGGATCGGGCGATATTGCCCGAACGCTGTCTCCTGAGACTGTGCGGAGGAATGATGGACCGTCAGCCAGAAGGAAACGACCGTGGCAGCAACAATATGTGAGGACCGATGATGAGAGTCTTGGCGGTAAGACACGGGAATCTACATTCTTCCCATCTGCTTCTTGGTGATCGATGGAATCAGGAGCAGCGTTTAGCGCTGTTTGCGGTGGAGAAGCCTCAGATCGCGCCGCCGCGCAGCATCCGCAAACCGTCTTTTCTCTTCTTTCGTCTCGGGGCGGATCGGCGGCGCCGCGAGTGGTTTCCCCTCGTCATCAATCGAAACGAAGGTCAAGTACGCTGTGTTCGTATATGTGCGCTTGCCGGTCAGGAGATTCTCCTTCGTCACCCGCACTCCGACCTCGAGCGACGTGTGGAAGACCCGGTTCACGGATGCCTCCAGGATAACAACTTCGCCTTGCACGATCGGATGGTGAAAGTTGAGCTCGTCGACCGACGCCGTCACACACACTCTGTTCGTGTGTCGCGAGGAGGCGATCGCTGCAGCGATATCGATCCACTGCATCAGGCGTCCCCCCAGGAGATTCCCCAATCGGTTCGTATCGGTCGGCAGCACCATTTGGACCATCTGGACCTGAGATTCCTTGACCGTCTTGATTCGTGACCGCCCCATGGATTCTCTTTCCCCCGCCTCAGCGTGACGCGTGTCCGGCAGAGCCGATCGAGTCCTTCTGCACATTTCCCGTGCTTTGGGACAGCTTGGACTGAATCTGGCTCCGCAGCTCTTCGGCTTCCTTGTGGTATGAGCTCTTCGGATACTTCGCGAGGAATTTGTCCAGTTCTGCTCGCGCCTCTTTGAACCGATTTCGCTGGTACAATGCCTCGGCCTTTCTCAACAGTGCTTGATCGGCGTACGGCGTATCATAGTATTTTTCCAGGACCGTGTCAAAGTAGAGGGCCGCTGACCTGTAGTACTGCATCTTCATGTAGATCATCCCGCTCTCAAACTCTTTCTTGGCAAGTTTATCGTTCAACGCAGCGATGTTTGCCTCTGCGTCAGGAACCAGCGGGTCCGTCGGGCTGTACTCGATGAACGATTGGAATTCATCGATCGCCTGTTTCGTATGCTGCTGATCGAGATAGGAGGGCGGCGAGAGCTTATAGTAACACATCGCCCGCTGATATCGTGCTTTCGACGCGAACTTGCTCGACGGCATCGTCCTGATCAGAGCATCATATTCGTAAGCCGCCAAGACATATTGTTCTTGCTTGTATCGGCACTCCCCCATGTTGTACTGTGCCTGGTCTGCAAAGGCACTTCCCTGGTACTGCAGCGTTACGATACGAAAATCATCATAGGCTTCCGGATAATCGCCGTCGTTGAACTTCTTCATCCCGAGCTCAAACCGTTTCTCCACACTCATCGAAGCCGTTTCCCGACTCGATGAGCACCCACCGGCAAGCAGCGCGATAAGCAACCCGGCCGCCAGAAGCGCTGCCGATTTTCGGTAGACCGCCTTAGTTCGTCTGATCATAAGTCTGCACCAACCATAAGCCTTCAACTTCCCGGATGTGAACATTTGACAACTTCGCCAGGCGCTTCATCATCGTGCCTTGCTCTCCCTGAGTCATCGAGAACGAGGGCTGCAAGCCGACCAGCATGGGCAAAAGCCTCACGCGTTCGAGAACAGCCTTCCCTGCCACCTTGCCAATCCTCATCTCAACACCCAGCCCCGTCAAAGCCAACTCACGCTGAGGCTGGTAGAATACGAAGTTTCCTAGAGAATGAAAAATGAATTTCCCTTTGTAGAGCTCAATGCCTTGCACATAGTGTGGATGATGTCCGGCCACAAGATCTGCACCAGCATCGATAAGTGACCTCATCTGCCGAAGCGTCGTCGGGCCGGGGCGATCGACATATTCCCTCCCCCCATGGAAGCTCGCCACGATCAGATCAACGCGAGGGCGCAACTCCTCGATCTCCCGCTTCGCCCGCCGCTCATCGAAAACCGAAATGTGCCCCTCCCACCCCGCCTGCCCGTTCACGAATTGCGTGTAAGCAACGAAACCAATACGCAGCGCCCCGAGATCCATGATCGCCGGCGAACATACCCCTCCTGAGTCCCCGGAAGTCCCCGTGAAGCACACCCCTGCTGCCTGCAGGCTTTCGATCGTCTCCCGTACGCCGTTCAATCCATAGTCGTGGGCATGGTTGTTCGCCGTTGATACGACCGTGATGTTCGCCTGCCGGAGCGAGCGTCCGCCGTTTAGCGGGCCGCAAAACACCAGATTGTCCTTCGGGTCCTGGGTCTCTCCTCCTTGATCGCTCAGCTGGCTCTCCAGGTTCACAAAGACCGCATGAGCCTTCTGCAGGGAATCCCTGACGTGGACGAACGGGAAATCCAGCTCTCCGTTGAGCAGCTTCTGACCGACCGTCCGGCCGAGATTCACATCCCCGAAAACGAGGAGCGTGATTTCTTCGCCAGCGTTCTTGTCCTGAGCGAATAGCCTGAGCGAGATGCAACACACCGCTAAGGCGAGCACGCAGCGGGCCCTCGGGCTCAATTCCTCACCGTAAAGAAGAGGTAGACAACCAGAAACGCCCCCGTAATGATCAAAATCGGACCTGCGATCTTGTCGAAGAATGAGGCGCTTTCGAGGGAAGTCCCCAGCCTTCTGCCAAAGACCTGTACCTCATCCCGGTGCGCAACCGTATCTGCCGTCGCTCGTTCAAATGTCCCGAGGTACTTTACGTCCGCGCCCCCTTCCGGTTGAAATCGGGCCTCAAGGATTGTTCTTACCGTCCGTTCGAACGCACCGGCAGGAATCTCACGGTAGTCAACCGACTGTGCAAGAACAAGCACATCGATCGCCGGCACGCCCGGAGGTGCACTGTTCGGAAGAAGAGGTCTCAGGAACGATCGACTCAGTGTTTCGACGAATACGTTTTCGACCATCATTTGATTTGCAGGGGCTTCCACGCGCACGACAACCCGACCCGAATCCGAAAGACTTCTCGCTATTTTCTTCGTAACGTCTTGTGCAATGCCAGCCGTCTGCGCTCTCAAGATCACGAGAGCATTTGATTCAGTCAGCTGTGCGCGGGCTGTTCTCCATCCGAGGACCATCAAGACGGCGGCCACAATATTCACGAAGCGGCAGCGCACGGTGTGCCCTAACCGTAGATTCCACGCACTTTCAGGGTGCGCGCGACCTTGTCGATGGCAAGCACGTAGGCACCGATGCGCATCGATACCTTGTGACGCTCCGCAGTCTCATACACCGACGAGAACGAAGCTTTCATCATCTGCTCCAACGTGTTGTTCACGCGCTCCAGCGACCAGAAATATCCTATGCGATCTTGCACCCATTCGAAATAGGAGACTGTCACGCCGCCGGCGTTTGCCAAGATGTCCGGGATCACCATGATCCCCTTCTCCTGCAAGATAGGATCGGCGTTGGCGCTCGTGGGACCGTTGGCCCCTTCACAGATGATCTTTGCTTTGATCTTGGCGGCGTTTCTCGCGGTGATCTGATCCTCTTTCGCAGCCGGAACGAGCACATCGCAGTCGAGTTCGAGAAGTTCCTCCTGACTAAGCTTCTCAGCGCCGGGGAAACCGGCCAGGGTTCGATTCATCTTCACCCAATCGACCGCCTTCTCCAGATCGATTCCTTTGTTGTTATAGAAGGCTCCGCTGATATCGCTGATGCCGATAATCCTGCATCCCTGTTGATGGAGCAACAACGCTGAGACCGATCCCACGTTACCAAATCCCTGCACAACGACGGTCGTCCCCTTTGGCATCATGCCGAGCTTCTCCATCGCGCCAAGCGTCACGATCATACAGCCCCGACCTGTCGCCTCACGCCGGCCGAGCGATCCCCCAAGCACGAGCGGCTTACCCGTTACGACCGCCGGCTCCGTCCTTCGCATGTGCATGCTGTAGGTGTCCATGATCCATGCCATGACCTGCTCGTTGGTATTCATATCAGGAGCAGGGACGTCGCGTTCCGGGCCGAACGTGTCAATGAGATTGGAGGTATACCGCCTGGTAATTTTCTCGAGAACCAATGGGCTGAGCTGGGAGGGATCACACCTGACACCGCCCTTTGCCCCACCAAACGGAATATTCATGACCGCGCATTTCCACGTCATCCATGCGGCAAGCGCTTTCATCTCGTCCAAAGTCACATCTGGCGCGTATCGGATGCCGCCTTTCGACGGGCCAAGGATGTCGTTATGGATCACCCGATAACCTTCGAAGACTCTTACTTCTCCGGTGTCCATCGCAATCGGAATGGAAACGATAATCTGGCGCACGGGGGTCTTCAAGTATTCGTAGACGCCCGGTTCCAATTTGAGAATGTGTGCGGCAACATCGAACCTGCGCATCATCGACTCGAACGGATTTTCCTTGTCGACGATGGGCGCGGGTTCCTTGTACTCAAATGGCTGCTGCGTGTCCATAAAGACTGTCTCTTTCCGTAGTTATCCGATGTCTAGAGCCCACCCATCGCCATGTGCTCCAATCGGGCAATTCGTTCCTCGATGGGTGGATGGGTCGAGAACAGCTTCGTGACGCCGCCGCCCGTGAGTGGGTTCACGATGAACAGGTGTGCGGTCACAGTCCCGGCATTCTGCATCGGATGGCGTTGAACCCCCGCCTCCAGCTTTCGCAAGGCATTGGCAAGGCTCAGCGGCCGCCCGCTAATCCTTGCCCCCCCTTCATCAGCGGCGAACTCACGCGACCGCGAGATGGCAAATTGAATCATCATTGCGGCCACCGGGGCGAGAATCAGGATCAGGAGCTCTCCCAGCGGATTGGAATTGTCTCGATCCCTGCCTCCCCCACCGAAAAGCGACGCAAACATCGCCATGCGTGCGAGCATCATGATCGCTCCGGCCATCGCCGCAACGAGCGTGCTTGTGAGGATATCCCTGTGTTTTACGTGCGCCAGTTCGTGCCCCAGGACCCCCTCGATTTCATCATCGCTCAGCATCCGCAAGATGCCTTCCGTCGCGGCGACCGCCGCGTGGTCGGGATTTCGACCTGTGGCAAACGCGTTCGGCGTCTCGCCCGGAATGATGTAGATCTTGGGCAACGGCAGCTCCGCCTGGTGCGCCAGCTTCCGCACGATCGAGTAGAGCCGCGGAGCATCCTCCTCACTGACCTGTCGGGCACCGTAGCTCATCAGGACAATCTTGTCGGAGAACCAGTACATTCCGAAGTTCATGAGCATCGAAAACGCAAACGCGATGAAGAGCCCCCGTTCCCCTCCCAGCCATTGGCCAACGAGCATGAGAAGAGCTACTAAGAGAACCATGAGTCCGACGGTCTTGACCTTATTCATTGTTTCCTTCCTCCTATCTACCAGAACACTCTCCCCTCCCGGAAGAGTTCATATGTTGGCAATCAATCTAAGAAAAAAATGCAGCAGATTCAATCGGGTTCTTGCATGGAGCGGCGGGAGAATCGTTCGCCGAAGGTCGGGAGTGATCCCGGCGGTGCTGCGGCGTTGGTACTCTAGCGTCGGCGAAGGGGTGAGTGCGCCGATGTCATAAGTTTCGCATCTGTGATGCGGGCGAGATTTCGCGTCACCAAATCGAGGTTCTCGTCCAAAAAGTGTCTTGAGAGCCGTCTCGCTCGTTGGACCTCGTGCGAATCGACCTGGCCGAACACCAGGTCTTCGGCAAAGTACTTGCCGGTCACCGTCGTCTCACCGCTCGGGCTCGTCACGGCCGAACCGCCCCAGAAGTTCACGCCATCTTCAAAACCTACCCGGTTGCAGAAGAGGATGTACGAGCTCAGGAGTCTCGCGTAGACGCGATGCTGCTCATGGTTAACCAGGGCGTTCTGGAGATCGGCGCTCCCTCCCGCGATGCGCGATGGACTTGCGGTGAGCGTAAAGATGGCTTCCGCGCCGTCGTGGGCGAGCAAGTAGGGGAGCGAGAGATGCCAGAGATCCTCGCAGATGAGGACGCCAAAGCGGCCCAGCTTCGAGTCGAATGCCTCCACCCGCTTTCCCGGGCTGAAATACCTGCCTTCCTCAAACATCCCGTAGGTGGGGGGATAGATCTTCCTGTGCACGTGTGCGACCTCCCCATCTTCCAAAACGAGCGCCGAATTGTAGATGCCGTGGTCCGGACCACTTTCGACAAAGCCGAGGAGGATCGAAATAGACCTGCTTCGTTCTTTCAGCGCCTCGAAGAGTGGATCGGTGAAAGGATTCAACGCAAGGTTCCAGGCAAGGTCGCGAACGGAATATCCTGTCAGGCTCAACTCAGGAAACATGACGAGCTGAGCACCAGCCTTCACGGCCTCGTCGACGAGCTCCAGATGATGGTCGACGTTGGCCTGAAGATTTCCAACCTTGCAATCGATTTGAGCGAGAGCGGCCCTGAAATTCATGGTCGGCGGTTTGCAGGTCGAGGATGGGCTGGCCGTGAGAATGGTCAGCGCACGTCTACTTCATTGGGAAGTTCATCCCTATCCCCCTTTTCGTGGGGGAAGTGTTGCGCCAGGATCCCGCCCACCTGTGCGACGGCGTCGATGAGTCCGTCCCGAAACTCCTTTCTGGAAAATCTCGATGCCGTATTGTCCGCGATATGCTGCCAGGTCTGAGCGTCCACCTTGCCGTGAATCTGCTCGTCAGCGAGCACGAACAACTCCCGGTGCTCGAGCAGCACAAACAGCAGCACTCCGTTCCGGTGTTTGGTCTTCGTCATGCCGAGCTGATGGAATTCCCGGCGGGCCAGCTCCTCCACACTCAGCGACCGCTCGTTCCTGTGCCTTCGCTGGCGCACAGCAACGCGGATTTCTCCTGAAGTCTGCTGCTCAACTTTCGCAATCGCGTCGGCGATGGCGTTCAGATCTTGTGCCGGCATAATTTGCTTGACGAGGTTTGCCACGTTGTCCTCACGAAAGATCGATCATTTTGATGTCTTTGATATATTGGACGGTCTTATCTTCCTTCAGATTGGTGAGCCTCTCCATCTTCGATTCGATGCGGCCGATGTTGTCTTTGATGATCACAAGGTATTTTGCACTCTTTTCCGGGAGCTCGCGTCGGAGCAGCTCCTCAATGACATCCTTCATGCTCTTCAGCGGCGCGGTGATTTCGTTCGTAATCCCCGTAACCATTTCCTGCATCACCTCCAACCTCTTCTGTCGAATCTCCAGCTCGGCGATCTCTCGCTGGAATTTTCCCTTTTCCACGACACTTAGGATCGTTTTGGGGAGGATCGGTGTACTGATTTCTTCCTTCACGAGATAGTCTTGGACGCCGAGCTTCATGACCTCCACCGCAAGATTCATGTCTTTATTCACCGTCAAGAAGATCACGGGCGTCACGATGTTCCTCTCTTTGAGGGCCCTCGTGATCTCGAGGCCGTTCCGTCCTGGCAGGAAGTAATCCATAAGGATCACATCGATGTCTTTATTCCGCACCGCCTCCTCAATCCCTTCACTGCCGTTCTGCTTCCAGATTACGCCGATCTGTGCCTCGTCATATCGGTCGAGGTAGATTTTTACGAGCTTTGCAAAGTCGACGTTATCCTCAATGAGGAGAACGACGATGTTGTTGTCCGGGCTCATAGTCTATGCCTAGCTGAGAGGGGTTACAGGATTCCTGGATGGCTTGAAGGACCACGCCGAGATCGTCCAGAATGACGGACTTTGAGAAGTACCGACTGGCGCCAAGCTCGTAGGCTTTGCGAACATCCTCATCACGTTCGGACGTGCTCAGGATGATCACGGGAATGTCCTTCGTCCCTTCCCCTTGCTTCAAGCGTCGCAGCACCTCACGTCCATCGATCCGGGGAAGATTGAAATCCAGAAAGACGAGATCGGGCTTGCTGCCAGCATCGGCATCGAGAGCGCTCAGATATTCAAGCGCTGAGTGGGCATCGTCGAAGTACGTAAACTGGTCCTTCCGCCCTGTTTTCTGAAATGCCCACTGCAATATCTTCGCATGATCCGGGTTATCATCAATCAGAACAATACGCAAGGCTGGTGTGTCTGAAGTCACCGACTTCCCTTCTAAGCAGTTGGTATCGTGAAATAGAATGTGGATCCTACTCCGGATCTTGACTCGACCCGGACTTGTCCTCCCTGGGATTCGACGATCTTCTTGACGATCGCCAGGCCCGCCCCGGCGCCCTCATATTCATCTTTCCTATGAAGACGTTGGAAGATCAGGAATATCTTCTCAAAGTAGACTTCTTCAATCCCGATGCCATTGTCACGGACGTAGACGGTAGTGAAATCCGCCCCAGCGGACGCCCCGATTTCAATGCGCGGAATCGGTTTGTCGCAGAATTTCAAGGCGTTCGATATCAAGTTACGGAACACAATCCGCAGATGGGTATCCACACCTACGACCTGGGGCAACCGCTCTGCAAGCACGATTTCCGCTTTTCGTTCCCGAATGGAGAAGCGAAGCTCCTCGAGTACTTCAGCGACAAGCGCCGAGAGATCGATGCGAGCTATCTTCTCGACGAGCTTACTGATGCGGGAGAGAACGAGCAGTTCGTCGATCAGTCGCTTCATGTGCGAACAGGAGCCGACGATCGACTGCAGGTAGTCCTGGCCTGCTGCGTCGAAGAGATGGAGATAATCGTGCTTGATCATCTTCGCGAAACCTTCGACACTGATCAGCGGCTCCTTCAGGTCGTGCGAAACGACGTACGTGAAGTCGTCGAGCTCCTTGTTGCGCGCTTCAATCTCCAGCGATTTATCAACGGTCTCTTGATAGAGGTTCGCTTTTTCGATCGCAATCCCCGCGACGTCGGCAATGCTCTGCAGTAAGGTGAGGTTATCCTCGCTGTAAACCTCCCGGCCGTGTGATTGCACAGACAATACGCCGATCGCCCTGTCTTTGGAAATCATCGGCACATACAACAAGGAGGCCCCCTCCTCGTCGGCACGCTCAGGTTGTTGCGGGTCGGGGAGCTCGCTGTGGGCCTCGAGGATCGGCTTGCGGGCGCTCAGCGCCCTGTACGTCGGCATCGAGCTCTCCAGCGGGAGCGGTGACGCTTGCAACTGGGTCTCGATTCGTTCGCCATCAACGGTATTCACGCTGAAGAGCGGATGGATCAGTTGTTTCTGTTCATGACACAGGTCGATGGAGAACGAGTCGATCGGAATCACCTTCCCGACTTGCTGGTAGGTGATACGTGCGATCCCCTTCGTGTCGAACGCTTCCGTCAAGGCGCTGCTCAGATCATAGAGCACCTGCAGTCGCTGAAGCTGACGACTCAGCTCTACCCTCGATGCCTGGCGCTCGCTGATATCACGGGCTATATTGACCATGAGCACCGGCTCACCCGCCGAGTTCTTGAGGAGGGTCGTATTCAAGCTCACAGCCACCCGCTCGCCGTTCTTGCGGAGCCACGTGATATCGAAATCACGGAGAACATTGTTCTCTCTCAGTTTTTCAAGCCAGCCCATGTAGGAGCGCAGCTCTTCTTCAGGCACCCACGGATGCGGAATCTCCGCGCCGAACGCTTCGCGGCGCGAGAAGCCAGTGAATCGCTCGAACTCGTCATTAACATCGAGGACTTTCCCTTGCAGATCCGTGATCACCAGCGCGTCGACCATCGAGTTGATCACGTTTCGCAGCAGGCCCTCCGAGTCCATCAACCGCTTCTCCAGCTCTTTGCGGTCCGTGATATCGCTGAGGGAGAGATTGAGCGCGGGCGCCCCTTTGTGCCAGCTCAACGCGAAGGAGGTTTCCACGTCGATCGGAATGCCGTTCTCACGCAGCATTCGAATCTCGAATCGAGTCGGGATCGTCTCACCTCTGAAGACTCGCTGCTGCAGAAGGGCGAAGAACATCCGCGAGCCCTCCTCGAGGAAGAGTTGAATCTCTTTGCCTAGCACGTCGTCACTGGATCGGTACCCCAGGAGCTTACAGAACACCGGATTGGCCAGAACGATTCGATCATCTTGTATGATCGAAATTCCGTACGGTGAATGCTGGAAGAGGGATTGGTAGTCTGCACCTCCTTCAGAGGGAAGCGGGAAAAACTCGGGAACAACCATCGATGTTCGGTTGATTCTCCAGAGCCTCCCCGCAACAGCAGCATTCTGCCCCTTTCGATCAAGCGAAACCAAGAAGAACCCATCGGGAAGCCGCGTGGCGGTAAGAAGGAATGCTGCCTTCGACCGCCCCTTGGCCTTCAGGTGAACTGGCGCCTGAAGGGCACCACGCTTCGCCAATGCGGACAGAAGGTCTTCGGTCTCCCCCGATTTCTCCCTCTCAAGAAGGGAATCGAGGGACACCTTGAGCAGCGCCGCCCTCCGAAGATCGAGGAATCTCAGCGCTGCGACATTTGCGTCGGAGCAACGCCCTGTCTTGTCGATCAGCAGCATCGCTGCAGGGGCTTTCATGAACGCGCTCCGAAAGGCATCCCCCGTCGGAGCGGGCGTCATCGCCGCGTGCGGAGCCGGGAGCAGCCGCGACGATTTCAGATTGTCGCCCTTTGAAGCAGCGCGTCCGCGCCGATATGTCGATGAGACCGATCTCATGCGATCGATACTTTTCGCTCATCAAGAACTGTCCGCTGCGCATAAGGAGCGAGAGCACGCAGGCGATTGAGCAGAAGCTTGAATTTGTGAGGCCTGAGTGATTGAAAACCATCCGATAAGGCGGCCTGCGGATCCTGGCGGACCTCAATCAGCAAGCCGCCCGCGACCACGGCTGCCTGCGACATGGGGATGACGAGGTCCCACGCGCCCGTGCCGTGGCTGGGATCGACGACGATAGGAAGATGCGACAATCGTTTAATGACGGGCACAGCGTTGAGGTCCAACGTATTACGCGTGTACGGCTCAGAAGTCCGAATGCCGCGCTCGCACAGGATGATATTGTTGTTTCCCTTGGAGGCAATATACTCGGCGGACATGAGAAGCTCTTCGATGGTCGCAGAGAGTCCGCGCTTCAACAGCACGGGCTTTCTCAATTTGCCGACTCGCTCCAGGAGCGACAAGTTGTACATATTGCGAGCACCAATTTGAAGAACATCGGTGTATTCCGCGACCAGGGCGAGGGTCTCCGTATCCTTCACCTCCGTCACGATGTGCAAGCCCGCCTTGTTCGCCGCGTCCCGAAGGTACTCGAGCCCGTCATTCTTGAGACCCTGAAAGACGTACGGCGACGTCCGAGGGTGTACGCGCCGCCCCGCATGAATTTTACCCCCATCTCCCGCAACGTCTCAGCTATCTCGAGGATTTGCCCCCTGCTTTCGACCGAGCAAGGACCTGCGATGATCGCAAGCTCACAGCCCCCGATTTCGTCATTCCCCACGCGGACAATCGTGGGCTCACTCTTCACCTCCCGGCTCACGAGCTTGAATGCCTTCGACACGGGGACAGCGTCGAGAACTCCGGGCAGGCTCACGAAAAGGTCCGGATCGACCCCTGCCTTGTTCCCCGTAATGCCGATCGCAATCCGCTGAGCGCCGGGAATTTCGTGTGCTGCATACCCGAGGGCACGGATTTTCGCCTTGACCTTCTCAATTTCGTCTCCCGACGCGTGCTGATTCGTCAGCACGAGCATAATCCGTTCTCCAATTTCTCTGGACAGATCTCACCAACTACCGGAGGCGCCACCGCCGCCGGCCATCCCACCACCTCCACTCCAACCTCCGCCTGAGAAACCTCCTCCGCCAAGACCACCACCACCCCAACCTCCGGAACGCCAACCCCAACCCGAATTATAGAACGCTCCACTGGATCCGATAAGATATCGCCGCTTCGTCGCAAGCAGGGGCAGGAAGAAGACGAGGAAAAAGCCCACGAAGAAAACCACCAGGAGACTGCTGATGAGCGGAGCACTTCCTCCCCGCGGCTTCACCTTGTACTCGCCGGCCGTCGCCGCCATGATAGCTGATACGCCCGAAGTCACCCCTGCATAGAAATTGTTCGCTCTGAAGGATGGAGCCATCTCGTCGGTGATGATCTGAAACGTCATCGCGTCTGTCAGGACTCCTTCAAGACCGTAGCCGACGTCGATGCGCGCTTTCTTGTCATCTTTCGCGATAACAACGAGCACCCCGTTGTCCTTCGATTTTTGACCAAGCTTGTTCTTCTCGAACACCTGCATCGAATAATCTTCGATCGCTTCCCCTTTGAGGGAACTGATGAGGAGAACCGCAATCTGAGTGGAGGTCGAATCCTCAAACCGTTGTAGACGTGATTCGAGCGTCCGCCATTCATTGAAGGACAATGAATTCGTGAAATCCGTGACCCGCTGCTCCAGAGATGGGACCTCGAGCTGCGCGTTGGCCACTGCCGCGACCAGAAAAATCAGACCACCCAGGCCAAGAAGCCTAGAAGAGTTCATAGCGTACCCTCAGAACTTTACCTGGGGTGCTTGTTCAGCACCCGCAACAGCCGTGAAGTATGCCTTTTCTTTGAATCCTGACATCGAGGCGATCGACGAAGCCGGGAACCGGCGGATCATCGTGTTGTAGGATTGAACGGCTTCGTTGAACCGTCGTCGCTCAACCGAAATCCTGTTCTCCGTTCCCTCAAGTTGCGATTGCAGCGTCAGAAAATTCTCGTTCGATCGGAGGGTGGGGTAATTCTCCGTTACCACCAAGAGCCGGGAAAGCGCCGCACCCAGCCCGTCCTGCGCCTGCTGGAATTTCGAGAACGCTTGGGGGTCGTTCAGGATCTCCGGCGTGACCTTCAGCTGCCCGACGCTGGCACGCGCATTCGTGACGTTCTCAAGCACCTCGCGTTCCTGTTTGGCGAACCCCTTGACGGTCTCAACCAGATTCGGTATAAGATCATACCGACGTTGATATTGATTCTCCACCTGACCCCACGCAGACTTCACCCCCTCCTCCGCCGTGATCATCTTATTGTACGTCGATATCCCCCACACAACCGCCAACACAACGATAAGAAGAAAACCACCAATGACACCCAGAGTTATCGCTAACGTTCGGTTCATCGAGAAGCTCCTGATGAAAATGATATTGATTTCGGGAAGATTTGCGACCGGCTGCGGACGAGATCGACGACCCCTGCCCGAACCTGGTCACCGGGGAGACAGGGTTGCCAGTGCGTAACCTGGATCGGCACGAGCTCAACCGTCGCTGAACGGTTTTGCAGCGAGACCTTGAGGATCGCCGTGGGATAGGTGTCTAGCCCGTTCCCGCCGAAAACGAAGTTCCCCAGCGAATAGGCTATCACACCCCCCTTGTACCGCTCGATCCCCTGTAGCGTGTGCGGATGATGCCCCACGATAAGATCCGCCCCTGCGTCAATTACTTCGTGTGCAAGTCCCTCCTGTTCCCTGGAAGGCCGCTTCTCCAGCTCCATGCCCCAATGAAAGCTTACGACGAGGTAATCTACGCTATCTCGCAATTTCTTGACGTCGGAAACAATGCACGATTCATCGCGTGGAGCGAAGCCAGGCTTATCGCGCCTTGCTGCAAACTTCCCGCCTGCGTAAGCGAGAAAACCTATCCTCCTACCTTCCTTCTCGACAACAAACGGCCTTCGAGCCTGCTCGAGGTCCCGTCCGGCACCGACGTAGTGGATCCCCGCTGAGTCAAGATACCTCATCGTGTCATCTAGACCTTGTGCGCCATAGTCACCGATGTGATTATTGGCGAGGTCGACAATGTTTATGCGGGCCGTCTCCAATGTGCGAAGATAGCGAGGATGCATCCTGAACGTGAACTCTTTCTTCTCCGCCCGGCTAGAAAGCGTGATCGGGTTTTCCAGGTTCACCATAAACACATCGTACTCGCCCACCGCGTGCCATTTCTGGAACACATAGTCGACTCTCTCCCCAACGTCGCTATCGATGTGATCTGCAAGCGTCAGGTCGCCTGCAAAGAGCAATACGATCGATCGGCTTGTCTGGCTGTACGAGGTGCGGAAGGCGCCCAAAAGTGCAGAAATGATAAGGATAATTGCTCTCACAGACTGACCTGCGACGGCTGATTGAATGATGGTAACAAAACTTCCTCCTAAAAACAAGAAGACCTTGGGGCGCCGGTTGCCGGTCAGAGCCCAGTCCCCGCTTGCTCTGCGAAGCTCTTCGACACCTTCACGCTCAAGTGCCTACCGTAGACGTGTTTTCCACCCTCCCCACCCCAAAAAAAAGGCGATCATGTGATCGCCTTCTGATGCCTGGCATCAATCCCCCCTCCGGGCTTGACCCTCTCCGACGCGTTCACCTCGTCAATGTACGAGAGATCGCGCTATCACCAGCTGCTGGATTTCGGATGTCCCCTCATAGATCTCCGTGATCTTCGAGTCACGCAGGAATCGCTCAACCTTGTATTCTCGTATGTAGCCGTACCCGCCGTGGATTTGGATTGCTTCGAGCGCGCAGTGAACGGCCGCCCGAGATGCGGACAATTTCGCCATCGCGGCCGCAGGACCAAAGGGCTGGTTGTGATCCTTCAAGGATGCAGCGTACAGCGTCAAACAGCGAGCCGCCTCGATATCCGTTGCCATCTCGGCCAGCTTGAACTGGATCGCCTGAAGCTCTGCGATCGGATGGTCGAACGCCTTCCGCTGCTGACTGTACTTGATCGCTGCCTCCAATGAGGCCTCGGCGATCGCGAGCGCCTGCGCGGCGATGCCGATCCTCCCACCATCCAGCGTCTTCAACGCGAATTTGATGCCGGAACCCTCATCGCCGATCCTGTTCTCGGCGGGGACGCCACAATCTTCGAACGCCAGCGAGACCGTATCCGAGCTTCGGATGCCGAGTTTCTTCTCCTTCTTCGCCACCGAAAAGCCGGGCGTCCCTTTTTCAACTATGAACGTGCTCACCCCCTTCGCGCCCTTGGAACGATCCGTGGCCGCCATAACGAGCACGACATCGGCGTTGGCGCCGTTCGTAATAAAATTCTTCGCTCCGTTCAGGACGTAGACATTTCCATCTCGACGCGCTGTCGTGCGCTGGTTTGTGGCGTCACTTCCCGCCTCGGGCTCGGAGAGCGCAAAGGCACCCAGCTTTTTTCCCGAGGCCAAGTCGATGAGGTATTTCTGCTTCTGCTCCTCGGTACCGTAAGTCTCAAGGCCCCAGGTGACAAGCGAATTGTTCACCGACATGATGACGCACGCCGCCGCGTCGATCTTCCCGATCTCCTCGAGGGCAAGGACGTACGAGATCGTATCGAGTCCGGCACCACCGTATTGTTCCGACACCATCATGCCCATAAACCCCAGCTCACCCATCTTTTTCACCGCCTCGTACGGAAACTCCTCTTTCTCGTCCCGTTGGTCGACGGTCGGAGCAAGCTCCTCTCGTGCAAACTGACGCGCCGTCTGCTGAATCATCTGATGCGTCTCGGTGAGTTCGAACTTCATGCTACTCCTCTACGTCGTTGCATATGAATAGAAACCTCTTCCGGTCTTCCTGCCGAGATGACCGGCCGCGACCATCTTCTTCAGCAAGGGACAGGGGCGATACTTTGAGTCTCCTAATCCCTTGTGTAGGACTTCCATGATCGACAAACAGACGTCCAGGCCGATGAAATCGGCGAGGGTCAGAGGGCCCATCGGATGGTTCATTCCCAGCTTCATCACGGTGTCGATCGCCTCGGGGGTGGCTACTCCTTCCATCACACAGTACATCGCTTCGTTCAACATCGGTAGAAGCACTCTGTTGGCAATGAAGCCCGGGTAGTCATTGACCTCAACAGGTACCTTCTCCAAACTCTCGGAGAGGGATCGCACCGCCGCGTAGGTCTCGTTTGATGTGGCAAGGCCCCGGATCACCTCAACCAATTTCATCACGGGAACCGGGTTCATGAAATGCATGCCGATGACCTTGTCCGGCTTCGAGGTCACCGCGGCAAGCTCCGTGATGGATATGGACGATGTGTTGGACGCCACGATCGTGCCGGGACCCGTGAATTTGTCGAAGCGCTTGAAAAGCTCCTTCTTGACCGCTTCGTCCTCCGTCGCCGCCTCGACGACAATATCCGCCCCCCTGCATGCGGACTCAAGGTCGAGTGACGTCTTGATCCGGCCGAGTGTTTCTTTCTTCTGTTCCTCGTTGATCGTTGCCTTCTTGATCTGGCGGTCGAGGTTCGCCTTGATCGCGCTGAGACCCCGATCGATGTACTCCTGCTTGATGTCGTGCAGCGTGACGGAATAACCATACTGTGCGAACACGTGGGCGATCCCATTCCCCATCGTGCCCGCGCCGATCACGGTAACATGCTTGACGTTTTCGGATCCCATGGTCGTGTTCTCGAAATGAGTGTTGACGCCTTGTCGGATTAGCTGATCAGCTCAACAATGACGGCGCTGGCTTCGCCGCCGCCGATGCAGATCGCTGCCAGACCCCGCTTCTTGCTCTGTTGTTTCAACGCATGCAGCAGGGTGACGAGGATTCGGGCCCCGCTCGCTCCGATCGGATGCCCCAGGGCCACGGCGCCGCCGTTCACATTGAGCTTCTTCACGTCGATGCCTGTGATCTTCTGAACCGCCAACGCGACAACTGCGAACGCCTCATTGACCTCAAACAAGTCGATCTCCTCCATGCTCATTCCTGTGCGCGCCAGAACCTTCGAGATGACATCCGCCGGGGCCGTGGTGAACCACTCGGGCTTCTTGGCCGCCGACGCGTAGTCCACAATGCGCGCGATGGGCTGCAAGCCGAGCCTGGCCGCCTTCGCTGCAGACATGACAACGACGGCAGCGGCTCCATCATTGATCTTCGAAGCGTTCGCCGCGGTCACCGTGCCATCCTCTTGAAAAGCCGACCTGAGCTTCGGAACCTTGTCGAAGTTCGTCTTGAAGGGTTCCTCATCCCGTTCAACCACTGTGTCACCCTGCTTGCCCTTAATCACGACAGGAACAACTTCCTCCTTGAACCTCCCTTCCTTCCAGGCACTCTGTGCCCTTGTGTAGCTCATGATGGCGAACTCATCCTGCGCCTCGCGCGGGATCGCACACTCTCTTGCGCACAGTTCCGCGGCATTCCCCATGTGGTAATCATTGTAGACATCCCATAACCCGTCCTTGATCATCGAATCCAGCACCTTGCCATGGCCCATCCGGTATCCCTCGCGCCCCTTCTCTAACAAATACGGCGTATTGGACATGCTCTCCATCCCGCCGGCGACGATGATCTCTGCGTCACCCAGACGAATGGCTTGCGTGGCGAGCATGACGGCTTTCAGTCCGGAGCCGCACACCTTGTTGATCGTCATGCACTCCACGGACTCCGGCAGACCCGCGAAGAGGGCCGCCTGACGCGCTGGAGCCTGCCCCTCTCCCGCGACCAAGACGTTCCCCATGATAACTTCTTGAACGTCGGTTTTCCTGATCCCGGCTCGCCGGAGCGCCTCTTCTATCACAACAGCTCCGAGCCTGGGAGCAGGAACGGAGCTCAGGCTCCCCATGAACGAGCCGACAGGAGTGCGACAAGCGCTGACGATGACAGCGTCATCTGCCATTGGTTTGGTTCCTCTGTTGATGGGAAAGAAGGAGAGACGAAGTGAGGCGACCGAATGGGCGCTCTGCGACCGTGCAGATAAGGGAGGAATGATCTAGCTGTTCATCGATTTGAGGAACTCCTTATTGGATTTCGTCCCTTTCATCTTCTCGAGCACAAACTCCATCGCTTCGACGGGCGCAAGATCGCTCAAGAGTTTACGGAGAATCCAGACGCGATTAAGCTCTTCGGCTTCCTGCAGCAATTCCTCCTTCCGGGTTCCAGACCGGTTGACATCGATCGCGGGAAAGACGCGCCGATCGCTTAATTTACGGTCAAGGACGATCTCCATATTGCCCGTGCCCTTGAACTCTTCAAAGATCACCTCATCCATTCTACTCCCGGTCTCGACCAGGGCAGTCGCGATGATGGTCAAGCTTCCCCACTCCTCGACGTTTCGAGCAGCTCCGAAGAACCTTTTCGGCCGGTGCAAAGCGTTGGCGTCGACGCCTCCGGACAGGATCTTGCCGCTGTGCGGAACAACCGTGTTGTGCGCACGCGCCAGCCGGGTGATGCTGTCCAGAAGGATGACGACGTCTTTTTTTGACTCAACGAGGCGCTTCGCCTTCTCTAGAACCATGTCTGCCACCTGGACGTGCCGCTCCGGCGGCTCATCGAAGGTGGAACTGACCACCTCGGCGCTCACCGTCCGCTCCATATCCGTGACCTCCTCCGGCCGTTCGTCGATCAGAAGAACGATAAGCTTGACTTCAGGATGGTTCCGGATGATGCTGTTGGCAATCTTCTGGAGGAGGATGGTTTTTCCGGCTTTTGGCGGCGAGACGATCATTCCGCGCTGACCCTTGCCAACGGGGGAAAGGAGATCCATAATCCGCATCGAGTACTCGCCCGGGATCGTCTCCAGCTTGAGGCGGCTAGTGGGATACAAAGGGGTCAGGTTGTCGAACAGGATACGCTCCCGGATGAGGTCGGGGTGGTCGTCGTTGACCGCCTCAACCCGCAGCAAGGCAAAGAAGCGCTCCCCCTCCTTCGGCGGCCGGACCTGCCCGCTCACGCTATCACCCGTTCGGAGGCCGAATTTCTTGATCTGCGACGGCGACACGTAGATATCGTCGGGCGACGGCAGATAGTTGTAGTTGACAGACCGCAGGAAGCCGTAGCCGTCGGGGAGAACCTCGAGCACGCCCTTGCTGAAGCTCAGCCCATCCTTCGTGGTTTGCGCCTCCAGAATCTTGAAGATGAGCTCCTGCTTGCGCAGTTCGCTGTAAGAGGACAAGTTCAGATCCTTGGCGATCTGGTTTAGTTCGGCAATCTTCTTGGACTTTAGTTCAGTGATGTCCATCGGCATAGGAATTCAATCCTCTACTTTTTTGAGAGTTGGATCGGAGAGTTGTGGACGAGAATATCCTCAATCACAAACCTGAGGGGACTTTCCGTTGAAGTTTGAAGGTTGGGAGTAACGAACTGACGATTTAGAAGTGAACTGGTTGGATGATCACCACTAGGAAAGAAGCCCCACGAACTTCACTTGCCAATATAGCCCATTACTCAGTGATTGTCAAGCTCTTTTTCTCCGCTAGGAACTCCAGCGCCTCACCCGCAACGTAGTGTGATCCCGTGATCAGGATTGGCGTCTTCTGACGGCTACGCTGTAGAGCCGACCGTACACCCTCGCGCACGCTGAGCCCCGCGGTCACCCTTCCCGGTGGCATCTTGAATGCAGCCGCGACGTCCCCCGCCGACCGCGATCGCTCCACGCGCGCCGCCACCGCAATGACTTCACTTGCCAGTGGTTCCAGGGCCCGGGCCATCGCCCTACAGTCTTTATCTTTCATAACACCGAAAACGAGGATGAGATCTCCGAGGCCCAAATCACGCAAGGATGCAGCGAGCTGTTTGGTACCATCTGCATTATGTGCAACGTCGAGGATGACCAGGGGGCTCCTCCGCACAAGGCTCAATCGTCCGTTGAGGCCCGTCAACTCTTGGACACGCCGCAAGCCTGAGCGTATCAATGGTTCCGCGATCGCGAACCTGCCGGACCTGTTCACTTCTTGAATCGTCGCAATTGCCAGCGCGGCATTCTTGAGCTGGTAAGATCCCGGCAGAGAGAGACGCAGGCCATCGTACGGAGTTCCCCGAATCTTGAGATCCGCGATCGTATGGCTCAGCGACCTCTTGCGGATTGATGCACGGAATCGGGACGCGAGGATCAGTCGAGCGTTCCTCTTCGCACAGACTGCCTTTATGACCGCGAGCGCCCCGGGCTGAGAGACACCAGTAACACACGGGACCCGGTTCTTGATAATGCCGGCTTTTTCCCGCGCGATCTCCTCCACGGTCTCGCCCAGGAACTCCCTATGCTCAAGACCGATGTTGGTGATCACAGCAACCAAGGGCTTCACGACATTCGTCGAATCCAGCCGCCCGCCCAGGCCCGCCTCGATGATGGCGATCGCTACCTTCTTCTCCGCAAAATGGGCGAAGCCAATTGCCGTTGTCGCTTCGAAAAATGTCGGCTGCTGCTTCGCAACGTGGTGTCGGATGGCATCCATATGTCTTGCGACGTCCCGTCGCGAAATCTCCCTGCCGTCGATTCTGATCCGCTCCGTGAAACTCACGAGGTGAGGGGAGGTGTAGAGGCCTGTCTTGTATCCGGCCGCCGTGAAAATCGCAGCGAGCATCGACGCGGTTGATCCCTTCCCGTTGGTACCGGCGACGTGGATCGTCGTGAATTTCCGATGCGGATTGTCAAGGGTCCCGAGCAACTTGGAGATCCCCTCCAAGCCGAATTTCATGCCGAACTTCTCGAGACTGTAGAGAAGTCCGATCGATTCAGAGTAGGAGGTCAAGAAAGGAGATGGGGATGATTAGAGCCACGACTGCAAAACTGAGTACGCGAGGTCCGATTCCATGGCCCCGACGAGCTGTCCCACATCCTCCAGGCCATGTTCTTCTGCGTAGGTGCGAAGTCCCGCAGCGACCTTCGCACCGGTGGCAGGATCGATGAAGTTCGCTGTTCCGACCTGAACGGCCGTCGCGCCGACGAGAAGAAACTCGATCGCATCCTCGGCGGTCATGATCCCTCCGATCCCGATGATCGGGATGCGGACGACCTGGGCGACTTCGTACACCTTCGCCAGGGCAATCGGCTTGATTGCAGGACCGGAGAGTCCGCCCGTCACGGTCGAGAGTTTGGGTTTCTTGGTGCGAATGTCAACCGCCATGCCGACGACAGTGTTGATCACCGAGACAGCGTCTGCCCCGGCTTCTTCGACGGCTCGGGCAAATTCCGAAATATGTGTCACGTTTGGCGTCAGCTTGACGATCAACGGCTTGTCCGTCAACGGACGAAGGCGGGCCGTCACCTCCTTCGTCTTCAGGCAATCCGTTCCGAAGCTCAATCCGCCCTCTTTGACATTCGGGCACGACACGTTGATTTCATACCCGTCGATTCCCTCTTCGCGATCAAGCAGCGAGAGGACATCACAATACTCCTGGACTGTGCTGGCTGCGATGTTCACAACCACGGCCGTGTTCACCGTCCGGAGATACGGTAGCTTCTCTGTGATGAAGGTGTGAACCCCGATATTCGCCAGCCCGATGGAATTCAGCATCCCGCTGGGGGTCTCGACGATCCGCCGGGGCGGATTTCCGTCCCGCGGCTTCCACGAGAGCGACTTCGTGCAGATGCCGCCTAACGTGTCGACCTCAACCAGGTCCTTCACTTCATCGCCGTATCCGAACGTTCCTGAGGCGACCAGGACACGGTTCTTGAACTCAGCCCCTCGAATCTTGAACGACTCTTTTACCATTTATGGCAGGATGATATCCTTTGAGTTGAATGTAGGACCTTCTACGCAGACGAGGGCATATTTCTTTGTGCCATTTGTTCGCTCGATCGGACACCCCTGGCAGAGACCGAGGCCGCACGCCATATCACCTTCCAACGAAAGCTCACAGTCGATTCCCGCAGTCTTGGCGAAGGCCGTCAGCGCTTTGAGCATATTGGTGGGGCCGCAACCGAAGATCTTAGGTTGCAGAAGCTTCCGTCTACTCAGATACGCTTCGAGCATGTCGACGACGGTACCATGATGACCCTCTGTCCCATCATCGGTTGCGAGCAGAACGTTCTCGAGATTCTGAGGAGTGAGCTGAGCCGCCGTTCGGGCTCCGAGGAATGTCACGATCTGCTTCCCCTCGCGAGCCAACAATGTTGTGAGAAACGGGAATGGGGCAACCCCCACTCCGCCCGCTACGATCACGGCAGTCGAATAGTCTCCTCTATATCCGAACGGCATCCCAAGGGGGCCAAGGACGTCCAGCGTATCGCCGAGATGCTTCGCAGCGAGCATGCGGGTCCCCTGACCGACAACGTTGAACAAGAGTTCAACTTCGTCGCCGACGATCCTGGAAATGCTCATGGGTCTGCGCAACAATGGAAGACATCCGTCACCGCAACGGATGTTCACGAATTGTCCGGCGACAGCGGAGGACGCGATCTCCCGCGACCGGAATCTCAGGACAAAGATGCCGCCTGCGACTTCATTTCGAAAGGAGACCGGGACGGTGCGCTGGAACATCCTCATAGCTCCGAGATCACTCGATGATCGGTTTCTTACTCCCTTGCTTCGCAGCCGTGGAATCGGCCGTAGCTCCTCTCCTGGACTCGAGAGAATCAACGTCACCCTTATTCAGTTTCAGATTCTGAAGACGCTGATTCAGCGGGCCGGTCGGCCGCTTCTCCAACGAATCTGACGGTGCAGTGCCTGGCGGAGGCGCTTGCGGTATGCGATGCTGCGCAGCCTTCGCGTACGCTGTAGACCCGTATCGTTCCACAACCTGTTTGTACTGCGAGAGCGCGCTGTCCGGATTCGACAGGCGGTTCTCATACAGCCATCCCATGGTATACTTACTCTTAGCGGCCAGCGGGGATCTTGGATATCGATCAACGATCCTCCTGAGGGTCTCCAGCGCGAGCTGATATTGAGCGGCGTCTATCAGCGACTCCGCTTTAGCGTAGACCTGCTCGGCCGGATCAGCTTCCACACGCGTAGGAGGAAAGCCCAGCGCAATCCTCGCCTGCTCTGTGTAGGAGGACTTTGGAAACTCCTTCAGAAGGCGCTCATAGATCGGTTTTTCGCTGCCATACTTCTTTGCAGAATCCGCCCCCGCAATCTGGGCCAGCACGATCAAGGCACCCGGCGCTTTGGTGCTGTCGATGTGAAGCTTGAGCGCCTGATTATACCAGAAGAATGCCGAGTCGGGGATCTCCAGCTCTGAATAGAATACGTCGCCGAGGCCGTATGCATACGAAGCCAGGACGACGATCAGCGAATCTTTGTTCGGCTTGCGAATGACAAAGATGCTCGTATCTTGAACCGTCCCAGCAGAATCGGCCAATTCGGATCGTCGCGTTGAATCCCTCAGCGCCGCTATCGTCTGTTTCTCCGCAGAAGTCCGGAGGGTATCCCGATGGAGTGCGGGCAAATCCTTCAATGGCATCGAGCCAATCGACACCTTCGTCAGCCAAAGGCTGTCAATGTCGAGCGCGTGCAGCACGCTGTCAGCCTTCGCAAACTGGCCATGAAGCTGGAAATAGTGGTTCAGCGCGCCCATGCGTCTCTGCGCTTCTTGGACAGACGGCGACGTCGTGTTCATCGCGGTGTGCGAGAAGGCCACCCGTGCGCTCTCAAAATCTCCCAATTCCATCTCCAGGAGCTTGCCGAGCTCCAGCGCAGCCCTGGCACCGACTTCGGTCCTGACATACGTCGTATCTAAGTACGCATACTCGTCGGCCGCTTCCGTCGTTCGTCCAGTTTCAGCCAGCGTATTGGCCAGTTCGAGTCGAATTGTGCCGAGGTAGTCTCGAAGGCGGTAGTCTCTCGACATATTCTGGAGGAGCGCAATTGTCGATTCGTAGCCCTTCCGGATTCGATATGCAAGGGCAGCCTGCATCTGGCTATAATAGAGCACATAGGAATCCGGCGAGAATTCCGGCACCTTCAAATAGGCTGCGGCGGCTTTCTCATAGTCTTGAAGCGAAAAGTGCAGGTCCCCAATCCGGGATTGCGCAGCCGCCCTCATCGCGCCATCATCCGAGACTGCAACTGCGTTTGAATATTGTTCGATGGCCTGCTTCGGCCGATCGTGGGACGTCAAGAGAGAGGCAAGGATCGTATCGGCTTCTGCTGCGATGTTGGGCTCATCGGCTTTCTTGGCGTCATTGGCAAGGGACGTACCCGCACTCATCGCATCGTCGAAGTTATCCAGCTTTTCCAGCGTTTTCAAATACCAGAGTTGTCCCTGCAGAACAAGCGTCCCCGAGGGGAACTGGGCCAGCAGCTCCGAGAATTTCCGCTCAGCTCTCGCATACTCACCCTCATAGTAGTACGACTTGCCGATGAGAACGAGCGCGTCATCAACCACGCCGCTCTTGGGATAGAATGAGAGTATGTTGGAGCATTTGTCGATGACTTGATTCAGTTTCTGTCTCGCCGTCGGTGGGATCTGACCAGACTGAGGAACGGCCTGTCCCTGGCTGCGAGCGCTCAGTGCGTTGGCCAAGATCTCTGCCTCGGCCTCATCGAAGAGGCGTTTCGCATTGTAGTAGGCGTTGAAGTACGCGACGGTATCTCCGTAACCTCCGGAGATCCACCCGCCAATCGTGCTGAAGACCGAACACCCTGAGAATCCGATAGTCACGAGGCAGGCAAGCAGGCCGGCCAGAGCGAGGCGAGAATGATGGTAGTTTGTCATTTCCGACACAATATATCAAAAGAGTGAGTTGATAGCAAGCGAAGCGCTCACCGTGGTGGATATTGAGGTTCCTTCTTCCTGGAGAGCCCTTAAACCTTTTGGTCCTTGGCCCATCTAAGAAATGGACTCAAGAATGAAGAACTATGGAGGCAAGTCCTATGAACCTACGATGGATGATGAGCACGACCGTCACGATGATCCTATTGACCGCAATGGCGTTCGGTCAACAAGGGGCGCAGAACGCGCCTGGCCCAACGGGTGGAGCGATGGGCGAGCGGCTCATGCAGGAACTGAAACTAACCGATCAGCAGCGCAAAGAGATCGGTGATCTTCGACTGGAGATGGCGAAACAGTCGATCGCCCAGCAGGCAAAGATTAAGACTGCTCGATTAGAGCTCGCTGAACTCTTCAGAGCAGACTCACCTGACAAGTCTGCAATCGAGAAGAAGGTAGACGAGATCTCTCAGCTCCAGACACAAATGCGCCATGCGAGGATCGACCACTGGTTCGCCGTCAACAGACTTCTCAGCGCCGACCAACAGAAGATCTGGAAGAGAATGCTCGGCCAAATGTGGATGCAGCATCGCATGAACGGCATGCAGTCCTTCGGTCGCGGCGCCCAGATGCGTCAGCGCTCAGGAATGGGAAGGATGATGCAGCGCGACCCACGAAGCCAAGCTCCCATGCCGGAAGGCCGCTAGTATCTGAGTGCGAGGCGTCTGTCTTCGAAAAACGGTTGGAGTAACGTCCAACCGTTTTGCTTTGTACCAAGCTACTTGGGATTAGTAGGGCGGATATCGATCTCGCTGACCATCGCCCGTTCGGGCAGCGTCATCGCTGCCAGGATAGTATCAGCGACATCCTGGGGGTGAAGTATTCTGTCTGACCGCGCGGAATTCCTCTCCTGTTGAGAAAATGAAGTGTCAACGGAACCAGGACAGATGGTAATGACACGGATGTTGTGTTCCCGGACTTCCAACATCAACGTCTTGGAGAATCCCATCAAGGCCCACTTTGTAGCAGAATAGCCTGCTCCTCCAATGAACGCATTCTTCCCTGCCAGCGATGAGACGTTGACAATGATGCCGCTCTTCTGTGGCTCCATCAGTTTGAGGGCTTTCTGCGTGCAGAGAAACAATGCGCGCATGTTCAGCTTCCACATTGAGTCGAAATCGTCGACCGACAGGTCGCGGACCGGAGCGAACATGCCGAATCCCGCGTTGTTCACCAAGACGTCCAGGCGCCGGAATCGCGACGAGAGCTCATTGAACAACTGCTCGACCTGATCATCCCGTGTGATGTCCGCTTGAAGACTCACAGCTTTCCCACCCTGCACCTCGATCTCGACACGGACAGCCTCAAGCTCCTTCCGTGTGCGCGCTGTGAGGACAACGGTGGAGCCCTGGCGGGCGAGGGTCGCGGCAATCGCCCTCCCGATCCCCCTCCCCGCACCTGTCACGAGGGCGACGGACTCGCTCAGCTTCATACTTTCAGGTCGCCTCCTTGCGGGCGTATGATCAGCTCTTCCATCATCATCGAAGCCGGAAGACATGTAAGTTGGTACACCGGCTCTGCAAGCTCCTCCGGCTTCATCATTCGATCGGCGTAGCGCTCGCGGTGTTTCGGATGCCAGATCGGCGTAAGGACCGCTCCGGGGAAAACATTCACGATCTTGATGCCTTTGTCCCGCACCTCCGCGCGCAGGCCATTCATCAATGCTTCCACGCCTGCTTTTGACGCCGCATAGGCAGACGAGAGCGTGTACGATGCCTTCGCCGCGTACGAGACGATGTTCACAATGAGCCCCGTCCGTCGCCCAAGCATGGAAGAGAGAACGGAACGAGTGACCAAGAAGGTCCCCTTCAGATTCGTGTCCACCACCTGCTCGAATTCGATCGTCGTTGTACTGAGAAAGTCTTTGAAGTAGGTGACGCCGGCACTATTGATCAGCACGTCGATTTTCTCAAAGCGGCCGAGGATCTGCCTCGCAGTTGACTCAACAGCGGACTCCTGCCGGACATCGCACGGGTAGATAAGGCACCGTTGACTCGACTCGCCGAGATGAGCTTTCATGTCGAGGAGCTTCGCTTCCTCGCGAGCGCTGCCGACAACAACATCGCCGTGCCGGATAAAGGTTTCGACAAGGGCTCGTCCGATGCCCGAACTTGCCCCCGTGATCCAGACGATCCTTGGCTCGTTTTCCATCTACGGCGCCAATTCCCGTCCAATGAGAGTCAGGAACTCGTTTCTCGTTTTGAAGTCCCGCCGAAAGGTTCCGAGCATGGCGCTCGTCGACGCGACGGAATTCTGCTTCTCCACTCCCCGCATCATCATACAAAGATGTCTCGCCTCGACAACGACACCGACTCCCAAAGGCCTGAGCTGTCGATAGATGGTCTCTGCGATCTGCTGCGTCAGACGCTCCTGGACCTGCAGCCGGCGCGCGAAGACCTCGACGATTCGTGGTAGCTTGCTTAACCCGACGATCTTGCCCTTCGGGATGTACGCGATGTGACACTTACCATAGAACGGCACAAGGTGATGCTCACACAGACTGAAGAAATCAATATCCCTCACGATGACCATCTCGCTGTATTTTTCCCTGAACACCGCGCCGTTCAGAACCTTTTCGACATCCTCGTCATATCCTTGCGTGAGAAACTCAAACATGCTCGCGACTCGCTGGGGAGTCTTGTGCAAACCTTCGCGCTTCGGATCCTCACCCATCTCCGACAAGAGACCCTTGATGAGCTCCTGCATCCGCTCGTTCGCTCGTGATCGTTTCATTGCTCTTCGCCCCGATACTCTACTATGTTGTTTTCCGTTTCGTGCAGCCGGATGGAATAGAGCTTACCATCGGTGATCCTGGGCTGGAGAATGCGCCAGAATGCCATCGCAACATTTTCCGCCGTCGGGTTAACGCCGTGCAAGAACTCCACGTCATGGTTCAGATGCTTGTGGTCGACCTTGTCGAGAATCTCCCGCTTGAGAACCTCTTTGAGCACTTTCAGATCAATCACGTAGCCTGACCTTCCATCCGGCTCGCCGGCGACCGTCACCTCGAGTACGTAGTTGTGGCCATGCCCCATCTCGTTCTCACACTTGTCGAAGAGGGCGATATTCTCTTCTCTGGAAAGCTGGTGATTATACAGCCGGTGCGAGGCACTGAAGGTGGCTCGCCGTGTCACGTAAACCATATCGGTGCCTTTCCATTACTCACAGTACCCGAAGTACCTCCTTCGTATGCCCCTCGACCTTTACCTTCGGGAAGATGTGTCTGATGACGCCCGGCTCATCGATAACCAACGTCGTTCTCTCAATCCCCATGAACTTCCTCCCGTACATCGACTTCTGCTTCCAGACTCCGTACGCCCTGATGACCTCTTTGCGCTCATCACTCAGGAGCGGAAAGCTCAAAGAGAATCTGTCGGCAAACTTGGCGTGTGAATCGACGGTATCTGCGCTTACCCCAAGAACCACCGCCCCTTTCTTCTTCAGGACCGAGAGGTTCTCCTGGAACGAGCACGCTTCCTTGGTGCAGCCGGATGTATTATCCTTCGGATAGAAATACAGCACCACCTTTTTCCCCTTCAACTCGCTGAGACGGATCGCGCCCCCGTCCCCAGTCGGAAGCACAAAGTCCGGGGCAACATCTCCAACCTTGATCATGTTCAAACCTCCGGAGGAAGAAGGGACAAGGGATTGCTCCCGATGCTGCCTGAAGCTGAGCGTGTTGCCTTTCTGTTTTGCCTCGAAGCTGATGAGAAAAGTAGTACCTGCCACTGCCGGTCGATTGACTCCAGGGGACGGACGAGTGCGCCAAACATCGCAGCGGCTGTCTGCTCCTTGCTCAGTTCAGAGAGATGAGACGGCGTTCGTCACCTCATCGTAATTCGGCTCGACACCCGGGTTATCGGACACCCATGCGTATCGGACAATCCCGCTCTTGTCGAGAACGAATACAGAACGCTTCGCTGCGGAATAACCGGTCAGGCCCCCAAAGTTTTCAAGCACGATGCCGTACCCTTTGATCGCAACCCGATTGAAGTCCGACAGCAGCGGAAACTGGAGATTGTTCTGTGAAGCGAACGCCTTGTTCGCAAACGGGCCGTCAACGCTGATTCCCACGACCTGTGCGTTGAGCTCGTTGAACTTGCTGATGGAATCACGGAATGTGCACATTTCTTTTGTGCAAACTCCGGTGAACGCGCCGGGATAGAAAACGAGCACGGTCTTCTTTCCCAAGAATTCTTGCAATGATCGCGATTTCCTCTCGGTGTCGTGTAGTGTGAAATCAGGCGCCTTGTTACCGACCTTCAAAGCCATAGTTCCTCCAGCGAAGATTCAGTTAGGGGTAATGTACTGAAAGAGAGCTATTCTCTTAGAGCTGATGAAGATGAAAACAGATGGATGTGTGACAAATTGAGGGAATGTTCTGAGCTATTCTTTCCGGAGGCAATCGTCGCAAACTCCGTAGAAATCCAGCCGATGCATTCGAATCGTGCCGGGCACTTTCTGCCGTACACGCTCGCGCAGATCATCCTGAGGTGGGACAGCAAGATCCCGCACGACGCCGCACCGTTCGCAGACAAAATGACAATGCTCATCGACGGTCGCATCGTACCGACGAATTCCTTCACCAAAATCGAGCTCGCGGATCTTCCCCTGCCCGGTGAGGACATGCAGGTTGCGGTACACTGTCCCCAGCGAGATTCGGGGGACCTGCTCGCGGACGCGTTCGTAGACCCACTCAGCCGTAGGATGAGAAGTCGTTCGGCTCAGAACTTGGTAGATCTTCTCTCTCTGTCTGCTTCGTTTTGTTCCCGCTACTTGCATTGATCCAGCTCGAAAGTCTCGGATGCGACCCAATATATCAAACCACCCCTCGAATGTCAAGAAAACCGCTTGCGTGAAGCACCGCGAGCATCGACTCCACCGACCGCTCTTCGTCCACGCTCGCCACACATTTTCTCAACTTCGTCCTGTACAACAACGTTGTCTGCACGAATTGTTCCCGGGCTGCGAAGGGCAGGTGTGCGGTGACAGCAATCGCGTGGAAATGTATGCAAAGGGAACTAGATTTGCTTCCGCGAGGCGGAGCAGTTCGAGAGTGCAACATGCGATCTGAATTCGACGGTTCAAGTGAACAAAAAAAAGCCGATCTCAAGGAATCGGCTTTCTTGAACATGCGGAAGGGGAGGGATTCGAACCCTCGATACCGCTAGGCGGTATTCCGGTTTTCGAGACCGGCCGATTCAACCACTCTCGCACCCTTCCGGGGTGATGAAATACACTTGGTATTGCGACGTACTTGATCTCTCCAGATCTCCGGTCACTCTAACCATTCTCGCGCCCCTGCGCCTGATTATCTGCCGCCCAATATAGCGGTATTCGGCACAAACATCAATTCCTCGCGCCGCAACTCTGACTTCTCGACCGACCTGAAAGGCAAGAAGCCAGACTACCTAACGTTGATTTTCTGGCCTTGTTTTTCTATCTTCTTCTGGCAGATTCGTTCTCCATGTTTTTCAATCTTGCCTTCGTTACAATTATTTGGATCTACTTTTCGGAGAGATGCAGGAGTGGTTTAACTGGCACGCCTGGAGAGCGTGTGTGCCCGTAAGGGTACCGTGGGTTCTCCGCCAGCTTGTCCGCCATTCATATGGCGGACGGCGGATCCGCCTCCGGCGGAGA
>Ga0315277_10000975_pt1 | contig 42846 bp, 35 predicted proteins | sample YL17G05_15_MG_FD_203695 | JGI IMG/M metagenome (GOLD analysis project Ga0315277, IMG submission 203695) | Sediment microbial communities from Yellowstone Lake, YNP, Wyoming, USA - YL17G05_15 | ecosystem: Environmental > Aquatic > Freshwater > Lake > Sediment | place: USA: Wyoming | collected... | reverse complement strand
CGCTTTAATGAACGAGTTAAGTCTATTTTTAAACGCATGGCAGAAAAATTTGTAATCCAAGGAGGAAATAACCTAAACGGCGTAATAGAAACGAGAGGGGCGAAAAATGCGGCTTTTCCGTTATTAGCCGCAAGTTTATTGACGGAAGAAGAATGCATAATAGAAAACCTTCCGCTAATTGAAGACGTTTATAGGATGCTTGAGATAATGGAAAGTATGGGAACCGAAATTTCTTGGGAAGGGGAAAGAACCATAAGAATCAGGGCGAAGGACATAGACCCGAGAAAAATAAGGCAGGATCTAATTCTTAAACTAAGAGGATCGGTTTTGTTCTTAGGGTCAATCCTTGCAAGATTCGGCAAGGTAAAATTAGCTCAGCCGGGCGGCTGTATTATCGGAGTAAGGTCTATTGATACCCACCTTGACGCTTTTAGGCAGCTGGGGGCCAAAATAGCTGTTGAAAAGAAATTTTTTGAGACAGACCTTAGGAAACCTTTTAAAAACCAGACCGTTATACTTAATGAATTCAGCGTAACCACAACGGAAAACATCGTTTTGTATTCAAGCTTGATTGACGGGAAAACGACCGTTAAAATAGCCGATGGAGATTATCAAATTCAGGAATTAGCCAGGTTCTTGAGAAAAATGGGCGCGAAAGTAAACGGAGCCGGAACGCACACTTTAACAATCAAAGGCAGTAAGAAATTAAAAGGAGCGCGTCATCGGTTGATGTCAGATCCGACCGAAGCGGGGACGTTCATTCTTACGGTTGCGGCCACAAAAGGAAATGTTCTTGTGAAAAACGTTGAAGTACCTTTTTTAGAGCTTTTTTTAAAAAGGTTAAGAAATTTTGGCCTGCCTTGGAAAATTATCGGAAAAAATTCTTTACAGATTCTGCCCTGGCAATCCTTAAAAATTGATAAAATCCAGAGTCTTCCTTATCCCGGCATCAGCTCTGATTTGCTTTCTGCTTTTGGAGTTTTGGCAACAAGGTCAAGAGGATTAACGTTAATTCACGACCCGCTTTATGAAGGACGGCTGAAATACTTGGAAGAGTTGAACAAAATGGGCGCTAATATTATTTTCTGCGACCCCCATAGGGCGGTTATTAAGGGTCCGACCCAGCTTTACGGAAGAGAATTGAATTCTCTCGATCTTCGCGGGGGTGCCGCATTCATAATTGCCGGCCTTATTGCAAGAGGACAAACAACAATAAACAATATTTATCAGGTAGACAGAGGCTATGAAAAGATTGAGGAAAGATTGAAGAAAATAGGGGCGGATATCAGAAGAGCTGAAGATTAATTTTTCAATAAAAAATTTTAATCCTAAAATATGTCTGTATTTTCAAACAAAATTGGTATTGATCTCGGAACTTGCAATTCTTTGGTTTTTATGCCGGGAAAAGGAATTGTTCTGGATGAGCCATCAGTCGTGGCTGTTACGCTTTCCGAAAATAAGATATTGGCCATAGGAACCGCGGCTAAGGAAATGACTGGTCGCACTCCGGACACCATCCGCGTTTACAGGCCCTTAAAAGATGGCGTCATCGCCGACTACAGGATTACCGAAGCTATGCTGCGGTATTTTATTGAAAAAACATCAGGACCGTTAAGATTGTTAAAACCCGAATTGATTATTGGGGTTCCTGCCGGCATCACATCTACCGAAAGAAGGGCAGTCATAGAAGCAGCGATTTCTGCGGGCTCCAAAAATGCTTATGTCGTAAAGGAACCGATTTTAGCGGCAATTGGCGCCGGAATCCCTATAAATTCCTGTTCGGGCCATATGATAGTAGATATCGGCGGCGGCACTTCGGAGGTTGCAGTAATTTCTCTGGGCGGAATGGTAACGAGCCATTCGGTTAGGATTGCGGGAGACAGAATGGATCAGGCGATTTCAGATTTTATTAGAAAAAAATATAACTTGGCAATAGGCGATCAAACCGCAGAAGAGATAAAAATAAAGATCGGAACGGCCTTGCCCGAAAAAGATGAAAAGTTTTTTGAAATAAGAGGCAGGGATTTAATTTTAGGCCTTCCAAGAAACATTAAAGTTTCTTCCAACGAGGCATCCGAAGCAATTTCCGAGGTTTTGCAGGAGATCATTCAGGCTATTAAAATAGTATTGAGAGATACTCCTCCTGAACTTTCTGCGGACATAATGGATAAGGGCATAGTGCTTTCTGGCGGAGGAGCTTTGCTAAGAAATATTGATGAGCTTTTTTCGGAAGCAACGGGAGTCCCATGTTTTATTGCCGAGGATCCCTTAAAATGCGTGGCGAAAGGAACCGGAGCCGTTCTTGAAAACCTGGAGGTTTACAAGAAAAGCATAATGAGTAAAAAGTAAAAATTGGAAAAGTAACCTTCTCTTTATGCTCTTAGGTCATCGGAAACAATGGTGTTTTTTAAAGAACTCTTTTGAGCTTGATAAAATTCCTAACGGACTTTTATTTGTCGGTCCGGAAAAAATTGGCAAAAAAACCTTGGCTTTGGAGCTTGCAAAATATATAAGTTGTCAGGCTACAGAGAATAAAAAACCCTGCAATATCTGCCAAAGCTGCCAGAGCATCGAAACAAATTCCCATCCGGACGTTTTTTTAATTGAGCCGGAAGAGAAAGAAATTCAAATAGCCCAAATAAGAGATCTTACCTGGAAACTTTCGCTTCGGCCTTCTTTCGCATTTTTGAAAATAGCAATAATTGACCGGGCGCATTCGATGAATTCAGAATCGCAAAGCGCACTGCTTAAAACCCTTGAAGAACCGAAAGGGAAAACTTTAATAATTCTGATTACGGAATACCCCGAGCTTTTATTTCAGACAATAGTTTCCAGGTGCCAAAAGATTAAATTTTACCCCTTTGAAAATCGACAAATCAAACAATTGTTGCAAGGAAAGGGGCTGTCGGAGAGGAAGATAGAAGAAATTTCCCTTTTATCTCGGGGAAAACCCGGAAAAGCGATCGGATTTTTATCGAAACCCGAAATCCTTGAAAATCAGCAGGCGAAGCTCAGGGAATTAATTAAGATATCCAGCTCTGATTTATGTGCCCGTTTTGGATTAGCAAAAAAGATAAGCGAAACACCCGAAGACGTCAGAAACACTCTGGAAGTTTGGCAGAATTATTATCGCGATATTTTATTTTCAAAAATAAATAACCCTAAATCACCGGATACTCCGGATTATTCATTTGCAAAACTCATAAAAATATTGGAACTTATCCAAACAACCGATTCCTTAATAGCCAGAACTAACGTAAATCTGAGATTGGCTTTGGAAGTACTGATGATGGAGATATAGAGCTTGGATTAAAAAAGTTCCTCTCTTTCTTTAGCCGATTTTGGCGTTCTCGACTTTTTCATTGAATATTGGTATATTTGATTTGTAAATTCCAATACTTTTAAATAACTATGGAGTACAAAGAAATCATTAACAGAGCGAAGCCGGAGTTTGATAAAGTGCTCAGTTTTTTTGAGAAGGAAATGAGTAAGATCCGAACCGGCAGAGCCACGCCTGCTCTTGTGGAAGACCTTGTGGTTGATTGTTTTGGTCAGAAATTTCCCTTAAAGCAGCTGGCCGCAATTTCGACACCGGAAGCAAAACAAATCTTAATCCAGCCTTGGGATAAGTCCTATGTCGAAGGCATTGTTTCAGCTCTTGGAAAAACAGGAATTGGGGCAAGCCCTATTATTGATAGGGATGCAATAAGGATTACAATTCCGCCAATGAGTGAAGAATACAGAAAAGATCTCGCTCGGCTGATTTCGGAAAAAATGGAGGAATCGAGAAAAACAATAAGGCGTTGGAGAGAAGAAGCTTGGGAGGAAGTTCAGGAGAGGGCAAAAGAGGGGAAAATCAGGGAAGACGATAAATTCAGGGCGAAAGACGAATTGCAGGATATGATTGATGAGTATAACGGGAAAATTGAAGAAATCGGAGAAAGGAAAAGAAAAGAGACGGAGGGTTGATAATTTTAAAATCAGTCCAAGACAGTCTTGGTAGCTTATTAATTTCTTATGATATTTATTTTTATTATTTCTTTCGTCAGTTTAATTGGCCTTCTTGTTCTGCATGAATTCGGCCATTTTATTTTGGCAAAAAAATTCGGGGTAAAAGTTGAGGAGTTCGGAATAGGGTATCCGCCCAGATTATTCGGAAAGAAAATAGGGGACACCATTTATTCGATAAACCTCCTGCCTTTCGGCGCATTTGTGGCTATGCCGGGAGAAATCGGGAAAAGGGACGAATTGGCGAGTTTTTCCGCGGCAAAACTCCGCTACCGCATATTGATTGCCTTAGGCGGTGTTTTGTCTTTTTGGATATTGGCTGCGATTATTTTCTCAATAGTGATGTTCGTTGGAGCTCCGACTGCTGTAGGAGATGAGAACATTTATAACGCTGATAATCCGAAAGTGCAGATTGTTTCAGTGTCCAAAAACTCTCCGGCAGAAAAAATCGGACTGAGGCCAGGGGATATTATTTTAAAAATTAAAGCAAAAGATACGAGTTTCGAGGAGAACATTACTAAGACAAAACAACTTCAGGAATTTATTGACGATAACAAAGGAAAGGATCTTGTGCTGATAGTTGAAAGAGGAAAAGAAGTTTTTGACTCTTCTATTACGCCAAGATTAATACCTCCTGAGGGCGAGGGAGCAATGGGAGTTGGCTTAATGAGGATTATTATTAAACGCTATCCTTGGTATTTAGCGCCTTTTTACGGGCTTAAGGCCACGGGTAACTTGACTGTTGGCGTTGTCAATGGCTGGATAGAAGCCTTGGGCAAGGTCTCGCAAGGAGTTCCTACGGGAGTTGAAGTCGTCGGACCGGTCGGAATATTTACTCTTTTTACTCAAATGGGACAACTGGGCGCAACTTATTTTCTGCAGTTCATCGGTATAATTTCGGTTTATATGGCTGTATTTAACGCCCTGCCTATTCCTTCTGCCGACGGCGGAAAATTAGTTTTTTTGGCGATAGAAGGAATAAGGAAAAAGCCGGTTCCGGAAAAAGCTGAACAGCGGATCACTTCATTTTTCTTTTTTCTATTAGTAGCCATAATGATGTGGGTAACTATAAAAGACATCAGAAAAATTTTTTAAAATGAAACAATCTCAACTTTTTTATAAATCTTCCAAGGAGATCCAAAAGGACGCTGAAGCGATTTCCCACCAGCTATTATTGAGAGCCGGTTTTATAGACCAACTCGTTTCCGGCGTCTACAGTTTTCTTCCGCTGGGAAACAGAGTTCAGCAGAAAATAGCCGGAATAATCCGAGATGAAATGAAAAGAATTGACGGACAGGAGGTTTTTCTTCCTGCCTTACAGCCAAAATCTTTATGGGAGGAGACCGGCAGATGGGAGTCCTTTGATCCGCCGCTTTTTAAAGTAAAAGACCGCCACGAAAAAGAGTTGTGTTTGGGATCTACCCACGAGGAAGTGATTACGGATTTGGCAAGGAGGCTGATAAAATCTTATCGCGATCTGCCTCAATATTTATTCCAGATTCAGGATAAATTCAGAAATGAAATGAGAGCTACCGGCGGATTGCTGAGGACGAGGGAGTTTCTTATGAAAGACCTTTATAGTTTTCACGTTTCGAAAGAAGACGCTATTGAATATTACGGAAGAGTAACAAGGGCTTACATTAAAATATTCAGAAGGTGCGGATTGAGTGCAATTCAGGCGGAGGCGGATTCGGGCACGATCGGAGGAAACTTATCCCATGAATTTCAGGTTGTATGTGATATTGGAGAGGATCGGACTTTAGTTTGCGGAAAATGCGGATATGCTGCGAATATCGAGAAATCAGGGACAACAAATATTTGCCAGAAATGTAAAGCAGATCTTCGGGAACAACGAACGATTGAAGTCGGACATACTTTTTTTCTTGATACGAAATACAGTAAAGCAATGAAGGCTAATTTCATAGATTCGGACGGGCAATTAAAACCCATAATGATGGGTTGCTATGGTATCGGGCTGGGAAGGCTGATGGCGACAATTGCGGAAGTTAACCACGACGAAAAGGGAATAATCTGGCCTAAAGAAGTCGCTCCTTTTAAGGCACATATTATACCCGTTGATATTAATAATAAAAAAGTCAGGAAAACTTCAGAAACAATTTATAAGAATTTTGAAAACTTAGGGCTGGAGACTTTATACGACGACAGGCAGGATAAGACCATCGGAGAGAAGTTTGCCGAGGCCGATCTTATAGGAATACCTTTGCGCATGGTTATCAGTGATAAAACGCTGAAAAAGAACAGCATTGAGTTCAAAAAAAGAGGGGATAAGAAAGTCAGTTTGGTAAGAATCAAACAAGCGATGAGTATGGCATCAAAATAACCTTTCTTTGTTCAGTATGAAGATTACCGATAAAATTTTTAGAATATTTTCAGAAGATATCGCTATTGACCTTGGTACAGCCAACTCCTTAGTTTATGTAAAAGGAAGGGGAATTGTCATAAGCGAACCGTCTGTGGTTGCATTGAACCAGAAAACGGGTCAGGTTTTGGCAATAGGGACCGAGGCGAAAAAAATGGTTGGCAGAACCCCAGCCCATATTGTTGCAACAAGACCTTTGGTTTCGGGAGTAGTGTCTGATTTTGAGGTTACAGAACAGATGCTCAGGTATTTTATGGAAAAAGTCAGGAAAAAAGGATTTATTTTAAAAGCAAGGCCAAGGGTGATTGTGGGAATTCCCTGCGGAGTAACGGAAGTTGAGAAAAAAGCTGTTCAGGATGCGGCTAAGAACGCCGGCGCCAGAGAAGTTTATTTAATTGAAGAGCCGATGGCAGCAGCCATTGGTGCAAGACTGGCCGTTCAGGAAGCAGGCGGAAATTTTATAGTTGATATTGGCGGTGGAACGACCGAAGTTGCGGTTATCTCTCTTGGCGGGATTGTTATTTCAAAAAGCTTGCGAATAGCGGGCGACAGACTAAACGAAGACATTATATTATATGCTCAGGACGAATATAAGTTATTAATTGGGGAAAGAACTGCTGAAGATATAAAAATCGGCATTGGTTCCGCCTACCCGTTGAAAGAAAAAATGGAGATGCCTATGAGAGGAAGGAACATGATTACAGGACTTCCTGAAGAGATATTGGTTTCAGATGAAGATGTCAGACGAGCTATGGAAAAATCAATAAGAAGGATCGCGACAGAGGTTAAGAATGCAGTAGAAGAAACCCCGCCCGAGCTTCTGGCTGACATTATGGCCAAGGGAATACATTTAGCCGGCGGAGGAAGTCTGTTGAGAGGACTTGATATTTTAATTGCCAGGGAAACTAAAATTCTGACAAGGGTTGTGGAAGACCCGATGACTGCTGTTGTCAGGGGAGCGGGGATGGTTCTGGAAAATCTGGATGAACTTCACGAAGTTCTGATAGAAACAGAATATCTTGAGGCCCCAAAGTAAAAAAACTTTAAACTATAAACTGCAAATTTAGCTATGATTTCAAAAGAAGAGGTTCAGCATATCGCTGATTTAGCCAGGCTTGGTCTAACCAGCGAGGAGATAGAGAAACTACAGAGAGATCTTTCTTCGGTCTTGGATTATATTGATAAACTTAAGAAAGTTGATATTTCCCGCGTTGACCCAGTAAAGCAGATGTTCTTTTTGGACAATGAAATAATTAAACAAGAAGAATGCGAAAAAGGGTCTGATTCGGCAAAAAAAATAATTGATCAGGCGCCATCAACCAAAAACGGATATATCAAAGTAAAATCAATTTTTTAAAATGGATTTTTTAGATTTAACAATCAAGGAAGCCAACGCAGGATTACAAAGTAAAAAATTTTCTGCCCAGGAACTGACAAAAACCTATCTCAATAAAATATCCTCGGAAGATAAGGATATTTGCGCCTTTTTAACTATTACAGAAAAATTAGCAGTATCTCAAGCGAAGGAGGTAGATAATTTAATCAAAGAAGGAAAAGAAATTCCTCCATTAGCCGGCATCCCTTGTGCTATCAAGGATAATATAATGGTTCAGGGAGCGAGGTGCTCGGCTGGTTCCAAAATCCTCGAAAACTATATTGCATCCTACGATGCAACGGTTGTTAAAAGACTAAAATTAAAAGACGCCGTAATTATCGGAAAGACAAATTTGGATGAGTTTGCAATGGGCTCTTCGACTGAAAACTCGGGTTATTTTCCAACCAAAAATCCTTACGATTTCTCAAGGGTACCTGGCGGCTCGTCCGGTGGTTCGGCAGCGGCAGTGGCGGCAAAAATGGCTATTTATGGCTTAGGTTCTGACACTGGCGGCTCGATCAGGCAGCCGGCGTCTTTTTGCGGAGTTGTGGGCTTAAAACCGACTTATGGCGCAGTTTCCAGATATGGCTTGATTGCCTTTGCTTCTTCTTTGGACCAGATTGGACCTCTGACAAAAACAGTAGAAGATGCTAAAATAGTATTTGAAGCAATTTCAGGGGAGGATCCTTTTGATTCAACAAGCGTTAGAATTAATAAAAGAGAAAAAGTAAATCAAGAATTAAAAGAATTAAGGGTTGGCGTTCCGAAGGAGTATTTTATAAAAGGCATTGATCCTGAAGTGGAGAATCGGGTTAAGGAAGCGATAAAAAAAATAGAATCTTTGGGATTTAAAACTAAAGAAATAAGCTTGCCTCATACAGAATACGCTCTGGCATGTTACTACATAATTGCCCCTTCAGAGGCGAGCGCTAATTTGGCAAGATACGATGGAATAAAGTATGGATTCTCGGCGGCAAACCATAAAGAAGGTGGCTTGCTCGATGTTTATAAGGAAAGCCGGGGAGAGGGATTCGGGATGGAAGTTAGAAGAAGGATAATGCTGGGAACTTATTCTTTGTCTTCCGGCTACTACGATGCTTACTACTTGAGAGCGCAGAAAGTAAGAAATTTAATTAAGGAAGACTTTAATAAAGCTTTTGAAAAAGTGGATTTGATAGTGACACCAGTCACTCCGACGCCGGCTTTCAAAATCGGTGAAAAAGTAACAGACCCTTTGCAGATGTACCTTTCAGATATTTTCACCGTATCTGTAAATATTGCGGGGTTGCCGGCAATTTCCCTGCCTTGCGGGAAAGTCGGAAACCTGCCAGTTGGTCTGCAGATTATTGGAAATTACTTTGAAGAAGATAAAATTTTTAGCTTAGGAGAAGTTTTTGAAAAATCTAATTCATAACCCTTTTAAGTACGCCAATTGCTATGCCTTCAGATATTTTAGTTATATTCAATAGGGTTATTCCGTTCGTTAGGGTTTTATTTATTTTGTTTGGAGTTTTTGAGATAGGATTTATCATATGGGCGCTTTTAAATACGAATTGGCTGCGAAGACGGATACTGCAGGACCTCGTCGAGGTTTCTACCTACAAGCCCTACGGATTAAGAAAAGTAACAAGAGAATGGCTGAAAATTAAAACAAGGCTCAACGTAGATTCAGAGGCAGAGTATAAATTAGCAATCATTGACGCAGACAGTCTTCTCGATAATATATTGAAAGATATGGGTTATAGCGGCAATAGCTTAGGAGAAAGGCTTAACGAACTTGCCGCAATAACGTTGCCTAGTATTGAAAAAGTTCGGGAAGCGCATAAGGTAAGGAGCAATATTATTCATGATCCCGATTATAATCTGAGCTTTGACCAGACGAGAGATGCTTTGGTGGTTTATGAGGCAGCCTTAAAAGAGCTGGAAGCTTTGTAAAGGTATTGATTCTAGTCCAAAAAAGAACTAATATAACGATACACCGCGCTGTGGAGGAGTAGTACCTCGCCAGTCCCATAAGCTGGAGGCCCCCGTGCAAATCGGGGCAGCGCAACCATTCGACGCGCCTTTCGCTACGCTCAAGGCTTGCTCATGGCAAGCACCTGGACGCGGTGAATGGGGCCGAAGTCCACTTCGCATTTGTAACGAGGAGGCTCGTTTAGTGTAAAGCAAATGCGGAACGAGTCAGCGAGACGAAGTGTCCTGAGGACATTCGGCTGAGCAGTTCGGTCCTGAGCCCTTTGGTCTTGATATCAGGTCTTCGACTCCGAGGTCGCTAAGACTCGAGGAGGTCGAAAGACTCACTGCCGAAGGGTTCAATCGAAGCCCCTGTCAGGACATATAAAGAGCAAAGCCAAAACGCAAAAATCAAAGGTGAATTTTGAAATTGAGATTTGGCCAGACATTACTAGTCGGCGTAGCTCAGTGGTTAGAGCGGGGTCTTCATAAGGCCAAGGTCGCAGGTCCGAATCCTGCCGCCGGCACAACTCCAAAAAGTATGGAACATAAAACATTGAAAGAAATTGTTGATATCCAGAAGGGATTTGACGAAGGGCATGGTTTTAGTAATAGTAATAAATATTCAAAAGAAAGTTTAACGGGAATTGCCCTGGCTTTGTTTGGAGAATGCGGCGAATTAGCGAACATAATAAAAAAATACATTCGATCGGTGGAAGCCGGAGGAAAAGATACTATTTCTGACCGGGGTAGAAAGTATATGGAAAAGGCAAGGGAGGAACTGGCAGATATTTTTTCCTTTATCCTGAAGATGGCGATGGTTCTTGATGCGGATCTTGAAGAAGAATATTTTAAGAAGCTGGAGAAGAATAAAATAAAATTTAAAGATTTTGAAAAGTAACTGCAAGCTGTTTGCTGTACGATATTTACTATAATGGACCCGTAGTGTAGCCCGGTCTAACACGTCTCCCTGTCACGGAGAAAACCAGGGGTTCAAATCCCCTCGGGTCCGCCAGATTGCTAAGTTTGAACTTTTGTGCTTTTTTCAGGGTTCATGAGTATATACTTTATCTACTTTTTAAACTTACTGATTGTTGCACTTCCTTTAGCCTTTTTCGAGATAGTCATAGAAAAGAAGAATGGATGGGGCAGTGGTTGGCCGAAAGATAAATGGTATGCAAAACCGTTTTTACCCGATAATTCGGTTACAAAACTATTAGTTAAAATATTAAAGGTAGAGTCACCGTTAAATTACCATTTTTTAGTCTTTGGGGTTATCCTGACTGTTGTTTTTGTACTTGAGTATTTTCGGTGGACAGATAATATTCTGTTGTTGCTCGCAAGTTTTATTGGAGTTACGGTATTTGAAGATTTCCTCTGGTTCTTGCTTAATTGGCATTTTGATTCACGTAAACAACTTCTGAAGGGTCCTAACGGTTCTATCTGGTGGCACAAATCCTGGATAAAAATCTCATCAAATTATTATTTACCAACTTCCTACTTGTTCGCAATGCCCTTAAGTCTGATTTTGCTTTTATTGGCTAGCTCCTGACATATCTTTGGACGCAAATAAAACTATTCTTTTGTTTATATAAATTCCTTGGTTTACGTAATATAATCAACGTTTTTTGGCATTGACCGATTCATCGGTTCAAAGTCCCTCGGGCCAGCCTTCGCTTACCGAAACTCCTGAGTATTTCGAAAGAGTAAAGGAGGGGCTTCGCGTTTTTCCTGAGAGAGGAAAGGAATCAACATACAATAACTACAGGATGCCTTCTGGTTGCTTCTTGTAGAATGAGCAGGCATATCACATATGACGGTTTTATCTCAGCGATTTTTTGTACATCTTTAAAAGCTTACTAAATACTTTTTCCCACCCGAATCTCTTTGCAAATACCAAAGAAGCGTTTCGCATTCGCTTTCGCAATTGAGAATTATCAAGTAAGGCATTCACCTTATCGCATATATCTTTAGAATCCTTTGGTTTTGTCAAAAATCCATTCTTGCCGTTAATCACGAGAGATTTAGATCCGCCGGCATTAGCAACTACTGGTACTGATCCCGATGCCATAGCTTCTATCGTCACATTTCCGAATGTTTCAGTTGTTGAAGGAAAAACAAAAATATCAGAGGAGGCATAAACCTTGGAAAGCGTAGCTCCCCCAATATGGCCAAGAAAAATCGCGCCCGGCATAAGCGATTCCAATTTCTCACGTGCCGGGCCGTCTCCTGCAATAACCATTACAAAATCTTTACGCTTATTATTGAGTAGTTTATAAACTTCCGCTAGGGTGCGTAAATCTTTCTCCCACGTAATACGGCAAACGCATAAAAGTATAAATTTCCTTTTTTTCTTAAGAATCTGTTTTCTCCAAATCACCGAACGGAAGGAATCACTAAACCGGTCTAAATCTACTCCCCACGGAATCGTGACTGCGTTTGCTATATCGTGATCAAGAAATTCTTTAGTTACAACTGATGATGGCGTCGTGACAAATACCATCTGACTGTATGTTTGTTTCATTAAGAACCAAACGGATGCTTTTAAGAAATCGGCGTGATAATAGGCAAGATATTTATCGAAACCGGTATGATGCGTAGCGACGATAGGAATCTTCCGTTTTCTTGCATACCGCAAAGCCGCCCAGGCAATCGTGTCGGGACTGTGGACGTGTATGATATCGGGCCTAAACTCATCCAGTTTCTTGCTGAATTCTCTGATGCCCAGTGTCGAGAGGCGATATTCTTTATAAACAGGAACGATAACTGAAGGAACCTGTATGACGGGCACTGGAGACATCGAAGCATCTTCCGCCCAGCCCGTAATTATAATTGATTCGATTCCTTTTTTTTGCGCTTCGCGAATTAGAGTCAAAACTACTCTCGTGACGCCGTCCTCTACCTTAAGAGTCCCGACGAAATTGGCTATTTTCATGTTATTATTTCAAAATTATCTCAATATCTTAATTTTAACACAAATTATCTTTTGACCAATATCACCGACAAAAAATCCCCTCGTGTCCGCCTTCGCTCGCCGAAGCGAGCTACGGCGGACGCAGTCCGCAAGCAAATCGCGAAGGAGAGATTCTCCTCGCTGAAGCTCGGCTACGGTAAACACAGTCCGAAAAAACCCTCTTTCGAGGGTCGTTTTTTTATTCGTATTTACAAGCTCAGACAACCAGAAAAAATCAACTATTTTTCTGTGGATAAAAGAAGTTTACAGGGATTGATTTTTGGTTAATTTTAAGCTAGAATCAATACAGACCGATATGGAAAAAGTTGACTTAAAATTGCTTAAAGAAATAGCTTTGGAAGAAATAAAAAAAGCAAACAGCCCCGAGGAACTTGGGGAGGTTTTTAATAAATATCTTGGAAAACAGGGAGAACTCGTAAGCGTTTTGCGTTCCTTGGTTAATCTGAGCAAGGAAGAAAAAGTAAGAATCGGAAAGGAAGCAAATGAGGTAAAAAATATATTAAGGATAGAATTTGAAAAGAAAGAAAAAGAGCTGAAAGAAGCGAAAAAAAGAGAATCGGAAGAAAAAGAATGGCTTGACGTGACTATTCCCGGGAAAAAGCCGAAAATCGGCCACCTCCACCCTTTAACCTTAGTCAGGAGGAAAATAGAAGAAATTTTTCAAGGCATGGGATTTTCAGTGGCCGACGGTCCTGAAATTGAAACGGATTTCTATAACTTTGAAGCGCTGAATATTCCCAAGGATCATCCGGCCAGGGATATGTGGGATACGTTCTGGGTGAAACCAAATATCAAAAGTTCCGCCTACGCCTCTCCTTCGCGAAACGCTTCGGATGAGCATAGTAAGGCTTCTTCCTTCGCTAAAGCTTCGGAAGACGGGTCGGCAGGCAAGCAAAAGTTGAAACTGCTGCTAAGAACTCATACGTCTCCCGTTCAGATCAGATTTATGGAGAAGAATAATCCTCCTTTGAGAATTATTATTCCCGGCAGAATTTTCAGACATGAAGCCACGGACGCGTCTCACGATTTTCAATTCCATCACATCGAAGGACTGATGGTCGGAAGAGATATTTCTGTAGCTAATTTTAAGGGAATAATGCAGGAATTTTTCAGCAGTTTTTTTGGAAAGAAGATAGATTTAAGATTAAGGCCCAGCTATTTTCCATTTACCGAGCCGAGTTTTGAAATCGACACAACCTGCGTTGTGTGCGGAGGAAAAGGATGCTCGGTATGCAAAGAAGCGGGATGGTTGGAAATGATGGGCTGTGGTATGGTTCATCCGAATGTTTATAAGAATTCGGGTCTGAAGGAAGAAGGCCTTACCGGTTTTGCTTTTGGTATGGGCTGGGATAGATTAACGATGATGATGTATAAAATTAACGAAATAAGGTTATTGCAATCGGGCGATCTGAGATTTTTGAGTCAGTTTTAGTTATCCTGTTCAGTTTGAAAATTTATGATTTTTTCATACAACTGGCTACAATCTTTTTTCAAGAAAAAATTACCGGATCCTGAAAAACTGGCGGAGCTTTTGACGATGCATAGTTTTGAGGTTGAAGAAACAAAGAAAGTAGGGAATGATTGGGTTTTGGACATTTCTGTTTTACCAAATCGTTCTCACGACTGTTTTTCTCATCAAGGCGTAGCCGGCGAATGCTCAGCATTATTGAAATCCGATTTTCCCGAGATAAAGGAAAAAGTATTGGAAGATAAAAAGTTAAAGTCAAAAAATTTCATAGGGGTTCGGGTGGAAGACCCTGATCTTTGCCCCAGATACAGCGCCAGGGTCGTAACAGGGATTAAGGTTGGGGCTTCACCCTATTGGATTCAAAAGAGGCTTGAAGCCTGCGGATTGCGTCCCATAAATAATATCGTCGATATCACAAACTACGTAATGCTGGAATTAGGCCAACCTTTACATGCTTTTGACCAAGAAAAGATTGGCGGTAGAAAAATAGTCGTAAGAAGGGCAAAAAAAGGTGAAAAAATAACCAGTTTGGACGAGATAGAATACGAACTTAATGAGGAGATATTAGTGATAGCAGACGAAACGAAACCTGTTGCAATAGCAGGAATTAAAGGAGGAAAAGGACCGGAGATAGACGGGAAGACAAAAACTGTAGTTATTGAGTCTGCTAACTTTAAGCCATCGAATATAAGGATTACTTCAAAAAAATTAAATTTAAGAACGGATGCGTCCATAAGGTTTGAGCATGGGATTGATCCTAACCTGACCGAGGTTGCTGTAAATAGAGCGGTAAAGCTAATTAGGGAGATTGCCGGCGGAATGATAACTCAAGGATTGGTTGACGCTTATCCCAAAAAGATCGTTTCCCGAAAAGTCGCTCTTAGCCTCGAATATACTGAAAAATTTTTGGGAGTGAAAATTACAGAGAAGGAAATAAAAAATATTTTGAATTCACTGGGAATAAAATACAAAAACAAAAATAAGGAAGGTTTCTTGGTTTTTGAAATTCCCACAAGAAGAATAGACATTGTTTTGCAGGAAGATTTAATCGAAGAAATAGGAAGGATTCACGGATACGAAAAAATACCTGCCATTCTTCCTTCGGCCCCCATTATTTCTCCGAAAAAGAATGACGGCGTTTTCTGGCAGGATTTCTGCAGAAATCAATTTAAAGAACTCGGGATGACAGAGGTTTATAATTATTCATTTATTGGGGAGAAGGATTCGGATGACTTCGGATATGCAATAAATGATTTGGTTGAAATCGAAAATCCAATGAGCCCCGATTTGAAATATCTGAGACCTGATTTGATCGTTAATCTCTTGAAAGACGTTCAAAGAAACCAGAATTATTTTGACGATATAAAGATTTTTGAAATTGGAAAGGTTTTTAAAAACACAAATTCAGGCATTATTGAAAAGATGATGGTTTCAGGACTGGCTACAGGAGAATCCTTTTTCGAGCTGAAGGGTATTGTCGATTCGGTTTTGAATAATTTAGGAATAAAAAAGATTGACTACAGGCCTGACAAATCCGATGCAGGTAAATATTGGCATTCAAATATACGCGCTGAAATCGGGACAAAAAACGAACATTTAGGAGTTTTAGGGGAGATGTCTTCGGGAATTTCTGCAATATTGAAAATTCCAAAGAAGATAACGGTTTTTGAATTAGATTTGAAAAAGCTGGCTAAATTCGCTTCTGACAATAAAGAGTTCGTTCCGATTTCCCGCTTTCCTGCGGTTTTGAGAGACCTAGCGGTTTTAATCCCGAAAACAATTTTAGCCGAAGAGGTGATAGAAAAAATTCTGACTTCAGGCGGAAAAATTATAAGAAATATCGACCTTTTTGATGTTTACGAAGGAAAAGAACTTCCGGAAGGGAAGAAAAATTTTGCTTTTCATATAAGCTATCAAGCGGACGACAAGACGCTGACTTCGAATGATGTAGATGAAATCCAAAACAAAGTAATAGAGGCTCTTGAAGAAAATCCTGATTGGCAAGTCAGGAAAGGCAGTAATCCTTAAAATATTATTATGAAGCTCCGTGGGCTAACAGTTCACAGCGAGGTTCACTGCGAGCTGCCTGCGGTATCCCCTCGGCCAGAGCTCGGGGCGAAAGCTTCTCCTCTTTCGGCAGAGCGAAATCCGCCGACCTTCGTCGGCCAAAGCCGACTACGGTCGGCGAAGGCCGAAGCAGAAAACTGATATTCATCCCTGGTCTTATGGTTCGACTCCGCTCACCATCCTGAGCTTGCCGAAGGACGGCCGCGGTTTTCTGCGAAGGAGGATCAATTCCAGATTTCAATTTAGATAAAGGTTTAGATTTTTTAAAGCATGGTAAAACCACAAAAAACAGAATCATCTTATAGCGCAAAAGATATATACGTTCTCGAAGGCCTTGATCCTGTCAGAAAAAGACCCGGAATGTACATTGGTTCAACCGGTATCGACGGCCTCCACCATTTAATTTGGGAAGTTGTTGACAACGGTTTGGACGAAGCAATGGCGGGTTATGCTAAAAATATCGAGGTTATTTTATTACCGGGAAATAAGGTAAAAGTTACGGACGACGGGAGGGGAATTCCGGTCGAAAAACACCCGCAGACAAAGAAATCGGCCCTGGAGACCGTGATGGTTACTTTGCATGCCGGAGCCAAGTTCGGAGGAAAGGCTTATCAGGTTTCAGGTGGCTTGCACGGAGTCGGCGTTTCCGTGGTTTGCGCTCTGTCAAGTTTTATGAAAACGGAAGTCTGCAGAGACGGATTCAAATATGCTCAGGAATATGCGAAAGGAAAGGTTAAGACAGCGGTTAATAAAATTGGTCCCTGCAGGCAGACCGGCACCACCCAAACATTTGAGCCGGATCTGGAAATATTTAAAGAAATAAAATTCGAGTCTAAAAGAATTTTGGATCATTTGCGCCAGCAGGCCTATCTTACAAAAGGCGTCAGAATTACATTTTCCGACGAAAGAACTTCCGATAAGGAAAAATATTCTTTTTATTTTGAAGGCGGGTTAAAATCCTATGTGAAATATCTGGTAAAAGGAATTTCTCTAAGGCAGCAAAACGTTTTCTATTGTATTGGCGAAAAAAACGAAATACTGGTTGAAGCGGCATTTCAGTACACGGAAGAATTTGAATACTATGAAGAAAGCTTTGCCAATAATATCTGGACTCAGGAAGGCGGGGTTCATCTTTCAGGATTCAGAACCGCAGTAACAAGAACGCTTAATGATTATGCGAGAAAAAACAATTTCGTTAAAGAAAACGAGGAAAATTTGGGCGGAGAGGATATCAGGGAAGGATTTACCGGCGTCGTTTCGGTAAAGATCAGGGAGCCGCAGTTTGAAGGTCAGACAAAAGCGAAGTTAGGAAATCCGGAAGCAAAAGTTGCGGTAGAAACGGTAGTTTCTGAATCATTGACGGATTTTCTTGAAAGAAATCCGCAGGACGCGCGCGCTATAATTGAAAAATGTATTTTGTCGGCCAAAGCAAGAAAAGCAGCAAGAGCAGCTAGAGAAACAGTTTTGCGGAAAGGTATTTTGGAAGGATTGGCTTTGCCGGGCAAGCTTTCTGATTGTTCCTCAAAGGATCCGGCGGAATCCGAGCTTTATATCGTAGAAGGTGAATCAGCCGGAGGTTCAAGCCGTCAGGCAAGAGACAGGCATTTTCAGGCGATCCTGCCCTTGAGAGGGAAGATATTAAATGTGGAGAGAGCACGCCTAGATAAAATGCTTGATAATCAGGAAATAAAAAATTTAGTAATAGCCATGGGAACGGCCATTGGTGAAGATTTCGATATAACGAAAGCAAGATATCACAGAATAATAATAATGGCCGACGCCGATTCTGATGGAAACCATATAAGGACCTTGCTCTTAACTTTGTTCTATCGCTACTTTAAGAAATTGATTGAAAGCGGATATCTTTATATTGCTCAACCGCCTCTTTATCGGATTCAGGCAGGAAAGAGAATCGAGTATGCTTATACCGAAGACGACAAGGCGGAAATTGTCGATGACATTAAAAAGGAAAAAATGATCAAGAAACAAAAAGGAGTAAAATCGGAAGCAAAAGAAGTCGAAGAAGAAAGTATTGATGAGTCCGATGAAAGGCCGGTAGAGGAAAGGATTACCGGTATTAATATTCAGCGATACAAAGGCTTAGGAGAAATGAATCCGGAGCAGCTTTGGGAAACAACCATGAATCCGGAGAATAGGGTTTTACTGAAGGTAGTTGTCAATGACGCCAAAGAGTCGGATCGTATTTTTGACGTTTTGATGGGAGATGAGGTTTTGCCAAGAAGAAAGTTTATCCAGGCTCATGCAAAAAAAGTAAAGAATCTTGACATTTAGCAAGGGTTTTATAGTATAAGTAAAGCCCTTCGGGGCTTTTTAAAAACTATGGATTTCAAAACCATTCCTCTAAAAACCGTAACATTTCTGAAAGAAGTCAGGGTTGAATTAAAAAGGGTCACCTGGCCGACAAGGCAGGAGACTTTAAGATATACCTTAATTATATTGGGAGTATCTTTTGCCGTGGCCACTTTCCTCGGATTGCTGGATTTTATTATAGGTGATATTATAAACTGCTTTTTTTTGAAAGGATCCTGCAGTATTAAAAATTTCATTCCTTTTTTGAAATAGGGTTTGATAGGATGCTTTAAACAGGTTATAATTACAAAATAACTAATTAAAAATAGGCGGTTTTTATGCCAAGACAAGCATTACCACAAGAAAGAAACTGGTTTGTAATCCATACTTATTCGGGTTACGAGGATGCGGTTGCAAAAAATTTAAAACAAAGAATCGAATCTTTGGGTATGGAAGACAAGATATTTAACGTTTTGGTTCCGAAAGAGAAAAAAATTAAAATAAAGAACGGGAAGAGAAAAGTTTTTGAAGAAAAAATTTATCCGGGGTATGTGTTAGTTGAGATGATTGTTACCGACGATTCGTGGTATGTTGTCAGGAATACTCCAAACGTCACAGGCTTTGTGGGAGCTGGCACAACGCCGGTGCCCGTATCAACAATGGAGATTGACGTATTGAAGAAAAAGATGGGAGTCGAAACGCCTCTGTTTAAAATCGAAGTAAAGATTGGAGACGCGGTAAAGATTACCGACGGACCGTTTAAAGACCAGGAGGGAAAGGTTTCAGAAGTTGATCAGGAAAGAGGAAAAATAAAAGTTTTGATAAATATGTTCGGAAGAGACACGCCCGTCGAACTGGATTCATTGCAGATTAAAAAAATTTAGAAGCGTTTGCAACAAAACTTTCAAGAGACCGGTTGTTCAAAACCCATCGACTTTTGACAACCTGCGCTCTCGGCGGTTAATCCCTCGTTGTACTCAGGGACCATGGTTAACCGCCTTCGAGAGCTCTCTTTCAAGTTTTGTTGCTCACTAACTTAATGCCTAAAAAAATAAAATCAGTTGTAAAACTTCAGATATTAGCCGGAAAAGCGACCCCCGCTCCCCCTATCGGGCCGTCTTTGGCACCTCACGGAATTAATATTTCTGACTTTTGTTCGAGATTTAACGAAGCCACCAGATCTAAAGAAGGCTGGATTGTGCCCGTCGAAGTTACGGTTTATGAAGACAGGACTTTTGAGTTTAAGTTGAAACAACCGCCGGCATCTGATTTGTTGAAGAAAGCTGCCGGAATCGAGAAAGGATCGAAGGAGCCCAATAAGTCGAAGGTAGGGAAAATTACAAAGGCGCAATTAAAAGAGATCGCGGAGAAAAAAATGGAGGATTTAAACGCTAATGACATCGAACATGCGATGAAAATAATCGAGGGTACGGCAAAGAGTATGGGGATAGTTGTTGAATAATTTTGAAACCCCTTCGCATCAAGCCCCGATGCTTGTCATCGGGGTATACCTTGAACGTGTTGACTAAAAGACAAAATTAAAAGGAGCCCTTGAGTGGCTCCTTTTGATTTTGTAAAATAAGAATATAATAAAGAAATATTTCTTTAAAGTTAAAAATAATATGGGAAACGAAAACAAGTTAAATCATATACGGCCAACCTGGGATGAGTATTTCTTGGGTTTACTGGAACCAATAGGGAAAAGGGGAACTTGCGATAGAGGCCGTACCGGAGCTCTTGTCGTGAGCCGGGGTAATACAATTTTAACCACAGGCTATGCCGGTGCGCCTCCGGGTCAGCCGCATTGCGACGAAGTAGGGCACATGATGGTAACCGTAACTGATGAAACCGGAAACCGGTCGCAGCACTGCGTGAGAACGTTGCACGCGGAAGAAAACGCCATACTGCAGTGCGCTAAAGACGGTATCAGGCTTGAAAACGCTACTATCTACTGTAAAATGGTGCCTTGCTATAACTGTGCAATGAGGATAGTCCGTGTGGGAATCAAGAGGGTAGTTGCGCAGAAAAGGTATCACGCCGATAAATTATCGATGGAATTATTTGAAAAAGCCGGAGTCAAAATAACTGTAGTTGATAACAGGATAGAAGAATACAATCGTCAATAGAATGAAAAAAAATAATTACACCGGAAAATTTATAGTTTTTGAAGGCATTGACGGATCAGGGAAATCAACCCAGGCAAAGCTTCTGGTAAAGAAGCTGGCTGAGGAAGGTTATAAGGTTGCGACAATTGATTTTCCCCAGTACGGAACAAAATCAGCCGGTTTGGTTGATGAATATCTTAATGGAAAGTATGGAAGTGCAAAAGAAGTAGGTCCTTATAGAGCTTCTATCTTTTTTGCCTGCGATAGATATGATGCCAGTTTTAAAATACGGGGATGGCTGAATGAGGACTTTTTTGTTGTTTCAGATAGATACATTGGTTCAAATATCGGCCATCAGGGAGGAAAAATAAAAGATAAAAAAGAAAGGAGAAAATATTTGAAATGGCTTTTTAATCTTGAATACAAAATATTCGGCATCCCAAAACCGGACATAACCTTTCTTTTAAAAGTGCCCCCGGGTATTTCTCAAAAAATGACGGGAAAAATAACAGATGAGGCAAAAAAAGCAAAAAAGAAGCTCTATTTAGGAGATAAAAAAAGCGATATCCATGATGGAGACCTCGATCATCTGAAAAACGCTGAAGCATCCTATCTCGATGCTGCCCGAGAGTTCCCAAAGGAATTTATAGTTATTGATTGTATGAAATCCGGAAAACTGCTTTCTCCGGAATTAATCAATAAAGAAGTTTGGAAATTTGTCAAAAAGATTATTTGAAAATGATCCAATATTTGAAAGCATTAAAATTTATAATGAATAGCGGGGTTGAAAGAATGGACCGAACCGGAATCGGAACAAAAGCGGTTTTTGGCTTGCAGATGCGCTACAATATGGCGGAAGGTTTCCCGGCAGTGACTACGAAAAAACTCGCATTTGAAGCCGTAAAAGCTGAATTGCTTTGGTTTATCAGCGGCAGTTCAGATGTTAAAGATTTAAATAATTTGGGATGTCACATTTGGGATGCTAACGCTTTGGCTGATTACTGGATGCCAAAAGCAAAATTTGAAGGCGACGTCGGCAGGATTTATGGCGTTCAATGGAGGAGTTGGAAAGCTTCTGCTTCGGATAAAACAATTGATCAATTGGCGGAGGTAATAGAGAAAATAAAAAATAACCCTTCAGACAGGCGACTTATAATTTCAGCGTGGAATCCCGCGGAGTTGGACGAAATGGTCTTGCCTCCTTGTCATATGTTTTTCCAATTTTTTGTAGCAGACGGTAATCTTTCACTCCAGATGTATCAAAGGAGCTGTGATATGTTTTTAGGAGTACCTTTTAATATCGCTTCGTATTCTTTGTTGCTTCATATGATAAGCCAGGTTACGAAATTAAAGCCGGGGGAATTCATCCATACGCTCGGAGACGCACACATATATCTTAATCATTTTGAACAGGTAAATACTCAGATCCGGAGAACCCCGTATGCTTTACCGAAACTTTGGTTGAATCCTGACATAAAAAACATAGACGATTTTAAAATGGAAGATATAAAACTTATTGATTATAAATTTCATCCGGCAATAAAAGCCCCGATGGCAGTTTGATATGATAATTTCTATCATTGCCGCAATGGCAAAAAACAGAGTTATTGGAAAAGGAAATTCTCTTCCCTGGCACTTGCCTGCAGACCTGAAGCATTTTAAAGATTTGACGTTGGGAAAACCGGTAATTATGGGCGGCAGGACATTTAACTCAATTGGAAAGGTTTTGCCGGGAAGAACAACGATTGTTTTGACTGATGATAAAGAGTTCAATGCCACGGGTTGTCTGGTCGCCAAATCTATCGAAGAAGCACTGGAACTGGTAAAAGATAGCGCCGAAGTGATGGTCGCAGGCGGCGCGTCAGTTTATAAACAATTTTTGCCCTTGGCAAATAGAATGTATCTTACCTTCGTTAATGCTGAAGTCGAAGGAGATTTTTATTTTCCCGAATACAGAGAGTCGGACTGGGAGGAGACAGAGCGTTCTGACTTTGAAGCCGATAAAGAAAATATTTATTCTTATAGCTTTATAACTTTAAATAAAAAGCGAAAGTAAAAAAATGGTTTTGGGAATTGATCAAATCTTAAAACTGGTAAAAGAAAAAAACCTTGTGGAAAATTTATCCAAAAGGGAGCTTGAAAATCCCGAGGGCGCGGGATTTGATTTAAGAATCGGGGAGCTTTATAAAATGCGAGGTAGGGGATTTTTGGGAATTGACGAAAGGTCTACTCCCAATATGGAACTATTGGCCAGGTACGAAGAGGGAAAAGTCGCAAAAACTTCAATTCAATCCGGAGAGTATCTTGTTATGAAAACAGTTGAAAGCGTTAACATGCCCGAAAACCTTTTGGCAATTATGACACCGCGTTCAACTCTTTTCAGGTCAGGCGTATATGTTTTCGGAGGCCAGACGCCGCCGGGATATAAGGGCGGATTAACTTTAGGGATTTATAACATGGGAAAAGAACCTTTTGATTTGGAAATGGGTTCGCGAATTGTTCATATAATGTTTTTCGAAGTAAAAGGGAAGTCAAATCTTTACAGAGGTCAGTGGCAGGGTGGAAGGGTAACGACAGCAAAAAAAGAAAAACAAGTATGACTTGCTTTACTAATTTTATTAAGCCTTGTTTTGTGCAAATCTTTTTTATTGAAAATCAATAGAAATTCTGCTATATTTCACTAATGAAATTCCATAATATTTTAACTATTTAAAATTCCACAATATTCTAACTATGAAAATCGCAAAATTAATCGATCAAACTTTTCTTAAGAAAGGAGCAAGCGAAGAAGAATTCAAAGAGGTATGCCTTGAAACTGCAAAATACGATTTTCGCGGTTTTTGCGTATATCCTGAATACACAAGATTAGCAAAGAAATATCTTGCCGGTTCAAACGTAAAAGTGACGACCTTGATAGACGAACCGACGGGTGCAAGTTTCCACCAAAGAAGAATGGATATGGTCAAAGCTGCAAAAAACGACGGGTCTGATGAGATAGACGTTGTAATGAAAATTGATTACTTCAAAAACGGAAAATACGAGGAAGTACTGGAGGATTTACAGGAAATATGTGAATTATCTCCGACAAAAGTAATAATCGGTTCAGGTTACTTAACAGACGAGGAAATAAAAAAAGCTTCGCAGATTGTGAAAGAAGCAGGTGCTATTTGCGTAAAAACGGCAACCCTGAACGATCCCTTAGATAATTCGGAACTGATTGAAAAAGCAAAGCACGTGCGAATAATGAAAGAATCTGCTCCCGGATTATTAGTAAAAGCCGCAGGATCCATAAGAAATTTAGCTGATTTCAAAATGATGTTTGCAGCCGGAGCTGATATTATTGGAACAAGCTCTGGAGTTGAAATAGTGAACGAAGCTGAAGGCCAAAGCGAGGAAAAAGCTGAAGACTGGAGAAAAACTGAGTAAATTCTATGTACCAAACAGCAATCGGTCTTGAAATTCATACAGAACTGAAGACTAAAAGGAAAATGTTTTGTTCTTGTCTGAACGATTCCGACGAACATCGGCCGAATTTTAATATTTGTCCAATCTGTGCCGGCCATCCGGGAACTCTGCCCGTTACGAATAAAGAGGCGGTAAATATGGTTATAAAGACCGGTCTTGCGTTAAACTGCCGGATTCCGGAATTTTCCAAATTCGACAGGAAAAATTACTTTTATCCTGATCTTCCAAAGGGTTATCAAATCAGTCAATACGATCAACCCTTATGCAAGGAAGGTTTTTTAAAGATCGGAGAAAAAAACATAAAGATAAGGCGGGTTCATCTTGAAGAAGACACCGGCAGATTGATTCATGAATCAGATAGTTCCCTAGTCGATTTTAACCGCGCCGGAATCCCTTTAATGGAGTTGGTGACGGAACCCGATATTGCTTCAGGAAAAGAAGCGAGAAAGTTTGCAGAGGAACTTCAACTAATCCTTCGATATCTCGGGATTTCCGATGCAGATATGGAAAAAGGCCAAATGAGAGTCGAGGTAAACATATCTTTGTCAAAATCAAAAGACGTTCTGGGGACCAAAGTTGAAATAAAAAATCTTAATTCTTTTAAAGCCGTAGAAAAAGCCATAGACTATGAGATAAAAAGACAGGAAGAGGCTTTGGCGACCGGGGAAAAAATTATTCAGGAAACTAGGGGTTGGGATGATGCGATGGGAACGACCGTAAGTCAAAGGCAGAAGGAGGAAGCCCATGATTACAGATATTTTCCGGAACCCGATTTATTGCCTCTGCATTTCAGCGAAGAAGATGTCGAGAATATAAAAAGGACAATTTTTGAACTGCCTCAGAGTCGGAGAGAAAGATTAAAAAGGGAATATGAATTAGACGAAAATGCGATTGAGGTGTTTATTCAAAATAAAACATTGGGAGAATATTTTGAAAAAGCAGTAAGCGAATTTAATCCCAGAATTACTCACGAGGAATTGACGAGTTTATTAAAGCTTGCCGCAAACTATCTTACTTCAGACCTGCTGGGTTTACTCAAGGAAACGAGATTAAACTTAGAGGGCATTCTTATTACGCCGGAAAACTTCGCAGAGTTCATAGGGCTTATCCGTGACGGAAAAATATCAAGTAAAATAGCGAAAATAGTATTAAAAGAAATGTTCGTTTCAGGATCTGATCCCTCTCACATAATTGAAGAAAAAGGACTGGAACAGATGAGCGATCGGGGAGAGCTCGAAAAGATAATTGACGAGGCGATTGAAAATAATCAAAAAGCTGTTGAAGATTATAAAAACGGAAAAGGAAACGCCCTTCAGTTTTTAGTTGGGCAAATTATGGCTCAAACAAGAGGAAAAGCAAATCCTCAGATGGTTGGAGAAATTCTGAAGAAAAAAGTTAAAAACACCTAGCTATTTCAAAATAGAAATATTTTGTTTCAAATAAAGGAGGGGAAATGAAAAAAAATATTGTGTTGTCTTATGACCAGGTTACGATTTCAGACTGTCGGAAGATGAGCAGAGCGGGTGCTGAAATTAAGGTTGATGCGGATAATAAGACAGTAACTATTGATACCAGTAATATTACTTATATCACGAATTGGTCTTCAAGGCCTCGCAGACCAAAATGCTTTGGAACGTTTATATGAGAGGAGGATCTGAAGTTGCCAAGGAAACAGATTTCGAAGTGTCATGGAAAGACTTACGAAATATCAGATGGCTCGGGAGAAGCTTCCGGCACAATCACTGCAGTATTTGTTGCCCGGCATAATAAACAAAAAAAGAAAATCTTCAAAGATTTTCTCAAAATTCCTCACTCTGACTGATGGGGACAAAAAGGATGAGCATTGGAGAATCTTCAACTCGTCCTGTTTTTTTACCCTCCTCCGCAGAAAGCCACGCCTGCTTTCTGACGCGCACTACGGAGAGCAAGCGCGGGTCTTTAGACCGTGGGTTTGGAGGGTTTTATCCTTCGAAGCTCTAAAGGAGCGTAGTAGGATGTGCTTCGGAGGGTTCCGCGCTCCGTCGCTGAAACTACGTAAGAGACCCGACGAAAGTTATGTAGGAGCCACAGGCTTTAGCTCATGGGGCTCCACTTCAGAAATTTTGTGACCAGTTTTTCAGCTTCCTTTATGTTTTTTACCCAACTAATTCTATCATCTTTTTTAAACCACGTCAGTTGTCTTTTTGCGTAATGCTCGTTTTCTTTTTGCATCCTTTGAATCATTTCTTTGCGGTCCATTTGTTTTTGCAGATATAGAGAAATGAGGCGATATTCCAAACCGAACTCCTTAAGTTTTTTCCATGAAACTCCCATTTCGTGCAACCTTACTACTTCTTTTATCATTCCTTGGCGAAATCTTTTAAGCAGCCTTTTTTTTATTAAAAGCTTTAATTTATCAAAGGGTTTTTGTATTCCTATAAAAAGAACAAGGAATTGTCGATTGAATTTCAACTTTGATATAGGTTTTTTTGTTTTTAAAACAATTTCCAACGAACGGATTAATCTCCGTGGATTTTTCTTATCAATACTTTTAGCTCTTCTGGGATCAAGTTTTATTAAGGTATTGAAGAGTTCCTCGCAGGATTGTTTCTCCAGCCGTTTTCTTAATTTCCAATCCGGGGGAATTTCCGGGATTAAAATTCCGTCTGCCACTGATTGGATATAAAAACCGGTGCCTCCGCATAAAATCGGTAGCTTATCTCTTTTATAAATTTTACTTATTTCCCTTAAGGCGAGTTTCTGGTACTGGGCTATTGTAAATCTTTTTTTTGGAGAGGCGATATCTAAAAGGTGATGGGGGATGCCTCGCATTTCCTTTTTTGTGATTTTTCCTGTTCCAATATCCATTCCTTTATAAACCTGTCGTGAATCAGCCGATATTATTTCAGCACCGTTTATATTTAATTTTTTTTTGGCCTGCCCTGAGCTTAGTCGAAGGGCTAGCTTTACTGCAAGATCGCTTTTTCCCGACGAAGTCGGTCCTAAAATTACTACAAGTTTTTTATTCATTTTTCGTTGATTAGTTTACCTTTTAAGCCCCAAGGTAAAGCCTCCGTTACCTTAACTTTTACAAACTTTCCAATCAGATTGGAATTATGAATTATGAATCCAGAATTATGAATTTTTACTGTTTTATTGCTTGCTGTTTTCCCAAAAAATACTCTTGATTCATGATTCACGATTCTTGATTCATCAATCAAAACGTCTACTATTTTTTCAGTGTACTTTCTATTATTCTCTAAAGCAGTATTTCTTAATATATTCGTTAATATCTTCCACCTTCTCGTTTTTTCCTTTTTTGAAACCGTATCCTTAAGTTTTGCAGCTGCGGTTCCGGGACGCGGCGAATATTGAGCGATATAAGCCATATCAAAGCCGATTTCTTTATAAAGATTAGCCGTGTTTTCAAACTGTTTTTGGTTTTCTTCAGGAAAACCGACTATAGTGTCAGTGGAAATAGCGATATCTTTTTCAACGCCTTCCCTGTATTTTTTAAAAGCGTTTCTTATCTTACTTATCAATTCTTTATAATGTTTTATAGTATATGGCCTGTTCATTTTTTTCAGGATTTCGTCATCTCCCGATTGAACGGGTAAATTTAGATATGGAGTAACTTTTTTGCTTCTTGCCATTGTTTCGACAAGCTTGTCAGAAAAATCCTTTGGATGCGGGCTCGTAAATCTTATCCAAAAATTACCCGGTATCTTATCTACTCTCATTAATAATGTTGGGAAATTTATAATATTTGATGCTTCGGTTTTGTTCAGCGTCAACCCTGAGCTTTGCCGAAGGGTTGATTTTTTATTTTTTATATTTGATATAGTTTTATAGCTATTCACGTTCTGCCCCAAGAGCCATACTTCTTTATATCCGCGTTTTATCAATTCTTTTATTTCACGAATTATATCTTCTGCTGGTCTTGAAATTTCTCTACCCCTTGTATAGGGGACTGCACAGTATGAGCAAAAGTTATTACAGCCGGTCATTATGGGAACAAAAGCCGAGAAAGAGGATTGATGCTTTGGTTTGATGTTAAAATAGCAATCCGATTCTCCGGGTGCTTTTTGACGAACCCCCAATAAGAGAGGAATGTCCGCTATATTTTCCGTTGCAATAACAAAATCAAACAGTTTTCTGAATTTTATTCTGTCTGAAGGAAGGATGCAACCGGTCAGAATTATTTTCAGTCTACGGTTTTTGATTTTTAATTGTTTGGATTTTTCTGCAATACCAAAAACCCGATCCACCGCAGACTGTCTGACAGAGCAAGCGTTTACAATTATTAAATCAGCTTCGTTTTCTCTCACAGTTGGTTTAAATCCAATGCTCTCTAAAACCGCAGCGATTCTCTCGCTGTCTGATCTATTCATTTGGCAGCCATATGTGGTGATGGAATATTTCATATCCTAATATCCTATACTGACAAGAAGTCTTTTTCAAGATTAATCTTGACGATGGATGTATTCTGTGATAGATTTTTAAATCGACAAAAGGGGCTTCTGAGTCTCTAAAAGGAGGGTTCCGATGGAGAAAATAAGAAAAAGGACTATAATACCGGACAGCGACAGAAATTATGATATACCCTTGAGAAAGTTGCAGTTTCTTGATGGTATTATCCTCGCAAGTGGAGTGAGGGTATGCCTAGGCGTCAGCCTGCCTGATACCTGGCAATCTTCCTGTGTTCTTGAGATTGAGGTCGTATTGTACAAGCCAAGAACCAATCAAGAGCTGAATATCGTGATGGACAAAATAGTAGGATTCTCGCAGATTCCGCACAATATTGCCATACCGCTCTATATGGTAACGGAACTTGATGGCGCACTCCGAAGAGTCTTCGCTTCAATCGTAAGGTTCATCAATTTCTCGTTATCGGGAGGCGATCAGATTGAGGTCGAGATTTCTCTTCCTATCGGTCCATCTGGAAAAGGGACTGAGATCTATGGCGGGAAAATAGACCGGAGAGACGCTGAAGGTCTCTTGATCGTCGAGAAAGCGCAGTAGTCGTTTGGCCCTTTCGAAAAAAGTCTTGACCCAATGAGTTCAAGGCTTTTTCATTCCCTCTTATTTTTTATCTCTGATATTTTATATTGTATTTATTTCGAGAACTGCAAACATTCATTTCCCTCACATTTTATGTAGAGATTTCCGGCAAATCCTGAGCAGAAATCAGGGCACTGATCTACTGTGTTTACGTATTTTTTATTTCCGTAAAAACAGCCGCCGGTTTCAAGTAGCGTTCCGCAGGCGCAGTCAGATTCGCTTTCACAGTAATTATATATGTCTTTTTTCGCGCATTCGCCCCTATAGGCAGATTCGGTTCCAGCCAGCTTGGCCAAGCATTCGTTGCTGTAAGTTTTCCCGTTTTTTCCGCAAACAGGCTCGTTTTCAGTAGTGCAAGCTTGCTTGCATCTTATAATAGGGCAGCCCGACCTATCTTTTTTTCCGGTTTCTTCCGGGACATAACCCTTAAGGCACATAACGTTTGTTTGGCATTGGGTTTGATCGGGTGAAATGCATTTTGGCGATAAAGGACAACCATCCGACCCGCTTTCGATTATTATTTTACCGAAAATACAGAAATCAGAAGAAGGAAGCGTCCAAAGCGGGCAGTTATTTTTTTCCGAATTTTTTCCGATTTTATCAATTAATTTTCCCCGAAGAGATTCCAATTTTTCCTTCAGCCGTGTGGATTCCGGAGTATCGTAAACCTGTTTTGCTTTCTCTTTCAGATTTTCTAAAACCTCCAATTGCACTTCCTTATTTCCGGAGATTTCCACTACATAATCGTTGAATCTATCCTGATCTTCGGGGCTCATTTTTTGCAGATCATTTTTTAATCTATTCAAGATATTTTCCTCCGCCTTTCTAATCGCAGGCAGCGCGTTTTCCGGAACCTTGTATTCCAAACTTTTTAAAACCTCGAGATTTTTAAAATTCTTGAACTTGCTGCCATTCATTTCAACCAGGCTATTCTCGATTTTATTTTGAAGAATATCATTTCTGTCTTCAAGCTTTGACATTACCTGGCTAAACCTTTCAAGATGTCTTTCTCTCGCCTCTTTGATCTTTTGATAAACCTCCGGCTTGACTTGGCTTTGAATTTTTTCCAATATTCTTTGGTGCAGAAATTGTTGTTTCAGGTATTTATTTAAAAAACTATCCACTCCTTTATTATTTTTAGCTGTTTTGTTTATTTTATCGGCCTGTGTTTTAGTTAGATCCAATTCTTTTGTATAATTATCAATGGCTTTTTTGATAATTTCTGGCTTATTGTTTTCATCGATAAGTTTTTTCAATTCCAGCAATCTCTCGTTGGAAATTTTTAAGCGCAATTCAATTTTCTTAGCCGAGTTTATTGTGAAAAAATACTTAAGCTGGCGACTCCATTCCTTGATAAAATATAAAAAATCTCCGGGCAAAACCTTTTGTTCCTTTACTTCGAGATCTTGAATTTCTACATTTTCATCAACATCGACCTCTTGACTGGCGTTTCCCTGGGCGTAAACCAAAATTGCAACTCCCAGCAGAGAAACGATTAACAAAAACTTGGCTGCCTTCATCATAATATTTGAAGCTTTTTATTTCTTTTTTTCGACTTCAATTTTAATTTTATCAATAAATTTTTTAACTTTCATTTTTCCAAGGTCTTTGTTTCTCGATCTTACGCTGACGGTTCTTGATTTTACTTCTTTGTCGCCGACAACCAAGAGATAGGGGATTCGTTGAATTTCTCCTTCCCGGATTTTTTTGGATACGCTCTCAGATTCGTCCCTGATTTCAATTCTTAAATCATTTAGTTGAAACTCTTTGCCAATTTGTTTCGCATATTTTGCGTGATTACGTCCTATCGGAATTATCCAGGCTTGAATTGGAGATAACCAAAGCGGAAAATAGCCGGCATGATGTTCGATAAAAGTGCCGACAAACCTTTCCATTGCCCCTAAAAGTGTTCTGTGAATCATTACGGGAGTATGTTTTTGTCCGTCTTGCCCCGCATAGGTCATGTTGAATCTCTGAGGAAGATTAAAATCAAGCTGAATGGTTGTTCCTTGCCACTCTCTGCCTATTGCGTCTACGGCCTTCAGGTCAATTGCCGGACCATAAAACTTGGCTCCGCCAAAATCCTCTTTATAGGCAATATTCTTTTTTTTCAGAATGACTTTCAGTACGCCTTCCGCGAATTCCCAGATCTTATCGTTTCCCACATATTTTTGCTTGTTTGCCGGGTCGCGAACTGAGAGATAAACATTTAATTTTCTGAAACCAAAAACCTTATTAATATCCAGCGCAAACTTCAAAACGTCGCTAACCTCTTTCACAAACTGGTCTTCTCGGCAGATAATATGGGCATCATCTTGCGTAAAGCCCCTGACTCTCAGCATGCCGTGCAAAACACCGGATTCTTCGTAGCGATAAACGCTTCCCAGCTCACACCATCTTATCGGCAATTCTTTGTAGCTTCTAATCCTAGAATTATAAATTTTTACATGAAAAGGACAGCTCATTGGCTTTACGTAATAGGTTGTTTTTTCCTCTTTGCTTTTTGTTTCCATGGACATGGGCGGATACATCCCTTCTTTAAAGAAATTCAGATGTCCAGACGTTTCCCAGAGCTTTGACAATCCTACATGAGGGGTATAAATATACTGGTAACCTCTTTTTCTATGCTCCATTCTCCAATACATTTCTATTTGCTCGCGGACAAAAGAAAGTTTTGGATGCCAAAGTATTAATCCCGGGCCGACGCTTTCATCAATATGGAACAAATCCATTTTCTGCCCCAGGGTTCTGTGGTCTCTTTTTTCAGCTTCTTCGAGTTTGAAGAAATAATCTTCGAGTTCTTTCTTTGTATCAAAAGCGACTCCATAAATTCTTTGCAGCATCGGGTTCTTCTCGCTACCGCGCCAGTACGCACCGGCTGTTTTCGTAAGTTTAAATGCTTCAGTATTTATTTCTTTCGTAGATTTTACGTGCGGACCTTTGCATAAATCCACGAAATTCCCGCTTTTGTAGATCGTTATTTCGCTGTCTTTCAAATCATCTATCAGCTCGAGTTTATACTGCTGGTTTTTGAACATTTCTTTTGCCTGTTCTTTGCTGATTTCCTGTTTTTCAAAGACGACATCTTTTTTTAGGAAATCCTTCATTTTCGATTCTATTCTCGGCAGATCTTCCGGAGCGAATCCGCTTTTTCCGGATGAGACATTTGATAAATCAAAATCATAATAAAAACCATTTTCGATTGTCGGGCCGATTCCAAATTTTACTTCAGGAAAAAGATCTTTTATCGCCCAAGCCATTATGTGGGATAACGAATGGCGCTTATTTTCTATATTTTGCATATCTTTGGAGGCTTGGCTTAGTAAAAACCTTGCCTAAATTAGTTCATTATACAGAAATTTTGTTTAAATAGAAATCCCTGGTCTAAATACTAGGATTCTTCCCGAACAACGAGAAGAACCTGCGCAATTTTGCATGAATAATTAATTATTTTTTTGCAAAATTACCGGATTTATGTTTTCTCCCTTCGGTCGCCTAAGACGACCTACGGGGCTGGCATTCATCTCTGCCCTAAAGCAGAGTGTTCTGCCAGAGAAAATAAAAACCCCTTTAATTTAGGAGCTGGTTAAAATATTATTCAGCAATATCTCAACTAGCCCTTAAGAAGGGGTTGTAGCAGTGGTTGTGATTACTGTGTTTAAATCTTGAAAATAACTCATACTGGTTTTAGTATACTAACTAATTCTTCTCTGTCAACCCATTCGAAGCCCGACGGCAAGGACCTCGACTGAGCTCAACCAAAGGCCATCGGGATTTACTTTCTCAGGCCTTCGGCTCTGAGGCGTTCGTACCGAGGTCGTTCAGACTCTGAAGAGTCCTCAGATCTTCTGATTCAGAGAATCATCAGACATTCGTCCCGAGCGCTCAGTCCCGAGGGATTCGATGAACTCGATGAGCTCGAAGAGGTTGACTTTGAGCGACAAGCGCTTTGGGCTGCGACTCTGAAATGCTTGTCGTCGAAGAGTCAAGGAAATTCTATGCCTCCACTATTTCCTGGATTTCGTCGCAGAGGATTTTCGGCGAGCCGTTTCTGTGATCAACCCTGCCTGTTAAAAAAACAATTTTATTTTCCTGGAAGACGACCGGATTTTTTTCGATAATGGAAGGAAAAACTACAATCTCAACCTTGTCTGTTAAATCCTCCAAGCTCATAAATAGCATTGGTTTTCCTGTTTTGGTGATAATTTTCTTAATTCCCGAGATTATGCCGCCGACTCTGATTTTCTGGCCGGATATTTCTCTTTTTACGCTGCTTAAAGGAGTTGATTTTCTTTCAAGAATTTTTTTGAAATCCTCCAAAGGATTTCCCGTTACAAAAAGTCCCAATAATTCTTTTTCCCATAAAATCTTTTCTGTCTTGGTAGCAGGTTTTGCAGGAAGCAGATTAATCCCGGAAGTGAACTTTACTCCAGCCACATCAAACAATCCTTTCTGACCGTTTGATTTTGTTTTCTGGTTTTCCCTAGTCCATTCCAGCAATCTTTCCACATTGAAAAGGAGGGTATTTCTTTCCTCAAGTCTGTCAAAAACTCCGGCTTTAATCATGCTTTCCAAAGATTTCTTATTTAGATCTTTTGAGCTAACCCTCAAAATAAAATCATTTATAGATTCGTAGGCTCCGTTCGCTTTTCTTTCCTCGACAATAGTCATTACTACGTTTGTGCCGACATTCTTAATTGCGGTTAACCCGAATCTGATTTTGTGAGCTTCGGGTACGACTGAAAAATTCCCGAAACTTTCGTTGATATCAGGCGGTAAAACCTCAATATTCATTTTTTTGCACTCTTCAATTACGACGGCAATCCTTTCAATGTCAGCCTTTTCAGAAGTTAAAAGAGCCGCCATAAACTCTACCGGATAATAATTTTTCAAATAAGCAGTCTGGTAGGCGATTGTGGCATAACAGGCGCTGTGGCTGCGATTGAATCCGTAACGGGCAAAGGGCAGAATCCATTCCCAAATCGTTTCAGCGGTTTTTTTATCAATCCCGTTTCTTATCATGCCCTGAACCAGTTTTTCCCGCTGGGCGTCAAGCAACGACTTTATTTTTTTTCCGACGGCTTTTCTCAATGTATCAGCTTCCCCCGGAGTAAATCTTGCCAGTTCTTGGGAGATTTTCATCAATTGCTCCTGGTAAATTAATACTCCGTAAGTTGATTTTAAAATCGGCTCCAGTTTTGGGTGGAGGTATTCAACTCTTTTTTTCTTCTGTTTTCTCTGGATATATTCCGGAATAAGGTCCATAGGCCCGGGACGATAGAGGGCAATCATGGCGATTATATCTTCGAATTCACTTGGTTTTAACTCTACCAGATATCGGGTCATTCCCTGGCCTTCCAGTTGAAATACGCCCGCTGTTTTTCCTCCCTGCAATAATTTATAAACTGCCTTATCATCTAAGGGCAGATTCTCAATATCAACTTTTTTATTCTGTACAACGTAAATTCTTGCCAAAGTGTCTTCGATAATAGTGAGATTTTTCAATCCTAAAAAATCCATTTTTAAAAGGCCCAAATCTTCAATTGAGTGCATTTCGTATTGAGTCACGATATTCTCATCATCTTGGGTTGGATGCTGCAAAGGAACTACGTTTTCCAATGGGTCTTTGGATATAACGACGCCACAAGCGTGAGTTGAAGCGTGACGTGCTACGCCTTCAAGTTTTTTTGCAAAATCTATCAGTTTTTTTGCCCGTTCATCCGAATCGTATAAATCCCTGAACTCTTTAACCTTTTTCATGGTTTCGTCCAGAGAAAACATCAGCGGAATCATTTTAGCAACCTGATCGCAGTAAGAATAAGTATATTGCAAAGCCCTGCCGACATCCCTGATTACAGCTCTGGCTGCCATAGTTCCAAATGTAATGATTTGAGCTACATTGTCTTTGCCGTATTTTTGGGATACGTAATTGATCACTTCATCCCTGCGCCGGTCGGTAAAATCTAGGTCAATATCAGGTAGGCCAGCTGTCCTATCTGGATTCAGAAATCTTTCAAATAATAAATTGTATTTAAGCGGATCAACGTTAGTAATGCCAACTACATAGGACACCAGCGATCCTGCCGCTGACCCACGTCCTGGGCCTACAACTATTCTATTTTCCTTCGCCCAATTAACAAAATCTTGAACTATAAGAAAATACGAAGCGAAGCCCATCTTTTTTATGACAGAAAGCTCATATTCCATTCTTTCAATAATTTCAGGTTTTTTATCGGGATATTTCTTTTCCAGGCGGTTGTAACAAAGTTCCTTCAGATAATCGTCGGGGTTTTTGTTATCAGGAAGCGGATAAAACGGAAGCTTTGTTTTACCGAGCTCAAATTCAAAATTGCACATGTCAGCTACTTTTTGGGTATTCTCAATTGCTTCGGGAACATCTTTGAACTCTTCTTCCATTTCCGCAGGACTCTTTAAAGAAAAATTGTCCTGTTTCATGGTTAATCTTTCAGGATCATTCAAGTCAGCGCCGGTGTTAATTAGCATTAAAATATCCTGCGCTTCTGAATCCTCTGCCTTTAAATAATGAACGTCATTTGTTGCCACAAGCGGAATACCTGTTTTCTTGGAAATTAAAATTAAACCGTTATTGACTATTTTTTGCTCTTTTATATGTTCATGCGACTGGAGCTCAAGATAAAAATTGCCCTTGCCGAAGATTTTCTCGTATTTTAAAGCTAAATCCTCAGCTTCCTTCATTTTTTTTGAAATAATAAGCTTTGGAATTTTACCCTGAATGCAGGCGGAAAGCCCGATCAGGCCGGCGCTGTGTTGGGCTAATAACTCTTCATCAATTCGAGGCTTGTAATAAAAGCCCTCTAAATGAGCTTTTGTGATTAATTTTACAAGATTCTTATAACCCTCCGCATTCCTAACCAAGATTATAATGTGATATCTTTTATCATCGATTCCCGGTCTTTTATCCCGCATTCTCTCAAAAGCCAGGTACAGCTCGCTCCCTATAATCGGTTTAATTCCTTTTTCCTTGGCTTTTTTGTAAAACTCGACAGCACCATATAAAACTCCGTGATCTGTTAAAGCCAAGGAATCCATTCCAAGCTCCTTTGCATAACCTAAAAGCTGGTCGATTTTACCGAGTCCGTCGAGCAGTGAATAATGGGAATGAACGTGAAGATGAGCGAATTTCATTTATTAGTTATTTTTTTTGCCTCTCATGGATAAAAAAATTATCAATTTATTCATTATAATCAATGTTCGAAATTATTGCCACACTCAAAAAAATAATTATTTTAATTATGTTATAATTGTTCAAGAGTACCATGGGCATTGCCCGTGGGTGAATTGAACAATTGCAACTCGCCGAAGGTGAAGCCAAGTCTGACTTGGCGAAGCCGGAGGATACCACGGGCTCCGCGGCCGGCAGAGCCCGTGGTAGTTCATAATATATCAATTTATGATAGCTGACATTAAGGAAGAACAAAAACTGTGGAAAATCGGTTTTAAAGCAGTTGTAGGACTGGATGAAGCAGGCAGGGGGCCTTTAGCTGGACCTGTTGTTGCTGCGGCTGTATGCTTGCATAAATTCAGTATGTCCAACAAGGCAAAAATCGTTGGTTTGAAGCTGAAAGATTCAAAAAAATTAACTCCGGCAGCCAGAAAAAGTTTCTATAAAATTATTAAAAAAAGCAGGGAATTGAAATGGGGGATTGGTATTGTTTCTGAAAAAGTGATTGATAAAATCAATATCCTTGAAGCAACGAAATTAGTTATGCTGAAAGCATTATCCTGCCTTCAAAGAAAGATTCCGAAGAAAAAAAAGATTGATTTTTTAATTCTTGATGGAAACTTCAGGATAAATTCTAAAATTTCCCAGAAATCAATCGTGAAAGGGGATGAGAAAGTTTTTTCCTGTGCAGCTGCCTCTATAATCGCCAAAGTTACCAGGGATAGAATCATGGTTGCTTATCATAAGAAATATCCAAAATACCGATTTGATCTGCATAAAGGATATCCGACCAAATATCATCGAAAAATGCTTCAAAAATACGGACCCTGCCCGATTCACAGAATAAGTTTTTCAGACATTCGCAGTATTGAAATTGATATTTAGTACGATGTGGATAACTTTAAGTTATTTACGCTTTGTTATGGTCGAATCTTTTGGTAAAATAAACAAATAAAATGATTTTAAAATATATATTAATTAATTATTTATAAACTGATAATTTCAGATATTTTTTAATATTAAAAATAAATAAGTTATTGAGCATGAAAAGAAATTTAATCTTTGTTTGCAAAATCTTACCCGTTATTGTCGTCAGCCTGACGCTTATCGGTAGCATCGTTTTTGCCTGGCAGGAAGCACCTTGTGATCCTCCGGGCTGCAATGTCAGTGCCCCTGTTAATATCTCTGGAACAGGTCAGACAAAAAGTTATATTGATGCAACTCATAAAGGATGGTTGGGCATTGCCGCAGATAATTACGATTCACTCTATGGGTTAACCGTGGGATATGGCGGAAACAAAATCGGAATTAAAGTCAGGGGAAATTCTTATCTTCAGGGAGCTACGAGCGACAGTAGCGGTGCGGCTCTTCAAGTAGTAAATGATTCATTTGCAAACCTTCTTTATGTCAGGAACGATGGATATGTAAGCCTTGGAAATAACAGTACTGGAGATTTGTTGACTATCAATACTTCAAACACTGTCAACACCGAGGGCGGTTTACTGATACAATCCAGTGCTGCAGGCTCTGCATATATTCACTACAACAGAATGGGTTCATGGGCAGGTAAGCTTTACATCGGCAATAATGCCAACGCTGCAAGCGACAGTCCGACCACAGCCATAACTATTGACGGAACAGCCGGAAATAATGTAGGCATTGGTACTAATTCTCCTGCTTACAAGCTCGATGTTTCTGGAAGCATCAAAGTGGGAAATGGTTCGCAGTTGTTGCTCGGAACTCAAGCAGCAGACCCTGCGGGCGTCGTGGGTGCGATGTATTACAACACTACAAATAATAAATTCAGATGCTATCAAAGTGGAAGCTGGGTTGACTGCGTTACTTCTGGCGGAAATAGTGGAACGATAGGCGGTAGTGGAACCGCAAACAAAGTGGCAAAATTTACCGCCCCCACAACTATTGGAGATTCCCAGATATCCGACACCGGAACAAAGGTTGGAATCGGGACTGACTTTCCTTTCCAGCTTTTGGATGTTACTGATCCATCAGGAGGAAGCTTGTCTTTAACGCGCGGAGACAACACCACAACTGCTAATGAATTACTGGGAAAAATCGTATTTGAAACTCTAGATGCTTATGGCGCAGGTGAAGCACCGGCGTTAATCCAAGGATTTGCAGCAGAGGATCAGGGAAGCAATAACAAAGGGGGATACTTGACGTTTAGTACGAAATCAAACGGAACGATGGCAGGAGTTCCTGCTACGGAACGAATGCGTATCTCTGCCAACGGAAACGTTGGTATTGGAACAACTGGGCCAGCGATAAAATTAGCTATCGGCGACACTGATACAGGCTTAGGTTGGGCTGGCGACGGGCAGTTGGATGTTTATTCTAACAATGTGAACACAATTAGTGTAAGAAGTGGAAATGTTGGTATTGGGACAACGAATCCGGGTGCAAAACTTAACGTTTCAGGAGGAGATATTTTGGTTAGCGGTAGTAGCCGACCCGTCACTATTAGCGGTGGTGCCAATGGAATTTATAAGCAGGGAGATGCAGGTGGTTGGGCGTTTGGTTTCCATGCAAGAGGTTCTGCTGGAACAGACAGAGGAGGTTTTGGTTTTCTGGGAGGCGCAGACAATTTAACCTATTACTACATTGGTCCTGCATATGACAGTCCGTATATGGTTATTCAAAACGGTAATGTAGGCATCGGGACAACCGGGCCATCTCATAAATTAGAAGTTCTAGGAAATGTCCCGGCTGATAATGCTGTGATGTGGGTCAGAAATACAAATCCCATAGCCCTGGGGAATGACCCGTGGGCAATTTATGGAGAAACTGATAATTCTTCAGCAATGGGTATTGGGGTTTATGGAAAGGGTGGTTCTGCCGGAGTGTATGGATTAGCCAATCGGAATGGACCGTGGAAAAGCGGCGTAAGGGGGCTTGCCTATAGTAACAATTCTGTCGGAATAAACTGGGGTGTCAGAGGAGAAGCTTATGGCGGAGCGACTAATTACGGGGTTTATGGTTCGGCGAACGCGGCAGGTGGTGTAAACTATGGCGTTTACGCCAGCGGCAGCAATTTTGATATTTATGCCGCGACCTCAGGAGGTACGAGTTATTTTGCGGGAAACGTAGGTATAGGTACGACCAGTCCAAGTTCAAAGCTGACCATTACTGATGGAGATATCGCAATCAGGCCGAGCGCAGGAGAAGATCCCGGGGATATAATTTTTAGAAATTCTGCCGGTACCCAGAAAGCAAGAATTTGGAGCAATCCTGCGGCAGGCGAAGGGTTATATATAAGCGGCGCTGATACTACAGCGGATTTCGCAGTTATCGATAACAGGGCGAGTGTTAACGGGACATTTTTAACCTCACAAAATGGAATTGGGCCATGCTGCGATGTTGCAGGAAATTACATGTTGTCATTAGCTAGAGTTCCGGCTGGCGCTATAGATAGTGCTTCTGGAAAAGCTTCAATTAATTTTCACAATAGCGGACAATCCGAAGGAACTCTCGGCTTGTATCACAAAGGGAGTAATCATGCTTTTTATATGAGAAGTGCTCAGACCAGTATGGATTTATATATTTCAGGTTCATATCACTGCAGCGGAGTTGATATTGCTGAACTTGCGCCGGCAGAAGAATTAATATCAGCAGGAGAGGTAGTTTCGTTAAGTTCTGAAAAAGAAGGAAAACTTAGGAGAAGCCAGAGAGCTTATGAGAGAGAGGTTGCCGGAGTTGTTTCAACTAATCCCGGAATGCTTTTAGGAGATACCGTGGAAACGCCGAAAGATCAGGAACTGATTGAAGTTGATGGCGTAAAGCTTGCATTGGCAGGTAGAGTACCAGTAAAAGTTACGGCTGAAAATGGTTTGATAAAAGTTGGAGATCTTCTCGTCACTTCTTCAAAGCCCGGATATGCGATGAAAGGCAATATAGAAAAAATAAAAGAAATGCCGGGAGTTGTTTTAGGTAAAGCGATGGAAAGCTTGAAAGAGAACGAAGGAACAATAATGGTTTTGGTAAATCTGCAATAAGTTTATGATTAAAAATAATTTTTTTCTGAAGATAACGAGCTTTTTGGTAATATCAATTGTTTTTTTTGTTGGTTTTATTGTTTTCTCGTCGGTTACATATGCTGGTTCTGGTTGTTCATGTCAGAATAGTTGTACACCATCTTGTCCAAAAGTAAATGGCGCCGATTGCACAAATTGTAATTTCAATACTGCCAGTTGTCCGGGCCAGTGGGAAACGGATAATGGTGTTGTCGAATCCGATGGCACAGACTGCCATTGCAATATTGATTGTGGAGGCGGCCCTGGACCAACTCCAACGCCAAGACCATGCGGAGATTGTATTCCAGCCGGTTGCGGTATCACAGCAATGTTTATTGACGAAAGTAAAAAATTTGCCGAGAATTCCTGCAAATTAAACGAAGTTTCTTTAACTGAAAATCAAGAAAACCCTGCAAGCTTGTCGGTAGCGGAACCTAAAAAAAATAACGTTGTAGCAGATGAAACGTTCACAAGCATAATTGATAAATCTAGTAAAACAAGCCCTTTGGCCAGCTTACAAGTTTTAATAGATCAAATAATGCAGAAAACTTTCAGTATTTTAAAAATTTTTACCAAGTTTTTTTCGAAGCTGAATATAAGTTAGCAATATTTCCGGAAAACAATTTTTATTATTAATTTTAGGATAAAGGATAACCGTAATGGAAAGAAACTCCACTTTCATTTATAAAGTTTTGCCTGCCGTAATAACGGGGATTTTGGTTACGGGCGCTATCGTTTTTGCTTGGCAAGAAGCTCCCTGCGATCCTCCGGGGTGCAATGTCAGTGCCCCTGTTAATGTTTCAGGAACGGGTCAGACAAAAGCTTATGTTGACGCAACTCATAAAGGATGGTTGGGCGTTGCCGCAGATAATTACGATTCAGGTTATGGACTAACCGTGGGATATGGCGGAAACAAAATCGGAATTAAAGTCAGAGGAAATTCTTATCTTCAGGGAGCTACGAGCGACAGTAGCGGTGCGGCTCTTCGGGTAGTAAATGATTCATATGCAGAAATTCTTTATGTCAGGAACGATGGAAGAGTTGGCGTTGGGACAACGAATCCCCAGCATACATTAGAAATTGCGGGTACCGGAGACTGGGGATCAACGGCAGGGATTTTTGTTGGAAACAACGGGCAAATTATTGAAGATTCAGATGAAAATTTTTTTGTAGGTAACGTCGGGAGTCACGTAAAAATAAATTTTGGTAAATCTTTTGCTCGATTATATGGAAGCAACGATGGCGACCCCGCTACTTTAATGCTGGAAAATCTTGATTCCCTTTCAGGGCTTATGATTGGGTCTGGAAGAGCAACAAGCGTAAATATTGGCAAGGCGGGAATCAACACTATTATCAGCGGGAACGTCGGCATTGGCGTTCCGGCTCCGGTAAAAAAACTTGAGGTTGCCGGAGATATTAAAATTGGAAATAGTTTTGGAATACTTCTCGGGACAAGTGCGGCCGATCCGGCATCTTTGGCGGTGAATGGAGCAATGTACTACAACTCTGCTAATAATAAATTCAGGTGCTATCAAAATGGCTGGACTGACTGTATTACTACCGGAGGTAGCGGAGGAACAATTGGAGGAAGCGGGACGGCGAATAGAGTTGCAAAATTCACCGCAGCCACAACCATTGGAAATTCCCAGATATTCGACAATGGAGCCAATGTTAGCATGGGAACATTAATTCCAGATGCAAACTATCGCCTCACCCTTTCTGGCGGCGGAATTAAATCAGAAAACGCGACAGCGCAACCGGCAGGATACTTCTCCAGCACAGGAGGGGGTGCAGCTCTTTTAACAGGAACCGGAAACGTCGGCATCGGAATCAATCCGGCTCAAAAACTGGAAGTTGCAAACAACACCGCAATAAAATTAGGAAATATGTATTTAAGTTCAGGGGGAAATTACGCTCATCTTGCCACTAACGAATGGTATAACGGATCAGCTTGGCAGCAGTCAGCAGTCGGAGCACTTATTCAAATTAATGGTCAGATAACTGATTTTTTTACCCACGATGTTTCTGGAAATCACACCAGGACTTTACGGCTTGGCAGTGACGGAAAAATAACCATTCCCAATCTCGCCGGAACAGGAACAAGGTCCGTCACCGTTGACTCGAATGGCGTTTTAGGAACAGGAGTTGCAAGCGGTGGGAATAGTTTCTACACTTCTATAGGAAACGTCGACGGTCTTATATGCGGCTCTGGGGCGGATTGTAGTAACGAGAGGTCTGGTTTTCATATTTGGCGCGCCCCGCTTGGGAGGAAAACGAGGGTGGGGAATATTTTCAACTTAACCGAGGGTAGTGTTATGTGCGGAGTGCATAGGACTGGTGACGCCTGGGGTGGAGTACTAGAGGTCAAGGATGTCAAAATATTTGCACGAACAAACAGTGTGGATGTTCAAATTTTTTCGTATGATGGATCGCGATGCTCTCATACTGTTGTGAATCCCGAGGGTCATA
>Ga0315277_10000974_pt1 | contig 42848 bp, 29 predicted proteins | sample YL17G05_15_MG_FD_203695 | JGI IMG/M metagenome (GOLD analysis project Ga0315277, IMG submission 203695) | Sediment microbial communities from Yellowstone Lake, YNP, Wyoming, USA - YL17G05_15 | ecosystem: Environmental > Aquatic > Freshwater > Lake > Sediment | place: USA: Wyoming | collected... | reverse complement strand
AAATAAAAGTGATCGCCGGTTGGTCAGAGCCGAAGAAATGGAGCAGAGCATCCTGGCTGCCGCAATGAGCTAATATCCAGGATTAATCATATTTCCTATTATTTCCAACCGTCGTTTGACGCCGTAGAGAAAATCCTTTCATAAATGCAAAGGATTTCTGAACCACAGAGACACGGAGACCACAGAGAAAAGCGGATTAAAACCTCTGTGTCTCTGCGGTTAGCTTTTCGAGATTTGGTTGCGGCTATGCTGCTCCAGGTTCTCTGTGCTTCCAAAGGAAGCCTTATGAAACTTCACAGTCGAGTCATTGCTCTACCGAACGAGAATTTCGACACCGACCTCGCCAGCTCCCAGATTGCGGCTGCGAGTGCGCTAGCGGGTGCGGTGGCAAACCCGAGATGTTTTTTAAGCACAGAGCACACAGAGAGCACAGAGCACACAGAGTTTTTAAAAATTTGAGTATGGCAGAGTGAAAAGATTTCATGAAAATGCGGCTTCATGGCAAGCTTGCTGCGTCGGGAGTCCGGCAGAACAACGGTCCGTTCAGGAGCGTGCCATGAAAGCAATCCGCGTACATGAAACAGGCAGTCCGGAAAAACTCGTTTATGAAGAGATTCCCACGCCGGTCCCAGGCCCGGGCCAGGCCCGGGTCAGGATCCGGGCGATCGGCGTGAATTTTATCGATATTTACTTTCGCACAGGGCTGTACAAGACCCCGCTTCCATTCACTCCCGGCATGGAAGCGGCCGGCGCGGTCGATGCGGTGGGTGAAAATGTGACCGGCATCGCATGCGGCGAGCGCGTGGCCTACGCGATGAATCCGGGTTCGTACGCCGAATTCGCGCTCGCCAACGCCTGGCAGCTCGTCACCCTGCCCGAAAAAATCAGCTTTGAAACGGGTGCCGCTGCCATGCTGCAGGGCATGACGGCTCACTATCTGAGCCACTCCGCTTTCCCTCTCCAGCTCGATCAAACGGCGCTGATTCACGCAGCTGCGGGCGGAGTTGGCCTCCTGCTGATCCAGATCGCCAGGATGATCGGTGCGCGCATCATTGGCACTGTGTCCACTGAGGAAAAAGAACAGCTTGCGCGCGCCGCAGGCGCCGATCACGTGATTCGTTACGATCTGCGCGATTTCGAGAGTGAAGTGAAAAACATCACCCAAGGCCGCGGCGTGGACGTTATCTACGATTCTGTCGGCCTGGCCACCTTCGAAAAAGGCCTGAACTGCCTCAAGCGCCGGGGCATGATTGTGCTCTTCGGCCAGTCAAGCGGGCCGGTCCCGCCCATTGATCTGAATATACTCAACAGCAAAGGATCGGTGTATGTCACCCGCCCCAGCCTGGCACATTATGCCGCCACACCAGAGGAACTCAATCTTCGGGCCGGCGATGTTCTGCAGTGGATCTCCGACGGCAAACTGAAATTGAGAATTGACGGGACATTCCCGTTGGCGGAGGCTGCCGAGGCCCACAAAGCACTGGAGGGAAGGCGTACGATGGGAAAGTTATTGCTCCTGCCTTGATGAGGCTCCGCGGGTGCATAGCGGACACGACCCGGCATCGAATCTGTCAATCGGCACTATCTCGGAGCCGCGTGCGTCAGCAAGCGGATGTTTGACAGCCGCGAGCTGCGATCGACACGAAGAACCGGCCTGCAACCTATCCGCTTGCTGACGCGCGCGGCTCCGTAGCTCCTGCCGATGGCTTTCGGAAAAGTTCGATCATTTCACACCGTAACGGCGGAGCCTTGGGGGGTCGCGCCGCCATGGGAGGCGGCTTACCTATCGAGTCAGCGCTTCAATTCTACCTGCCCATCCGGTCTTTTACTGCAGCACTTTCTGGAAGCGCTCAAAGGCCCAGTCGATTTCTTCGCCGGTAATCACCAGGGGAGGTGCGATCCGGATAACCCGGTCATGGGTCTCCTTGCACAGGATTCCTTCCGCCATGAGACGCTCGCAGAAGGGCCGCGCCGCAACCGTCAATTCGATCCCGATCCACAGGCCGCGCCCGCGCACCTCGACGATGCTCGGCGCTTTCAGCGTCTTCAACTTTTTAATTAGATATTCACCCATATCTGCTGATCGTTCAACGAGTTTCTCCTCAGTTAAGACTTTAAGCGCAGCCCGTGCCACGGCGCAGGCGAGCGGATTGCCGCCGAAAGTGCTGCCGTGATCTCCCGGCTTGAAGACCCCGAGTACGCTCCTGGAGGCAAGCACCGCCGAAACCGGATAGTAGCCGCCTGAGAGTGCCTTTCCGACAATGATCAAGTCGGGGGTGACATTCTCATGCATATAGGCAAAGAGCTTACCGGTGCGGCCGAGCCCGGATTGAATTTCATCCAGCATGAACAGCACGTTGTTTTTGCGGCACAGTTCCTCGCATTTCCTCAGGTATCCGTCAGGCGGGATCATGATGCCTGCTTCGCCCTGGATAGGTTCCACAAGGAAGGCACAGGTATTGGGTGTGATGGCCTTGGCGAGGGCGTCTGCATCGCCATATGGGATGACGGTGAATCCGGGCGTGAAGGGGCCGAAACCGTCGCGATATTGCGGCTCGGTAGAAAATCCGACGATCGTGATGGTGCGGCCGTGGAAATTGTTCGCACAGGCGATAATCTCGGCTTTTTCGGGCGCGATTCCTTTGACCGTATAGCCCCACTTGCGTGCCGTCTTCAGGGCGGTTTCGACCGCCTCGGCGCCTGAATTCATCGGCAGCATCGCGTCCATGCCGGTCAGTTCGTGCACATCCCTGCACAGCAGCGGCAGTTGGTCGTTGCGGAAGGCGCGCGAAGTAAGCGTCACGCGCCTGGCCTGATCCACGAGCGCATCCAGGATCTTCGGATGGCAATGCCCTTGATTTACCGCGGAGTAGGCCGCCAGGCAATCCAGGTAGCGCTTCCCTTCCCCGTCATACACCCAGACGCCCTCCGCCCTGTGTACGACCACGTCCAGCGGGTGATAATTGTGAGCTCCAAACTGGTCTTCCAGTGCAATCAGTTCCCCGGCATTCATCTTATTCATGGCAACTCCTGCTTAGCCCGTTATGCGCAGCGTAACGGGAATTTTGTTCTCGTTAGAAGCCGGAAGCAAGAAGCCAGAATCGCTGCGTTGAGGTTATCCCCGATGGTGATGCGAAACCTGCTTGGATTCCTTCTGGCTTCCGGCTTCCGGCTTCTGGCTTCCGGCTTCTAATCCAGGAGCATGGTCAACAATGCCATCCGGACATAGAGTCCGTTGGTGGCCTGCTGAAAATAGAAGGCGCGCGGATCGTCGTCCACAGCCTTTTCCAGCTCAAGGGTGCGCGGCAAAGGATGCATGATCATGGCATCGGTTTTCAACTTCTGAAGAACCGAGGCATCCATAAAATATTTCTTCAGGCGCGATTGATCGGGCATCCTGCCGGGCCGGATCTGCGTGATATAGACGACGTCGACGGAACCGATCACGCGGTCGAGTTCTGTTTCCTGCGCATACCAGACATTGTGTTCGTCAAGGTAGTCCAGGATGTCGCGCTTCATCTGTACCTCGGGAGGACTGACAAAGAATATTTTCACCCGTTCGAACTTGCTGAGGAGGTAGGCCAGCGAGCGCACGGTTCGCCCGCGGTCAAGTTCTCCCACCATGGCGATGGACAAGCCGTCCACAGTCCGGCGTTCCCGGAAGATCGTGTAAAGATCGAGCAGAGCCTGGGTGGGATGCTGCCCCCCGCTCCCATCCCCGGCATTAATCACAGGCACTTTGGATACCGCCGCCGCGCGCGCCGCTCCGCCTTTTTCCGAATGGCGCAAAACGATCACATCGGTGTAGCCTGACAGAATCCGGATGGTATCTTCCAGTTGCTCTCCTTCCACTTCCGAAGAGAAAGCCTTGGCTTCTTCGGTCGAGCAGACCCGGCCGCCCAGGCGATGCATGGCGGCCTCAAAGCAGATGCGGGTGCGGGTGGAAGGCTCATAAAAAAGAGTCGCCATGATCTTGTTCTGGTAGTCAAGCGTCCCACCCCTGGCGACGATCCGTTCCATGCGCCGCGAGCGATCAAAGAATTCCATGAGGACGGGAACCGTAAACTGCTGTGATTCAATCACATGGCTAAGTTTCATGTCATCACCTCCCGTCGTCGGGGACAATGTGGGTTCCAGCATCTCCAGTCACGGCCTCTGCCAGATTGTCAATCGAGGTGATAATCGCCTCTTTCCCTCCGGCGCGCAGAAACTGCACAGCGGCTTCTACCTTGGGCCCCATGCTTCCGGGGGGAAATTCACCGGCATCGCAGTAGGTCATGATCTCGCTCAGGCCGACCCGCTTCAGAGCACGCTGCCCGGGCTGTCGGAAATGGACGAATATGTGGTCCGTATCCGTTGAAAAAATCAGGCGGTCGACCCCGAGTTGGATGGCCAGGAGAACGGATGCGCTGTCCTTGTCGATGACGGCATCGACGCCCGCAAGCGTGCCGCACTCCCGGCGCACGACCGGTATGCCGCCGCCGCCGGCGGCGATCACCAGGATGTCCTGATCCAAAACGGCCCGTATGACGCCGGCCTCAATGATCTCCACGGGCTTCGGCGAAGCCACAATCCTGCGGTAGCCGCGCGCGGCATCTTCGATCATGTTCCACCCGAACTGGCGCGTCTTTTCATCCGCCGCCGAACGCGAATAAAAGGGGCCGATAGGTTTTGTCGGCCTTTGAAACGCCGGATCTTCGGCGCTGACCACCACCCGGGTGAGGACCGCCGCGATTTGCTTCCGGATTCCGGCGAGTTGCAGTTCGATCTGGAGCGCCTGCTGGAGGACATAGCCGATCTCCCCCTGCGTGGCAGCCACGCATACGTCCAGTCCCTGCTCATATGCCTGCCCCGCCGCCCGCTCGGAACGCAGCAACTGGGCCCCCACCTGGGGCCCGTTGCCATGGGTGACCGCCATACGCAGCCCGGATTTCATCAGGGCGGCGATCGCCCTGCCGACGACCCTTGCGTTGGCAAGCTGTTCCGGGATGGTTCCTTTTTCGCCGGCGCGGATCAGGGAGTTTCCGCCCACGGCGATTACAGCCGATTCCGCCATGGACTCCTCTACCGCATCAAATGAAGCATGATGGCTTTCTGGGCATGCAACCGGTTTTCCGCCTGCTGAAATACCACCGAATGCGAAGACTCAATGACCTCGTCGGTCACCTCTTCGCCCCGGTGAGCAGGCAGGCAGTGCAGGAAAACGGCGTCCGGCCGCGCATGAGCAAACAGCTCCGCGTTCACCTGGTAGGGTCTGAATATCTTCAGCCGCACCGATGTTTCGGCTTCCTGCCCCATGCTTGTCCAGACGTCGGTGTAAACCGCGTCGGCGCCGGCTACGGCTGCCACGGGATCATTCGTAACCTCGATCCTGCAGCCCGTTTCCGCGCCGTGGGTGCGCGCCCAGGCAATCACCTCCGGATCGGGCTCATATCCCGGCGGCGTTGCCAGCGCCACATGGACTCCGAGGCGAGCGGCGGTATGGACCAGTGATACTGCGACATTGTTGCCGTCTCCCACATAGGCGAGCTTTATGCCGGCGATATCCTTCTTGCACTCCAGCAGCGTCAGATAATCTGCCATTGCCTGGCAGGGGTGGTTATAGTCGGTCAGGCCGTTGATCACGGGAATGTGCGCACATGCGGCCAGCTCTTCCACCACCTTGTGGCTGAAAGTCCGTGCCATGATACCCTGGACCATCCGTTCCAGATTGCGCGCCACATCCGCGACCGATTCTCTTTTACCAAGGCTGATTTCGGCCGGCGACAGGTAGATGCTGAACCCTCCCAACTGGTGAATGCCGGCATCAAAAGTCACTCGCGTGCGCAGCGACGGCTTCTCAAATATCATCGCGAGGGCTTTGCCCTTCAGCGCATCGGCATACTTTCCCGGGTGCGCCTTGATGTCCACGGCGCTCTCGATCAGATTCCTTACTTCCGCGGCAGTGTAATTTCTGACGGTGATGAAGTCCTTAGGTTTCACAAGCGCCTCCAGATCCGATCCAGGCTCAAAGAACCTGTCGCCCGATCGCCGTCGGCTCCTTGAGCCTTCGATTTTCGGAACTCATAATCTTTCAAGAAAACGGTCCAGGACCCACGCCAGTTCATGGGTCGAGGCCTGATCGAGCGCGTAGCTCACTCTGACCATCGGGTGCCTCGTCTTGACAAGCCGGGACAGATCAAACGGCGTGCCGACCAGCACCAGGTCGCAAGGCACGTTTTCAATGGTAGCCTGAAGATCATGGACCTGCTGATCGCCGTAGCCCATCGCCGGCAGAATATCCGTCAAATGTCCATACTTGCGGTACACATCGCGCATCGTGCCGACTGCATAGGGTCTCGGATCCATGATTTCCGCGGCGCCGAATTTCCTGGCGGCCACATGAGCGGCGCCGAAGGTCATTTCGCCATGGGTGAGCGTCGGTCCATCCTCGACCACCAGCACCTTCTTGCCCCTGATCGCCTGCTCATCTTCCACCGACACGACCGATCCGGCCTTAATGATCTGAGCCGCCGGATTGATTCGTGACACATTGGCGACCACTTCCTGGATTCCCTCCGCCGATGCCGTATTGACCTTGTTTACAAGCACCACCTGGGCCATCCTGATGTTGGTCTCTCCCGGATGGTAGCGCAGTTCATGACCCGGACGGTGCGGATCGGCAACCACAATGTGCAGATCGGTCTCGTAAAAGGGGATATCGTTGTTGCCGCCGTCCCATAGTATGATTTCGGCTTCCTTCTCCGCGCTGCGCAGGATGTCCGTATAGTCGACTCCCGCGTAAACGATGTGCCCCTTCTGAATATGGGATTCGTACTCTTCGATCTCCTCGATGGTGCATTCGTAACGTTCGAGGTCGGCCAGAGTTTCAAAGCGCTGGCAGCGCTGCGCATTCAGGTCGCCATACGGCATTGGATGACGGACCACCGCGACCGATCTGCCGCGCTGCCGCAGCAATTCGGTGATGCGCCGCGAGGTTTGGCTCTTGCCGCATCCGGTCCTGACCGCACACACGGAGATCACCGGTTTGACCGACTTGACCATGGTCGCTTTGGCGCCCATCAGCGTAAAGTCCGCCCCAAGGGCATTCACAAGCGATGCGCGGTGCATGACCTCGAGATGAGGCACATCGCTGTATGCGAAAACAATCTCATCGGCCTGAAATTCCTTAATCAGGCCGGGCAGTTCCGACTCATCAAAAATCGGGATCCCCTGAGGATACCCTTCCCCGGCGAGTTCGGGCGGGTAGGTCCGTCCCGCAATACCCGGGATCTGAAACGCGGTGAAAGCAACCACGTGGTGCCGGGAATCTTGGCGGAAACAGACGTTAAAATTATGAAAGTCTCTGCCCGCCGCCCCCATTATGATAACCTTTTTCTGCCTTGTGACCATGTTAGGAAGCTCCATTACGATGAACCGCTGGAACCGTATGATGAACTCGACGGAAGCAGCAAATATACCTTACAGGGCAGCGCCTTGCCAATCTGCAAAAGGCGCCTTTGGGATAGGGGAACCTTATGGACTCCCACACGCTGGCAACCCTGGAATTTGGCGCGCTTCTGGATCTTCTGCTGCGCCATGTCCAGACACCGCTCGGGCACAAGCAGGTCATGGGCTTGCGCCCGCTTGTGGATCGGACCGCGATCGATCGCAATCTGGACCTCACCTCGGAATGTGTGCATTTCCTGAACTCAGGGGAACGGTTCGGGCTCTCCGGCATCGAAGATCCTGAGCCCAGCCTCGCATGCCTTCAAGTCGAGGCGACTGTGCTGGAACCCAGGCAGGTGCTCGGTCTCGAGCGCCTGATATCCGTGGGGATCGGCTTGCGGCACCTCTGTCGTGAGCCGGACCGCCGCGCGCAATATCCCGGATTGGCGGAGATCACGGGCAGAATTCCGGAGCTGAACCGCCTGCTGGTTGAAATCAAAGGCAAGGTTCTGCCGGGTGGTGAAATCGACGACAACGCGAGCCCTGCACTGCGCGGCATCCGCAATGAAATCCAGGCAAGCCGCAACCGCATACACCGCTTTCTGGAGCAAGTCATGCGCCGGCAGGCGCGCGCGGTGCAAGAGGAGTTCATCACCTTCCGCAACGGCCGCTTCGTGATCCCGGTGCGCACGGATTCCCGGATTCAAGTGCCGGGAGTCGTGCACGGACTGTCATCGAGCGGCCAGACCACCTATATGGAGCCGCTTGCCGTGATCGATCAGAACAATGAGCTGGTCCGGCTTCACGAACAGGAGGAAGCGGAGATTGCCCGCATTCTGCAAGCCATTACTGAAGCCCTGCGCGCGCACCAGCACGGTCTGCGCGCACTGACGGAGGCTCTTTCCATGCTTGATCTCGGCCAGGCAAAGGCGCAGCTTGCCATTGAATTTGACTGTGTCCGGCCCCGCCTCTCCCGGGATTGCGAGCTCCAATTGACCGATGCGCGCCACATTCTGCTCGACCACAGGCTGCACCAGTCGGCTGGCCGGGCCGTGCCCATTTCCTTTGCGCTGGACCAGGGCCGCCAGGTCATGGTGATCAGCGGACCCAACGCAGGCGGGAAAACCGTTGTGCTGAAGACCGTAGGGCTGGTCGCCCTGATGGCACAGACCGGATTGCACGTGCCTGCGGGAGGCGCCGTGCTTCCCGTATTTGCGCAGGTGTTCGCCGATATAGGCGACCAGCAGTCCATTGCGGCTAATTTATCAACCTTCACTGCCCATATGCGCAACATTGCTGGAATGGCGGCCAGTGTGTCGCCGCCGGCGCTGCTGCTCATCGATGAGGTGGGTACAGGCACGGATCCGGAAGAAGGGGCGGCTCTTGCCATTGCGATCGTCGACCATTTCCGCCGGACCGGCGCGACCACTCTGGCCTCGACCCACTACAATCCGCTTAAGACATGGGCCTTTCAGACACCGGATGTGCTGAATGCGGCCGTCGAGTTCGACGACAAGACGCTGCAGCCCACCTATCGGCTGCTCGTCGGCATCGCCGGAGCTTCCTCAGGGTTGGAAATCGCCCGCCGCATGGGAGTACCGGAACAGATCCTGAGCGCCGCCCGGGCCCGGGAAAATCCCGACAGCACACAGGCAAGCGATTACCTGAAACGGCTGAAAAATCTTGTCGACGAGCACCAGGCGCTGCGCACGGCTCTGGAAGATGAGCGCGCTGCCACCGCGGAAAAATTCGCGAGCCTGGAAGAAGAATTCGCAGCCCGGGAAGCCGGGCGTCGGACCGAGTTCGAGCAGGCGCTCGCACATGCCGCCAGGGAATTCCAAAGCCAGAGCGAAAAGCTCATCCACGGGATCAGCGACCGGATCGCCGCCGCGAAAATCAGGAAGATGGCGCAGAACCACGGAGCTCAACTCCGGCGCGCGGGGCTGGAGAAAACCAGGGAAATTCAGGAGGAGATCGGACTTGCGGCACCGCCGGACAATATTCCCGGTACCGGCGCCGCGACTGCGGCTAGGGGCAGCGTTGAACTGAAAGAGGGAGACCGGGTATGGGTAAGACCTCTGAGCCAGGCGGGGATTGTGGATTCAATGCATGGGGATCTTTGCACAGTCTGCATTGGCTCCCTGAAATACCGCGCGCGTATGGAAGAGCTTCAGTTCCTCGAATCCGCCGCTCGCACTGAGAGCGAGCGCATGAAACCAAAGCCGGCGCCGCAGCTCAGCCTCGATCGCCCCTTCATCCCCGAACTCAAGCTGATCGGCATGACAGCCGACGAAGCCTTGGAACGCGTGGAGCGGTTCATGGATGGGGCGATCCTCTCGGGAGCCGAAACGGTACGCATCATCCACGGCCATGGCAAAGGCATCCTCCGCCGCGCGGTTGCCGAATTTCTCAAAGGGCATCCGCAGGTGGAGAAGTTTCAGCTCGCCCCGCCCAGCCAGGGCGGCGGTGGAGCGACCGTCGTGGAACTCAAAAAGTAGCGCAAAAACGGGCCGGGCGGCGGTAAATATTATGATGTAAGGCTGTTTCCAGGAACCGGCTGCTAGGATCTTTGCGTGGAATTCCCGCCAGGCCTTCTCTTAGCCTTCAATCTGAGTACGACAGGAACTGCCAGACCCGAGAGGAGCAGGATCAGCGTGGACGGCTCGGGGACATCAAAACCACCCTCCTCCAACAGATAAAGCGGCGGGAAATAGGGCGTGGGCACAAACGGCACCACTATATTGTCAAAAAACCTGTTTTCGAGCGTAATCAGGTCGGGAGGAATGATCAGGGATTCCAGCACCGGCAAAGGAAGCGGCTCGATAGGCGGGAATGGAGGCGTGGCGAGCGTTTCCGAGAGGATCAGCGGGTCGTCTACCGGAATGACCGGGGTATTGAAGACCTCAGGCGGCGGCTCCTGCTCCGATACCGGCTGCTGCGGCACCGCGGAAACCTGATTGCCGCAGCGACTGCGCGCCAGCTTCTGGCCGTCAGAAATAAGCTTCTCCCCTTGCGCCAGCTGGACTTTCTGTGCCGTCCAGAATACCTTGTTCTGAATCCGGTATGAAACGTGAACCATCTGCGGATTCTGCGCTCTCACAACGTGCGCATCGTCGACATTGAAATTCGCGTAATGCTTCGCAACCACCGGGTCGCGCCTCACCGCATCTGCCAACTCATCTCGATCGAATACACCGCCGGGAATGACGGAATAGGGGAAGACTACTCTTCCAGGCTCATCCGCCGTGGAAACCGGCACACGATATCCTGAAAAATCGAAGTCCTCCGAGACTGTGCGAATGCTGCGTGCCGCGCGCAGGCTCTGGACCGGTTTTTCGAATGCGCCGAGGAACAGACATAGTCCCACACAGAACAGTACTGCCGTGGGACGCATCGCCCTCCGTCTTCGCCTTCTTCTGAGGAGAGATTTTGTCATGTTCACCGGCCTATCGATTCACATTCGCAGCAACATTCCGCCGGCAATTTCCTTAGTATATTTGCACTTTGGGCAACGAAAATCCATTTTTTAGTGCCGCGTTTGTGCTTTTTTTCAATTCAGCAGTTGAATGATAACCTGCTTTCCCAATTACTTATCGTCGGCGGCCGGAAAAACCTGAACATTGAAGTCAATCCTGAATTGTTGAGCATGAGCTCGGTTTCCAGTATGCTCGCTCCGGCACCTATCGATCGATGCACAATGAAATGACGCCGTCGGCGGCAATCCGAAATGTGGAGTGCAAATGACCTACCAACATGAGATCGAAACCATGCTTGCCGCGGCAAGAAATGCCGGGGAGCTGGCGCTCCGGCACTTCAATGCCGGCACGATTCCACAAGAGAAGGCAGACCTATCCCCGGTAACCGCCGCGGACCGGGAGTGCGAGCGCCTGATCCAGCTCATGCTTTCTGCGGCATTTCCGGATGACGGAATAATGGGAGAGGAAGGCACATTCAAACCGTCGCTCTCTGGGCGGCGCTGGCTCATCGATCCGATCGATGGCACACGGGATTTCATACGCGGCAATTGTTTCTGGTCGGTTCAGATTGCGCTCGAAGCGGAGGCAAGCGGCGTGATGGGCGCCATTTACTTTCCCTGCCTCCATCGCATGCTATATGCCGTTGACGGCCAGGGATGCTATTGGGATGACAGCCCGGTCCGCCATTCCGGCCAGACGCAGCTTGACAAGGCGATCCTCATGGTCAGCGGGTTCAAGGCGGCCTGGGAGGCCTGGCCTCCGGATGCAGTGCGCCAGCTAACCGAAAAATGCTGGGCCGTGCGCAGCTATGGCGCCAGCTATGACATCGCCGTGCTGGCCCGCGGCCAAGGGGATGTCTGGCTGAGCGGCAGCGGCATGGAGTGGGATTACGCCGCCGCGCGCGTCATCGCCCGGGAATGCGGGGCAAAATTTCTGATCAGAGATGGCACCGATCGTATCGATGCCCGGCATTGCCTCATCTGTCCGCCCGGCCTGGAGAGAGAACTGCGGCACATTCTGCGGATCCCGGCCGCCGGCTGAACCCGGATTCCGACGTGGAAGCGCCGTGCTTGACCCGAATCCGTCGGCTTGTGGTGACGCCTGGCTGAGGAGCGCGGGCCTCCCGCCCGCAAATCCCTCGGCTTCGCCGCTGCCACCGTGCATGCGGGCGAGACGCCCGCGCTCCATAGCGGGCTAGTCCGGCAACAGGGCAAGGTAGTGGGTGTGCACCAGCGTCCAGTAGTCCGGAAACATGCCTTGGCGGTAGTCGTCCAGAAACACCCGCATCTTCTGCAGCAGAGTTGTCAGGCCGTGGTTCCCGATCCGTGCCGGATGAGGGGTGCGCCGGTTAGGATAGGCGCGGATGAAAAGGCTTTTTTCGGTAATCGGCATCAGCATGACATTCCGGGCGAAGTCATCGAAGACCCGGTTTTCAAACAGATACTGTTCCACATTGGAAGTGTAAAAGGCCGCCACCTTGTAGCCGTTTCTTCTCAGGTAATCCGCAACCGAGGCCAGGGCCTTCGCACCGGCGAAATCGCCGACGATCGGTATGATGCGGTTGCTTTCGTGCAGCGAACGAACAAATTCATAATCGGTCCGGCTCGCGAGAAAATTGCCGGGTTTTCCGTGCAGATCCGTTTCCAGAATCAGGTCTCCAAAAGACGGGAAATAGTTCCACGAATTCAGGAATCCTCCATATCGGTACCGGTACCCGGCGCCGGACCCTGCAACGTTGTAATGCACGTTGAGATTCTCCCTGCAGAACGCAGTATAGACATGGTCCAGCATCGACCGGTCCCGCGTGTCGAGAGGAAAATGGAAATCTTGAGACAGAATGGCGGCAATCGCTCTCAGGTTTTTGTCGAAAGCGCCGGGGTCCGTGTCCGCCCTTGTGAAGTAAGCCACCAATTCGGCGGCGGTGGCATCCGGCCCGGGGCCGGCCCCTGTCACCGGCTTGCTGAACAGGAGGGACAGAAATTGCGCGCGAGTCGCCGCCCTGTGAAATATCGCTTTGAACATCAAATGCTGGATGACGGCCTGGCGCCGGATATCCACGATAAAAGCAATCTGGGGGCGGATTTTCGCGATATAGGTGAAGTTTTGTTCCGGGCCGACGCCGATATATGCGCCCCGCCCATCTCCGGGTGTTTTCAGCTTGTCCGCGACATGCAGGTAGGCGGTTTCGTTGCTGACGAGGTTGTCGGACCGGAAGTAGCCGCCCGCTTCAGAAAAATCACGGATCATGCGGGCGAATTCCGCGGCCGGTATCGCCTTGAGCTGCTTGCCGGCCAGCCAGGATTGTTCAAGCGCGCTGCGCGGCTGTATGCCGGTACAGAGCAGGGCAACGACTGCGATCCACACCGCACGCCGCAAAGCCAGCGTCAGCTTGCCATGCAAAAATCCGGGCATCATGCGGTGAGGCATTAATTCTGATTTTTCCTGCGCTTTGCCGACCAACTGCCGGAGCCTTCATTACCGAAATGCGCCGATCCCTGCATCGTGTTCTCGGTAACGGTTCCCGTGTAGGTAACCTTGTAGGAAACTTCCCGGAACTTAAGGGTGAAAGCAAGGCGGATGTCGTTCCCTTTGAGTGTCCCCTCCAAATCGGTCTCTCCCATCCTGCCGCTATAGGTGCCTGTAATCTTTTCGCCTTCCTGCCGCAGCACCAGCGAGGGGTGGGCTGTCCCTTCCTGGGAAGTGACCGACACGTCCCAAGTGCCCGTCACGTCGATCGCCCCGGGTTCGGCCGGGGCTGGGATGGCGCATATCCAGAAGGCCAGCAGAACGCAACCGGCCGGAACATTCAACCGCCGCAAAATGAACAGCAATCTGGTATTCATCGGACTGGCCTCTCAAAAGAAGAATACCATATTCCCTCTTGGGAGTGGCAATTCCCCTCAGCGGGGTTTCTTCCCTGTGCTTCCTGCGCCCGGCGTATTGCTTTCCCGAGGCTTTTCTCCACCCTGCAAAACCATATCACGCTGTGACTGGCCTGCACGGCTCAATTTGGCATATAATGCTTCCCTCAAATGACGGCATCCGAAATCACGAGGAGAGTGACGATGAACAGCCATGAGCCACACGGGGCAGCAGCCAGGCAGTGGACCCGCCGGAGAATGATCCAGACAGCCGGTTTCGGCGCCCTTGCTTGGGCATTCCCCAAGCATCCGCGCGCAGCCGCAAGGGCGCAGATTCCTGTCGCCGTGCAACTCTATTCGGTGCGCACCGATTGCCGCAAAGACTTTGATGCGGCGCTGGCGCAGGTCGCCAAAATGGGCTTTGCCGGAGTCGAGTTTGCCGGTTACTACAACTACGACGGCAGGGCAAAGGAGTTGCGCCAGAGGCTGGATGATCTGAACCTGAAAGTTGCCGGCACCCACATCAGGACCGCTGATTTCCGCGCTGAGGTCATCAAAAACACCATCGATTTTCATCAGACGATCGGCTGCAAATTCCTGATCGTGCCCGGGGACCAGGCGTTCACCGACCCGGAGAAGAGCAAGGCACTCGCCGAAACCTATAACAAAACCGCCGAGATCCTGAAACCGCTCGGCATGGCCTGTGGTTTCCACAACCACACCGCCGAATTCAAAACCGATAATGACAAAACGTACTGGGATCTGTTCGCCGAACGAACCGGCAAGGATGTGATTCTGCAGCAGGACTGCGGGTGGACGGCCGCGGCCGGATTCGATCCGGTTGCATACATCCGGAAATATCCGGGACGCACCCGGACGGTTCACTTCAAACCGACCGTGGTCGGTAAGGATCCTGAGAAAAAGGCCTTCATCGGGCAGGATTCGGTCAATTGGGGCGCCATCTATGAGGCCTGCGTTTCCGTCGGCGGCACCGAATGGATCATCATTGAGCAGGAGACCTATCCCGACAATAAGCCTCCAATGGAATGCACGGCAGAGTCCCTGGCCGGCCTGAAGAAGATTATCGGATGATAAGCGCGGGTTGTTCCCGCCGAAGTTCGGACGGACCTCACCGGTCCGTCCGACACTCCCTCCTCACACACGCCCGAACAGGATCGCCAGCACGAACATGATGAATGCCGCCGCTATGGCAATAGGAAAGCTCTGTTTGATCGGCTTGCCCTTGGAATACATCCCGATGGCCGCCGGCAGGGTGCTTGCGCCCAACAGCCCGACGGCGAAAATAATCCCGAAGGCGCTGCCGTATAGGCTGGCGGGGATTTTTGAAAACGTCACCCCCACCACGGTCGGGAATATCGGGCCGAAGCACAATCCCGTGGCAAACACCAGCAGGGCCGCAACCCCTTTGGTGTTGGTGGCGATCATCAGCGCGATGAGAATCATGGCGGCCACCGCAAGTGCGGCCAGAGCAAGGATGCCATTCTCAGGCGTGACGACTGTCGATGCGATGAGCCGGGCGATCATCAGGCCGATCCAGAATGACGAGAGCACCATGTTCGCACTCCGGGTGTCAAAACCCTGGTTGGCAGCATAGGTTGATATCCAGCCTCCCATGGAAACTTCCAGGCCGACATAGCAGAAGAGCGCGAGCGCGGCGATAATAATCACGGGATTCCCGAGAAGTCCGAATTCGTTTGCAAATGCCTCGCCGAAGGTCACCCCTGTCTTCTGGATTTCGGGGTACGAGGCAAGCGCGGCAAAAACAACCGGAGCCAGCAGTATGAATGTGATCAGCATGCCTGTGGCCCTGTAGCCGAGCCGCGTCAGCAGCAGACCAACCAGGAAAGGGGTGATGAACGCGCCGATGCCGAAAAACACATTGCCGAAATTCGAAGCGGCAGCGGGATTGCCGGGAAACAGAACCATGGGAATGAGGGTGTTCCCCAGATTCATGCACATGGCGCCTGCACCCAGCGCGACGCAGGACAGGATCGCCGCGCCGTAGGAGCGCGACGAAACCAGCATGAAAAGGGCGACGGCGCCCAGCAGAAAGCCCGCGATCGCAACCGGGCGATAGCCGAACATGTCCACCAGCGGCCCGAAAATCAGAACTACGAAAATGCTTGTGAACATCAGCGCCGAAATCAGTTTGCCGAACTGGGCGTCGTCGATCTTGAGCTGTTTGACCAACTCAAGTTTGAGAGCGCCGATTACCGAGAATGCAATACCAAGGCCGAATACACTGAGGAGCGCAACGATCTGGATCATCTCAACTCCCTTCCCAAAGGAAAACCGGGCCGGCGACTCATTCCCGCCGCGTCCGGTTTTCTATTTGCTCTTGTCGCGAAACTCCTGCTCCGGTGACAACGCGCGAAAAGCAGGGGCGACCGGCAGGTCGCCCGAAGATCCGCGCACATCGCAGCAATTGCGACATAAGCTAAGCAGTCTCAATTGATTGGATCTTTGATAAATTCCATCGTTTATCATTTCGCCTGTCGAAATGCGGGCGACCTGCCGGTCGCCCCTGCAGGACCTTACCAGTCACGCGACAGAAACTAACCAAGGGGCTGCGCCCCTTGATATCCCGCCAAAAAGCGGCGGGATATGGGAAGCCAGGAGCCGGAAGGGATCCAAGCAGGTTTCGAATCACCATCGGGGATACCCTCAACGCAGCGATTCTGGCTTCTTGCTTCCGGCTTCTGGCTTCTAACGAGAACAAAATTCCCGTTACACTGCGCATAACGGTCTATTTAGCCCGTTATCCTTCACATAACGGGAATCTTGTCCTCGTCGGAAGCCTGAATCCCTGCGTCGAGTTCATCCCAATCGGGAAGTGCAAACATCCATGGATCCCTTCTGGCTCCTGGCTTCTGGCTTCTTATATCCCGCCGCCTTTTGGCGGGATATCAAGGGGCGCAGCTCCTTGCTAGGAGCACTTCCACACCTCTGCCCTGCTGGATGAGAGGGACATAGGTTTCGAGTTCCTGCAGAACGGCAGGATCCGTCATGTCGATGACCCGTTGCTTCTCCGCGGACATGTAGGACGCCATCACGAGCCTGGTGATCTCCAGGCCGTAGCTCCAGGGCAGCATCCCGTCGCGTCCTTCCCGGAACGCCGCCAGCGCGTCCGCATTTTCATCCGTGTAGCCATAGAGATCGGCCTCGTTGTACTGCACTGCCAGGAGGCCGCGCGATGCCGTGGATTTCTCGAGCGCGCTCTCGGCATCCTTGACCGCTTCGGCCGCGGCATCGCCAATGAAAATATTCAGGGGAGAGGCGAGCGTGTTCACCTCAAAAGCGTAACCGGGCCCCATGCCGTCCATGAAAAGCCGCAAGCCCTGTTTCTCGTACATCCACGAATTGGTGAACTGCGCCTTCACCTTCTGGCCGGTCTCGGGATTCCGGTATGTGATCATGCCGGTGGCGAAGTCCTCGGCGGGCGTTTTCGAGTAGTCCACGCCGCGGTCGGCAAGCAGCTTTTTGCGCCATTCAGGTTGCCCCCACTTCAGGAGCGCAATCTCCGCGTTCACGCTCTGCGGCTGCAGGAAAGTCAATCCTTTGCCTGTCGGTGTCAGAACGTACCATCCAACCGCGATGCTGTGGCAGCCCATATCGCAGAGGACGCCGCCGCCTTGCAGGGTCGGGTCCCAGAACCAGCCCTCGTGCGGCCCGCCGTGCTCCTCGGCGGAACGCGACAACGAGAGCGGCCCCATTTTCCTCCGCACCGGCTCGAGCTGGGTCATCTGCGTGCGGATCGGCTTCATGAAAATCTGATTTTCAAAGTAAGCGGTGCGCAGGCCTGTCGTCTCGGCCATCCCTGCAAGCCGGCGCGCTTCGGCGACATTCCTGCCCAGCGGCTTTTCGCATATGAGCCCTTTCACTTCGGCGCCCGCCTGGACCGCACTCACGATCTCTTCCATGATGGGAACCCGCGCGTAGTTGGGAGCATAAATCGCGATGCAGTCGACGTGCTTTGCCATCTCGGCAATGCTGCGGTAAACAACGGTCTCTCCGACTCCCAGGCTGCGGGCCATGGCCGCCAATTCCGGCGCGCCCTTCAAGGCAGTCACTCCCGCCAGTTCGATGCCGCGCACCTGGCTCATGGCCGTGGTCTGAAAGCGCGCCACAAAACCCGCTCCCACCGAACCCACTCTCCAGGGATGCATGGATCCTCCCGCAGCCAGCATCAGGCAAGTATTCCTTCTGTTTTCCTGTTTTTCCTGAAACTTCGCGAATCTCTCGCGTTTCCCCCGTGCGACAGCCAACCCGCAGCCACGTGTTTCCAACCAGACCGCTTTTCTCCTGAGTCCTGACTCGGAGGGCGGGCTGAAGCCCGCCACCACTGTATTTCCGGTTTCCGATCAGACCGCTTTTCTCCTGACTCCTGACTCCTGACTCCTGACTCCTTCAAATTCAATCCGCCAATCAAGCCCGAAGCTCGATTGTGGCGAGATGCCGCACCAGGTATCTAAATTGCCCAGCCGTCGCGGAATTTCGGTTTTACAAAGTCATTGGCGGCAGCGAAGTTGGTCACCTTCAGGTTCGGGCCATCCCATTGGAGCTTCCGCCCGGGGTAAAGAACGGCAAGGTTGCCGAGCAGCACGGTCTCGGTAAATGGCCCGGAATAGTCAAAATTGGAGACCGGTTTGGTCTTGCCTTTGCAGCCGTCGATCCAGTTCTGTTCGTGATTGGCCCTTTCCACCCTGGGGATGGTTTTTTTCGGCAGCTTGTAGGCCTTCATTCTGGCTTCGGGGATCAGCCGCGGGCTCTCGGAATAGGTCTCGCACATGAGTTTCCCTTTGTCGCCCACGAAAATGGTGCCGCTTTCGGGGAGCCGGCGGTCCGTTTCCAGCTCTTGCGGGCGCTCGGGAAGAAGCCCGCCGTCGTACCAGTGCAGCTTTACCGGAGGCATTTTGCCGCGTGCCGGGAAGTTGTAGTGAATCACGGAGGCCATCGGGTAGCTGTCGCGGTACTCAAGCCGGACGTTGCTCGTCTTTCCGTCCGGCCGCTGGCGCGCGACCACCTGATAGGCGATGTAAGCGGCGACGTCCGTGGGGTAGCCCAGCTTTAAAACCGAGTAGCATGCGTCCATTACGTGGCAAGCCATATCGCCAAGGGCGCCGGCTCCGAAGTCGAACCATGAGCGCCAGCTGAACGGGTGATAAGCGGAATGAAATTCACGCATAGGAGACGGGCCGATCCACAGGTCCCAATCCAGGCCATCCGGCACGGCAGGGTACTCGTTGGGCCGGGGCATCCCCTGGGGCCAGATCGGGCGGTTCGTCCAACAGTGAACCTCGCGCACCTTGCCGATGGCGCCGTCGTTGATCCATTCCTCGATCAGCCTCACGCCTTCTCCAGAATGCCCCTGGTTTCCCATCTGGGTTACCACTTTGTATTTCCGGGCGGCTTCGGTGAGCAGGCGGGCTTCATACAATGTGCGGGTCAACGGCTTCTGCACATAGACGTGCTTGCCCAGCTGCATGGCCGCCATTGCGACTACCGCATGAGCATGATCGGGCGTCGCCACAATCACGGCATCGATGTCCTTCTGCCGCTCCAGCATGACGCGAAAATCTTTGTAGGTCTTTGCATTCGGGTAGATCTTGTAAACCGGAGCGCCCAAGGTGTCGTCGACATCGCACAATGCGACGATGTTCTCCTTGGCGCAGGCTGCGGTGTTGCTCTTGCCCATGCCGCCGACGCCGACCGTAGCGATATTCAGCTTGTCGCTGGGCGCCTGATAGCCAGGGCCGCCCAGCACATGCCGGGGGACGATCATCATTCCGGCCGCGGCGGCGATTCCACCCACAAAGCTACGGCGTGAGATTTCTTGATGAGTCTGGCTTTCCTTTTTTTGATCTTCCATGTTGGTACTCCTTGTGATTCAGGAAATGAACACTGCATGATCTTCAAAATAACCACATCCGCACCCTATTTTGCCGGGCGGCCGAAAACCTCCACCTCATGGAGCCTGCAATCTGAGTGAATTCATGTCGCTATTATCCTCAAATCGGGAAAACACAAAACAAAAAAGCGCCGGAAAATGCCCGCATGCCCAAATTGGCGCGCCCTGCCAACGGGAGCCCCCCTCTCCGGAACGGATCCCGGATGGCCGTTTGAAGGGATCATTTTCGCAATTCCGGCCCGGTTTGCGATGCCGCGGCCGCTTCCTGCCGCCGGAATTCGTCCCACAGGGTCTTGGCGGCGTAACCGCGCACCTCAACGCCGGGGCGCAGCCAGACAGGACGGTCAAAGATATTCATGTAGAGTTCCCGCGCCCCGGGAGGCGGCAGCTCATATAATTTTCTCGCCAGGGCAGGTTCCATATCCGGCGTGATCAGGATCAGGGGCGCACTGGGCACGCTTTCCGGAACGGCCAGCGACCAGCGCACGCCGGATAGTCCGCGCAGATACCATGGAAGCGGCCACAGGTTTTCCTTGGTGAAGATCTGCACCGGCATCGTCAGGCGGTTGGCATGCGCACGAGCCAGACTTTCAACCCGCCCGGCAATCAGGAAAACGTCTTCGCCCGTGTGCGCATAAACGTAAGGGTTGCGCGGATCGGAACGGTATGGGAAAGCGGCTGCCCACCCCTCCCAACCCAGGTGGACCAAAGCAGCCGCCAGGATCACCATTACCGGCAGCCGGATCCGCGCACGCTGAATCCATTGCAGAACCTGAATGCCGCCGATCCCGGCAAGCAGGATCATCCCGTGGAGAAATCCCATTGCGCACCAGGGCGTCTTGTAGGGGACCGCGGAATAGATGCCCGTCATGATCAATGTGTAGAAACCCAGAAAGCGTACGATTCTGCCGTTTGCACCCTCGATTGTATTCCGGCACATTCCCGCCCCAAATCCGACCATTGCCAGCAGCAGGATCAAACCTTCGGTCCAGATCGGGCCTGCGCCGTCCCTGAAGAATGAAATCTGCCCCAGGTAGTAATGCCATGGGTGAATGTGCAGCGGATCGCTCCCCGCCATGGCAAAGTAGTTCCTGTAGGCAAGAAGCGCGTCCACAACGCCGCGCGGATGGCTGAAAAAGGAGGATAAAAGCAGGACCGAGACTGTCAGGCCGGAAGCAATCCCCAAAATCTTGAAAAGCGGGCGGCTCTCAGGTTTCAGACCGGCGGAGGTTTGGCCATGCCACCGATCATATGCCCTGGTGAAAACACAGGCGAACGCAATCGAGGCAAAAGCGATGATTGCCGTTTCCTTGGTGGCAACCATCAGCCCGGCGGAAATTCCCGCCGCAATGGCCCACCGCGCGGAAGGATTTTCCCAATAGCGGCAAAGCCCGATCAGCAGGCCAAAGCTGAAAAAGATGAACAGGCTCTCGTGAATGTAGTACCGGCTGTAGTAGACCATTGCGGGAGACAGCGCGGCCAGGATTCCGGTCGCTGCGGCCGATTTGAAGCCGACGACCGGGCCCAACAGCCACGCGGCCGCCGCCAGCAGCACGCCGAAAACCGCCGGCACCGAGCGCAAGGTCACTTCGTTCATGTCGACATAACGCGCGGCACCCTGGATCCATGCCGGGATCAGAGTCAGGTAGTTGAGAGTCGGCCCGTGGAAACCATGCGGGTCATATTGATAGCTCCCCTGCTCGAGGAGGGTGCCGGACTTGTCGGCGTTGATCGCTTCGTCGCAATGCATCGGGCGCTCAGCCAGGCCCGGAAATCTCAAGGCGCCCGCGAGCAGCACAATGAAAACCAACCATGCAAACAACCTGAAGCGCTTTACCATAGGACCGGGAATCGGTTGCTCTTTTGGGGCGAGCACAAAACCCACATAGTCGTTCGACTCCTGGTGTGGTTCGCGGTTCGCCCGTTGGGGATGAGGCATCAGCGAATCGGGGTGAGGATCATCTTTCGAACCCAGATTCTGGAATGGTCACCCTGGATCATGATCGGGCCGGGCGCGCCTTCAGCGCTGTCCAGCGCCCCTCCCGTGATGCCATCGACCACAATATTGTCATGCACTTTCTGCCCGTTGAGGAGGACGGTGAGCCGGTTTCCAACCAGCGTGATCTCGGCCGTTTGCCATTCTCCGGCCGGCTTGCTTGCATTCACGAGCGGTTTCACCCGGCTGTAGAGCCCCATGTGCCCGGTTGCGCTGGGCTCGGCGCCTGCATCATCGAGAACCTGCAGTTCGTACCTCCCGCGCAGGTATATGCCGCTGTTGCTCTTGTTGTCTACTTTGTACTCGACCACGAGCTTGAAATCCTTGAATCCCTGCCTGGAAACAATATTGTTGCCGGGCTTGTGATTGGTCATGGTCCCATCCACAACTGACCAGCCAGGCTCTTTATCGGCGAACTGAAAAGCCCACCCTGCAAGGTCCTGGCCGCTGAACAGGACTATCGGCTTCCCCGTTTTGCGAGCGGCATTGGCGTCGTTTTTTCCCCATTTCGGCGGACGCACACCCACCCAGGGGGTTTTCCCTGTCCCGGTCGTCAATTCACCGATAAGCCTGCCTTTTTCCACGTGAGCGCGATGAACCGGTTTCACGGCGCCCGCCCGGCTCGGCGCGCCGGTCGAAAAAACAAGTTCCCGGCCTTCGATCGCGATCTCGCGCAATTTGGTGACGCTGCCCGTGCGGTTCAGGAAATAGCCGGCCAGCTGGCCATTCTCTTCCTTGACTTCCAGCCAGTATGGATAAGCCTCCTTCGGTGTAGTCGCAGTGATATCCCATTTGCCGAGGAACGGATTGGTTTGCGCACCAGCCGTCATTGCGCCGCAGAGCAGGATAAATACCAGAGATAATTCATATCGATGATTCATTTAGCCTCCTGACAATCCGCCACTTTACGCGATGCTCCACTATGAAATCAATCTTCGCGAAAGGTGCTTCTCTGACTCAGACCGTAGATCTGCCAAGCGACGTGAATCGCAATTTCACCGCAGAGATCAGAGGGCGGCCTGCGGCTGCAACCGAAGCTGCAAAAGCAAACCACGGAGCCCCTGCGACGGCTTCGTCGTCGTTCATTGAAATCAGAAACTGATAATAATGAACCACAGAGGCACGGAGAACACAGAGATACACAGGAATGCCAAACCCCGCCCGGGGGCGCCTACGGCCGCCATTCTCGTCCGGGAGCAGCGGAAAAGCCGTAGGATGCCCGCGGAATTCCAGATATGGCTCACGGCTTTTCCGCTGCTCCCGGACGAGAATGGCGCAACGCGAAGCGTTGGCCCCCGGGCGCAAGCGCGTGTTGCCACCTCTGTGTTCTCTGTGTCTCTGTGGTTTGCTTTTAAAGAACCGGTTGCGGCCGTGAGCAGTACTTAGCTTATGTTGTTTACTGTCTGGATCGCAGCAAGGCAATTCCCTTTTCTCGGATCGGAGGCGTGTCGGTTGGGAGTGAGTCGCCAAGGAGTATGCCGCTTTTTGCCGGTCAGCGGCAGCCTCGGAAGGCAGCTGTTTTTTCCTGGCTGTCGCTATATACTCAGGACACTATGTTGAGCGAAACCACACGAGGAGTTTATGTCATAGCTGCGACGCCGTTTTCCGAGACCGGGGAGATCGATTACGGAAGCGTCGATTCACTGATGGATTTTTATCTGGCGAAAGGAGTCCATGGCGTTACGATCCTCGGCATGATGGGGGAGGCGAACAAACTGACCTTCGAGGAGACCGAGCAGTTTGCCCGGTACGTTCTGCGCCGGATCGCCGGACGCGTTCCGGTGGTTGTGGGGATTACCAGCCAGGCTTTATCCACCTTGCAGGCCCTGGCTCGCACGGCGATGGACGCGGGAGCGGCCGGAGTCCTGGTTGCCCCGGTCGCCGGGCTGCGCACCGACGATCAGATCTACGATTACTTTGCCGCCGTTTGCCGGACGCTCGGCCCGAACGTCCCGTTTGCCCTGCAGGATTACCCTCAGGCCACTGGAGTTTTTCTGTCCGCGTCGCTTTTCAGCCGGATGGTGATGGCCTTTCCCCAGTTGGTCATGCTGAAGCACGAAGACTGTCCCGGCCTGGGGAAACTATCTCAGATCCGTATTGATGCCGAGCGCCAGGGGCTGCGGCGCGTGAGCATCCTGACCGGCAACGGCGGACTTTACTTTCCCCAGGAATTGAGGCGCGGCGCCGACGGCGCCATGACCGGCTTTGCATATCCGGAAATGCTCGTGCAAACCTATGGGCACTTTGCGGTCGGCGATCCGGAAGGCGCCGAAGACATTTTCGACATCTACCTGCCGCTGGTTCGCTACGAACAGCAACCGGGATTCGGGCTGGCGGTCCGCAAAGAACTGTTGCGCAGGCGCGGCGCCATCGCCTCGGCAAAGGTGCGAGCACCCGGCCCCACCCTGACAGGCGACGACATCCAGGAACTCAACCGCCTGCAGGCGCGCCTTGAGCGCGCCTTGGGGTTCGCGCAAAAATAGGTTGGCATTTGGGCGCGAGCCCTTAGCCTCGCGCCAAAAAACCTGACCTGGTTGGAGGTGAGAATGCCGGAGAACTATGACCTGATTGTGCGCAACGCCACCGTTTTCACGGCCACAGACAGAATGAGGTGCGACATCGGTGTGCGCAACGGCAAGATCGCCGCGCTGGCTGAAGGCTTGAATCGCGCAGGAAAGGAGATCGACGCCAAAGGCTTTCTCGTGCTTCCCGGCGGCATCGACAGCCATTGCCACATTGAGCAAAAATCCTCGACCGGGCTGATCACGGCAGACGACTTCCACACTTGCGGGATCTCGGCCGCGTGCGGCGGCACCACGACTCTGATGCCGTTCGTGGCGCCTCACCGCGGCCAGTCCCTGCGTGGGGAATACGGCAGCTATCTCGAACGCGCGCAGCGGCAGTCCATTGTGGATTTCGCTTTTCACATCATCGTCTCGGATCCCACGGACCAGATCCTCGAAAAAGAATTGCCGGAGGTTATCCACGACGGCTGCCCTTCCTTCAAGGTCTACACCACCTACGATTCGCTGAAACTGACCGACAGGCAGATCCTGGAGGTCCTTTTCCTGGCAAGGCGCGAACGGGCGCTGGTCATGGTGCATGCCGAAAACAGCGACGCCATCAGCTGGCTTACCGACGGGCTGATCCGCGCCGGCAATTGCGCACCCCGCTTCCATGCCATATCCCGCCCGCCCGTGGTGGAACGCGAGGCGACCCACCGCATCATCAGCCTTGCGGAACTAGTCGATGTCCCGATCCTGATCGTCCATGTTTCCGCTGAGGAATCGCTCGAGCAGATCCGGTGGGCGCGCAATCGAGGCCTGCCGGTCTACGCCGAAACCTGCCCTCAGTACGCGGTGCTCACGGAACGGGACCTGGACAGACCCGGCTTTGAAGGCGCCAAATACATCTGCAGCCCGCCGTTGAGAAGCGAGGCCGACCGGCGTGCCGTCTGGGACGCGATCATCGGCGAGGTGGTGCAGGTTTTTTCGTCGGATCACGCACCTTACCGTTTTCGGGACCCACAAGGTAAGCAGGCGTCCGGGGACCATGCACCCTTCAATAAAGTTCCCAACGGCATGCCCGGCCTGGAAACAAGGCTGCCGATCCTGTTTTCCGAAGGCGTAAACAAGGGACGCATCGATATTCATCGCTTCGTCGCGCTGGCCGCCACCAACGCGGCAAAGATCTATGGCCTCTTTCCGCAAAAGGGGACCATTGCGGTGGGGAGCGACGCCGATCTCGTCCTCTGGGACCCGGTGCGCGAAGTGATCATTACAAAAGATATTCTCCATGACACTATGGACTACACACCCTACGAGGGCATGAAAATCACCGGATGGCCGGTGACCACCCTGTCGCGCGGTGAAATCATCTGGGCGAACGGCGCCATATCCGCCTCCCCGGGACGGGGCCGGTTCGTCCGGCGGCAACCGGGCGCCCACGTGATATGAGAAGCCAGGAGCCAGGAGCCAGAATCCAGAAGGGATCCATGCAAGTTTCCAATCGCCAGGAGGGACGAACTCGAAGCAGAGATACCAGCTTCTTACTTCCGGCTTCCGGCTTCCGGCTTCTGGCTTCCGGCTTCCGGCTTCCGGCTTCTGGCGTCTGGCTTCCGGCTTCTGGCGTCTGGCTTCTAATGAGAATAGAATCTCCGTTTCGCTTCGCATAACGGTCTAATATGAAGATCTTCGTCATCAATCCGAATACTTCAAAAAGCATGACGGATCACATCCGCCGCGAACTCGAAAAGATCAAGCGTAGCGACACCGAGATCACCGTTGTCAATCCTGACCATGGACCGGCTGCGATCGAGTGTGTCCGCGACGAAGTCCTCGCGGGGCCGGGAATTCTCGAGCTCGTGGCCAGGGCCAACGCCGAGGGGTACGACGCCGTACTGATCGCATGTTTTTCGGACCCGGCCCTCGATGCCGCCAGAGAGATATCCGCCATTCCGGTGATCGGCATCGAAGAAGCCGCCTTGCACATGGCTGCAATGCTCGGGCACAAGTTTTCCGTCCTCACTTCCCTGCCCCGCCGCGTGTCCACGCGCGATCTTCACGCGCGTCTGCGCGGCGTCGAGAGCGCGTTTGCCTCCGCGCCGGTGCTCGACATGCCCGTGCTGGAAATGGATGCAAATCCGGAGAAAGCCAAAGCGAGGGCCTTGGAATTGGCGCGCAAGGCTGTGAAGGAAGATGGAGCCGAGGTCATTATCCTGGGATGCGCAGGACTGGCCGGATATGCCCGGGAGATAGAACAGGAACTGGGCGCGGTAGTTCTCGACCCGACGGCGGTTGCCTTCAAGATTGCTGAAGCTCTCGTCGACCTTGGCGTTCGGCACAGCAAGGTCAGTCGCTTCGCAACACCGCCCTCAGAGCCGCGCGCGTAAGCAAGCGGATGCCTGACAGCGGCGGCGCCGGAACAAAATGGTGTATTTTGATGTAACCACGAAATACACGAAAACCAAACAGCCGTTTCGGTCAGGGACAGGCTGAAGCCTGTCCCCAACATCAGGGCGGAGGGCAACCATGCACATCGGGTTTGTGGGAGGAACCGGGATCGAAGCCATGGGGCTGGCACTTCGATTCACGGCCGCCGGTGCGTCGGTGATTCTGGGATCGCGCTCGCCCGAGCGTGCCGTGCGTGCTGCCGAGGACTTTCACTCAAAATTCGGCCCGTCGCTGCTGTGCGGCATGAGCAACCAGGACATGATCGAGTCGTGCGAGATAATCTTCCTCACGGTGCCGTTTTCCGAGGCGCTCCATACCGTCGCGGCCTATCAAAACCTTTTCAAACCTCATCAAGTTCTGGTCGACGTGACGGTCCCGCTCGCTTTCCGCGCCGGTTACCCCGAATACCTTGATCAGGAAGGGATGTCGAATGCAGAAATCATCGCACGCGCGCTGCCCGCCGGAGTCCCCCTGACCGCCGCCTTCAAAACCATCCCGGCCGCTGTACTCGCCGATCGGGATTCCGAATTGCACTGCAATGTTTTCGTGTGCGGCGATTCCGAGGAAGCCAAGGCCGAAGTGATGGCGGTTGCCTCCTTGATCCCCTCTTTGCGGCCCCTGGATGCCGGCCCGCTGCAAGTGGCAAGGACCCTGGAGCGAATGGCTGTGCTTGCCATAGCTCTTAATCGGAAATACAAAAGGAAGGGCGCCCGTTTTCGGATGGAAGGCCTCTGACAGCGCGCAACGGAGATCCTATGAGGTTAGCGGCACTCGCAGGCGGCGTGGGAGCGGCGAAACTCCTCTCGGGGCTCGTCAGGATTTTGCCCCCGGAGGATATCTCCGTCATCGTCAATACCGGCGACGATTTTCGCTGGCTGGGCCTGCAGATCTGCCCCGATCTCGACACCATCACCTACACTCTCGCGGGCCTGGACAATCCCGCAACGGGCTGGGGCGTCCGGGACGAGACATTCCGCTGCCTGGAACGCCTGGACTCCTTGGGGTGCGACACCTGGTTCCAGGTCGGGGACCGTGATCTAGCCACCCATATTTACCGGACCCACGCTCTGCAGAGCGGCGCTACACTCAGCGCCGCAACCGATGCAATCGCCAGGGCACATGGCATTCAGTCCCGGATTCTCCCGATGACGGATACGCCGGCCCCTACGATTGTCCACACCACAGAGGGTTCGCTCGCTTTTCAGGACTATTTTGTGCGCCGCCAATGCTCTCCGGAAGTCAGGGGGTTTTCCTTTCAGGGTATCGAAAATGCCGCGCCTGCACCCGGTGTGCTCGAAGCCATCCGCGACGCCGATGTGGTCGTGGTCTGCCCCAGCAATCCATATATCAGTATCGGACCGATTCTGGCAGTGCCGGGGCTCCGCGCCGCCCTCGCAGTTTCGCCGGCGACCGTAATCGCTGTGACACCCATCGTTGCCGGGGCCGCAATCAAGGGGCCTGCCGGTGCGATGATGCGCCAGCTCGGGTGCGCGGTCTCGCCTGCAACCGTTGCCGGCCTATACCGAGATTTTCTGGATATTTTTGTGCTCGATCTTCAGGATGAAGGCGTGAGCACGCAGATTGCCGGTCCGGCACTCCGGGTCTGCATGGCTGATACGATCATGAACACCATGGAGTCACGAGTCTCCCTGGCTCAATTTCTGCTGGACATATCGGCATGAAAGCAGCAATTCTCGTGCCTGTAAAAGAGCATGCGCGCGCGAAGTCGCGCATGGCTCCGCTCCTGACTGCGGAAGAGCGCTCGGCTCTCGCGTGGGCCATGTTCGAAGATCTGATCGAAGCCCTTTCTCCCCTGCCCTGGCCCGTTGTGCTGGTCACCAATTCGCGTCGCGCGAGCGCGCGGGCAGGAAGCTTGGGATGGACGGTTGTCAGGGAGGAGATCCAGCTGTCGGAAAGCGCCTCGGTGGATGCGGGCTCGCAACGGCTTGCGCAGGAAGGGATGCAGGCGGTACTGAGGCTTCCCGCGGACCTTCCTCTGATCCAAACGGAAGATGTGGCCGAATTGTTGTCGCTGCCAATTAGCGCGCCGGCTGCGATCCTGGTGCCCTCCTGGGACCGGTCGGGCACCAACGCGCTCCTGCGCACACCCCCCGATCTGTTCCCGTCCCGATTCGGCCCGGACAGTTTCGCGCTGCATGTGCGCGCTGCCGCAGAGGCCGGCGCCGACCTTCGGATCGTCGAGAATGCGCGACTGGCGCTGGATCTCGACGATCCCTCGGACCTGTCGCGGTTTCTGGCATCCTGTGCGGATAATCAGACCCACCGCACCCTCATGGGATTCAACATTCTGGAAAGGCTCGCAAACTATGCTGCCCAGCGGGATCCGCATCTGGGGTTTGCCCAAAATTCCTGAGATCGAGCCGGGGATGGACCTGGCGGAAACGATTCTGGCTGCCCTTGCGCAATCCGGCATCTCTTGCACAGGTTCGATGATTTTCGTGATCGCCCAGAAAGTCGTGAGCAAAGCCGAGGGCTGCATTGTGAGGCTTCAGGACGTGGTTCCTTCACCGCAGGCGCTGGCTTGGGCCGCAAAATATCGCAAGGATGCCCGCATGGTCGAAACCGTGCTCCGGCAGTCGCGCCGCATCGTCAGGATGGACCGCGGCGTCATCATCGCCGAAACCCATCATGGTTTTGTCTGCGCGAACGCCGGCGTCGATGCCTCCAATGCGCCAGCCGGCACCGTGATCCTGCTGCCGCCCGATCCCGACCGGTCCGCGGAACAACTCCGCTTGCGCTTCGAGCGGGAATTGCGCAGAAATGTGGCGGTGATCCTATCCGATACCTTCGGCAGGCCCTGGCGCACCGGACTGACCAATGTCGCGCTCGGAATTGCGGGCCTTTCCCCTTTCATCGACTATCGAGGACAGGTGGATTCGTTCGGTCGCACGCTGCAGTCAACGGTTCTCGCAATTGCCGACGAGTTGGCCGGAGCTGCGGAACTTGTCATGGGCAAGACCGGGGGCGTTCCCGCGGCAATCGTGGAAGGATTTCCGTTCGTCGCCGCGGCAGGGAGCGGCAAGGATTTGATCCGCCCTGCCGAAGACGACCTGTTTCGCTGAATCGCAGAGGCCCGCGTGGGGTGCAATTAGAAGTGCGAGTCACTCCTGGAGAAATCAAAACAAAAACGCCACGGATTTCACGGATTACACGGATTTGTCAAATAATTCTCAATCAAGTCAGGTCGCTCCAGTTCAAACCCGTCAACCGCTAGGCTTATTGTATCCGTGTAATCCGTGAAATCCGTGGCGTTTTTGTTTTTTGACCCAATTTGCTCCGAACGCGGTGGCAAACGATTGACTCGCACTTCTAATTGCACCCGCCCGCGTGGGCAAGGTGGCATAAGATAGCATTTGAGGGTAGAATGCCTGGATCATGCCCGGCAGCTCTTTTCGAGGGAGAGACCTATGACAGCCAGGATTCCGGACGACTTTATGGATCTGATCAGGAAACCCGCATTTGCCCAGCTGGCGACGCTGATGAAGGACGGCAGTCCTCAAGTCACGCCAGTCTGGTTCGATTATGATGGCGAGTACATTCGCATAAACTCCGCGCGCGGCAGGATCAAGGACCTGAACATGCGCAGGCGCCCGCAAGTGGCGCTCTGCATCGTGGACCCACAGAATCCCTATCGATATCTTGCGGTCCGCGGAACGGTTGTCGAAATCGCCGAAGCCGGCGCGGACGGGCATATCGATCAACTGGCGAAAAAATATCTGAACCTCGAGCGCTATCCAAACCGAGCGCCCGGCGAGGTCAGAGTCATGTACAAAGTGCTTCCTGCGCGCGTCAGCACAATGGGATAGAAACTCCCTTGCTCATGGCAGAACCCGTCATGCAGACGAGAGAAAAGGCCTTTCCGGAACGTTCCTTATGGGAGCGTATCACTGCCCGGCTGGGCACAGGCGCGGCAATCCTGGCGGTGCTGCTTGCCGCTTGGGAAATTGCCACCCGCGTGCTCAGGGTCCGGCCGTCGGCACTCCCGTCCCCCACCCGGCTTCTGCTCGAGTTATGGCGCGAGGCGCCGCGACTGGCAGATCATGCCTGGATTACCGGTTCCGCGGCACTGGAAGGATTGATCCTGGCAACATCGGCCGCATTCCTCCTGGCTAGCCTTACCCGCATTTCGGCCAGTTTGCACCGGATCACGCGGCCGCTGATTTCCCTGGCGGGGATGATACCGGTGATTGCTCTGGTGCCGCTGGTTGTGCTCTGGTTCGGGTATGGCAGGTCTCCTGCGGTGGTTCTCTCATTCATCGTATGCTTTTTGACGGTCTTGCCGAATCTGCAGGCCGGCATGGATTCCCTGCCGCGGGAAGTCGCCGATTTCTTTTGCTCGATCAGGGCATCTGCCGGTCAAGTCTTCTGGAAAGCCCAGGTGCCGGCCTGCCTCCCGTTTCTGATGCGTGCCTTGAAAGTGGCGGTTCCTCTTGCCCTTGCCGGTGCTGCCGTGGCAGAACTGATTGGCGCGGACGCCGGGCTCGGTCATCTGATGATTTACGCCAGTTCGCGCGCGGACTCGCTGCAATTGTTCACCGCCCTGACAGTTCTTTGCCTGATGGCCTTTGCGGGTTGCTTTGTGCTTTTGATCGTGGAGGAGATCTGGATTCGTTGGCCCGCCGAACCGGCCGGTGGTTTCGATTGACCGGACGATTGAATCGTGGCCGGATTCGATATGCGAGCCCGCTTTGCTCTCTCTGACAGGATTATGATGAGCTCCGAACCACAAATCCAAATCCGGAATGTGTCCTGCACCCTGTGGGACGGGCAGAAATATCAGCCGGTGTTTGGCCCCTTTTCGTTGGATGTCTTCAGCGGCGAATTTGTGTCCCTGGTCGGTCCCCAATCATGCGGGAAATCCACCTTGCTCAAAGCCATCGCCGGCATAGTGCCGGTCCCGGACGGTGAAATCAGGTTTGCGGAGGGTCATCCTTCCCGAGGTCACACCATCGGCCTGGTGCCCGGAAAACCTGCCCTGCTCCCCTGGCGGACTTCCATGGCGAACATCCTGCTCCAGGCAGAGATGGAAGGACTTGATAGGGAGGAAAGCTGCCGCAGGGCACGCCGCCTCCTGGCCTGGTTCGGACTTTCCAGCCTGGAAAACCGCAGGGCTTGCCATCTTCCGCCGGGCGCAGCACCCTGCGTGGCAATCTGCCGGGCTATAGTGCAGAATCCCGCATTGCTTCTCCTCGATGAACCGTTCGGGCAACTGGATCCGCTGGCAATGGAAAAAGTCCTGGATGCCTTCCAGAGGCTGTGGATGGAGAATCGCACGACGGCGATCCTGTGCACGCGGAATATCCAGGGAGCCGTCCTGCTTGCCGACCGCGTCGCCGTCCTGTCGCCATCTCCCGGCCGGATCCTGGAGGTGCTCACGGTCGATCTGCCCCGACCGCGGCGTCTCGACAAATCCATGACCCCGCAGATCGTGGATTACTGCAACCGCATCCGGACCCTCTTCCGCTCCCAGGGAATCCTCCCGTAAAAAAGAAGTCAGGAGTCAGGAGTCAGTAGTCAGGAGAATACCAGCCAGGGGCTGCGCCTTTGATGCTCAGCAAAAAGCTTAGCCCGCATTTCTCACCAGGTAGCGAGGCGGCTTGGTAGCGCAGGCATCTTGCCTGCGACGGCCCGCAAATTCTGCGAGGCCGCAGGCTGGAAGCCTGAGCTACAGGCGTACTTGACAGTACGTCGAGGAGACCAACCGAGCGCAACGCAGTAGACATGCCCGGATCCGCCGCCGCAGTAGAAACCTGGTGAGAAATGCGGGTCAGGGAGCAGATCTGGATTTACGTCAACGGGCACGAGTGGTTAGCCCGCAAGTTCGCCACCAACAAGATTTGCTTCACCAACCACGATAATGATCTCGTCGGCATTGGAGACTGGGAAAGCGCGCGGAAGCTCGGATATTATGATGACGCGCTTGTTAGTAATCAACCACGCCTTCCAGGCGTGGCTCTGGCTTGTGGCGTCCAAAACCAACGACGGTTCGCCGGAACGGCTGAGCCTTTCAGGGTCGCACGGCCAGAGGCCGTGGTTTTAGCCTGCAATAAACCGGTTACCGCGAAAAGCACACGCACCACACGGACATTTTCGTGTAGTGCGCATGTTTCGTGGCTGGGTTCCGCGCCATGTGCTCAGGATCACTTTTTGTCGTGGGGCACCGTGACCGTGGATGTGACTGTGCTCTTGTTCCCTGCCTTGTCGGTGGCGGTTGCCGTGATGGTGTAGATCCTCCCCTTGCCTGATCCTTCCCGCTGTGCGCGCAATTCGACGACATACTGGCTACCTGATCCGGTGATAAAAATGTCCTTGTCGTTACCTTCGGGCTCGTTGCTGGTGGCGGTCACATTGAGTGACGCCAGCCCGGTGCCGGCGTCGCTTGCCGTGATGGTCGCCACCTTGACCAGCTTGTTATCCGGGGGCCAGAGCTCGAGGCCCGGCGCCGGCATCCCGGTGATTACCGGACCCACGGCATCCGGGATGAACTGGATAGCCAATCCATTGCTCAGAGCCGGCATTCTATGGCTCCATTGCAGACGCCGGCCGTTGGCCTGGCCATTCGTGTCCCGAATGCCGACGGTGGCGCCTCTGCCAAAGCTGGCAGGGGATCCAGCACCTGCGTCGATATCCAGGTATTGGAAGAGGATTTTACCCGTAGTTTCATACAGGATCGTCTGGAACGTGATCCCCTCGGTTCCATTCAGCGGATAGGCATTCTGCCACTGGATAACAAAACGCCGGTCTCCTGGCTGGCCGAGCGTCTGGTAGTAAATGGCTCCCGCCCCTTTGGCGCTGAAGGTCAGATCGAACCACAGCGGGGCGATCACAGGAAGATCGCCGGAGGGCCTGCTTCCGGTAAGATCCTGGTTGGCAAAATCGACAATGCAGCCGCCCAAGGCCAGCAAGCCGTTTGTGCTGACACAAACACTGCTGTAGGGCGTGCCATAAAACGAAAAGGGGAAGCCAACGTTTACGATCGCCTTGTCATCATCTGCGCCGGCGAGCACTGCTACTCCGGTGGAGGAGATGTTCACGAAACTGTAGGGAGTATTGTCAGTCGCCACGTAGCCAAAAGAATCCGGGCCGATGCTGGCGGCCCAGACAATAACGAGTGACAGCGCTCCCCACAATGCCAGCAGTACACTCAAACGGACTCCCCGAGTTCGGATCCTGATTTTCCTGTCTTGCATTCTGTCGGTCATGGTTTTCCCCCTCACTTCCAAGAAGTCTGTTTGATGGTGAAGATCTCGCCGTTGAAGCTGAGATAAAGCACGCGAATCCAGAGATTGAAGGAAGCAAAGGGCGGCACCGTGTACAGCTGGATCCAGATTCGGTTGTTGTTGGGATCAGGGGTCGGGGGACCCGGCGGCGGTTGGAGCTCGGGACTCGCTCCCACGGTTGGAGCCTGGCAGCCGCCTTGTGAGGCCGATGCCAGCACCGAGCCATTGCCTCCGTCCTGGTCATAGATCGCGCCGAAGGCGCTGAGGCTGAAGGCGCAAGCGGAAGCGGTCTGATTGACCGTGAACGACTGGTCGCCGAGTTGGATGGTACCGCTGCGGGCGCTCGTTAGCGGGTTCGCGGCCACCGCGAATGTTACCGTGCCGGTGGTGCTGCCGGGGTCGAAGCTGGCAGTGGGATCGGTAATCCAGTAAGCGCGGCTTACCGGCACAGGCGTGCAGCCGGTCTGAGTGGTGAACCGGAATGTGCTGCTGGGGCTGCCAGCCGGGCCCACCGAGATCGAAATGGTAACAAGGGTATAGGTGCAAGGCACTCCTGCCTGCGTCACCGAATAGGTTCGTGTCTGGTTAACGCCCGTGATAGTGATGGTCCCGGTCCGGCTGGTAGCCGTCGGATTCGGCTGTGCCGTGAAGGCCACCTCGCCGCTGCCGCTGCCGGCGCCGGTCAGAACGGACAACCAGCCGGCATTGCTGCTTGCAGTCCATCCGCAGGTTGCCGCCGAGATAATCTCCGCAGCGCCCGTGCCCCCCGCCGTCGGCATGCTGCCGCTGGAGGAACGAAGCTCATAGCCGCAGGTGATTCCAGCCTGGCTGATGGTCACCGTCTGTCCGGCAACGGTGATCGATCCCGAGCGACCCGTCTGCGCGGAATTGGCGCTTACGGTGTAATCTACGTGGCCGGGCCCCATGCCCGTGGCTCCGAAAGTGATGGTTGACCACGAGGAACTGCTCGATGCCGTCCATCCGCAGTTCAATCCGTTCGGGGTTACCGTGATCACTCCGGGGCCGCCCGAGGAACCGAAAAGGGTGTTGTTGCTACCGATCGTGAAACTGCACTCCACGCCGGCCTGGGTGATCTGATAAGGCTGTCCGCCAATCATGAGCGTCCCGGATCGGCTCTGAGTGCTCGAGTTGGGTGCGATCGAGTAACTCACGGTGCCCGAACCCAGACCGGACCCCCCGGAGGTAATCGTAATCCAATTCGGCCCTGCGGCAGTGCTGTAACCGCAACCATTGGTTGTGACGTCTACCGATCCGTTTCCACCACTGGAGGGAATATCGGTGCCACCGCTTGAGAGGCTGATGGTGCAACCGGCGCCGGCTTGATTCACGGTAAATGTGATACCGGCAATTGTCAACGAACCCGACCGGCTTGCGGCGTACGGATTCGGATCGACATTGATGCTGACATTGCCGGCCCCAGTTCCGCTTGAGCCCGATGTGATATGAATCCAGGAATCCGATGGTGCGACAACAGCAGCAGTCCAGGTGCAGACCGAAAGTGACGTATTCACAGCGATTGTACCGCCGCCGCCGGCTGCTTGAAGCGACGCCTGGATCGGATCGATGGACCAGGCGCAGGATGAACCGAATTGAGTTACGGTATGCGTCTGCCCATTCACCGTGATCGTCCCGATGCGGGGATTGAGGTCCGGATTGGAGGAGAACGAATACGTTACGGTCCCGTTGCCGGGACCGTTTCCATTGATGATCGTAATCCATGAATCGGAAGTCGAGGCCTGCCAGCCGCAGTTAGTCCTGGTGGCGTTGACCTCAAAACTCCCCGAACCACTCGATGATCCGACGGACTTCGCCGCCGGGCTCACCGTATAGCCGCACGGAGGTGGTGCTACGACGGTTGCCACAACACGGACCGCCAGCGGCCAATTCGGCACCTGCAGCGAATTAATCTCGACGACACCATAATGCGTGCCGACGGCGAGGCTGTTCGGGAGGAGGAGATTGATCGCCTGGGGGGTCAGGCCGGAGGTGGCGCTCAGGCTGGCCCCGCTGATTCCAGCCACAGCGGCGGTAAAGTTCACTGATGCCGCACCGCTCTCGATATTGACCGGGACCGCCAGCGTCGAACCTTCGACATAAGTAACACGGATGTTCGCCGGGCTGACGCTTAACGCCCCGACCGGAGTTGCCGGGGAGTCGACATACATTGTATATGTGCGCCGTAGCTCGTCCCCAAGGCCATTCTGATCCCTGACGGAGAGACCGAAGACATACCTGCCCGGGATAGTCGGCGTGCCCGACAGCGTCATCCCCGACAGGCTCACACCCGGCGGCAGCGCCGAACCGGACATCAACCTCAAGGTGTAGGGCGCCGTGCCGCCGGTCGGAGCGAAGGTCACTGAGTAAGGCGTGGCCACAGTCGTCGGCGGCACCGGGTTAGGACTCAAGTCCAGCGTGCTGACCTCGGTCGAAACCTGCATGGTCAAGGTCTGACCTGCCGAGCCGGTCGCCCGCAAGCCGAAGCTATTGGCCCCGGCTGAGGAAGGAGGTCCGACCAGATATCCGCCGTTGGCGCTGCTGCCGGAAATGAGCACCATGCCAGGAGGCAGCGAACCGGATGCGAGGCTCCATTCATAGGGCCCGGCGCCGATGGTGAGGTTTGCATTGAGGCCGGCCAGGTATGCAGAACCGGTGGATCCTTCCGAAGTCACAAACCCGAGCATAATGCCATCTGCACTCCCGACTTGCAGTGGCACTGGCAATCCTGCCGGATACACCGGCAAAGACCAGGAAGAGGTAAAGGAGTTCTGAACAGGGGAGGCGCTGTCCTTGACGGTGCATGTAAAGGAGTAGCTGCCGCTCTCGGTGGGAGTGCCGGTGATGGTGCCGTTCGCATTCAGGGTGAGCCCCACCGGCAAATAATTGCCGGACGCCAATGCAAAGGTGTACGGCGGAATGCCGCCCGCGGCTACCAGCTGAATGGTGATTGAGGTGCCGACCATCGCCGGCGGACGTTGACGCCCCGGCAACACCTGGAGCCCGGAAATGCGTTGAGTGATCGTCTTATAGCCGTAATTGGGAGGGCTCGATGAATCCCGGACTCCGAGCGTGTAGGTGTAAAGCCCCGGGACTTCAGTCCGGCCGGACAGATACCAGGCATCGCTGGAGATTGAGGTGGGATCGAACCAGATGTCGGACGCTAGCAGCGTCGATCCTTTCACAATGCTGATGCCGGTGGGCAGCGCTCCCGAATACAACTCCCAAGTGTAGGGCGGCGTCCCTCCCGTTGCGCTCAGAGTGCTGGTCGAGTGGGTTCCGGCATAGCGGTCGGAAGGGATCGCGGAATTGCTGATATTCAGGATATACGGCGCCGTTGCATTAACGGACAACGTGTAAGATCGGGAGACGTCGTTGCCACTGGAATCAACGGCGCGCACTGTGATGCTCCAACTACCGGTGTTTGTGGGTGTGCCGAAAATAAGACCGCTCGTTGACAGAGTCAGCCCTGGCGGCAAAACGCCGCTGGTTATGGAATAACTATAAGGCGCCGTGCCGCCGGCAGTCGTCAATTGCTGGCTGTAAGGTACATTGTAGGAGGCGCTCCTCGGGGTTATGGCAGCCTGGCTCAGGGCAGAAACCTTGAGCTGGAACGTCCGCTCCGACGTACCGCCCGCTGAATCCGCCAATTGCATGACAAAGGAAAATGAGCCTGCTTGCGAAGGTGTCCCCGCCAATACCGTTGCAATCGGTGCGAAATTCGCGGGTAGATACGCCCCGGATATCAAAGTAAGACCTGGCGGCAGCGAAGATCCGGACTTCAGGCTCCAGGTGTACGGCGGCCGTCCACCACCGTTGGCCAGCGTGGAAGAGTAACTTTGATTCAACAGCACCTCTCCGAGAACAACAGGGCTTCCCCCTGCCCTAAGCAGCGAGTACTTATGCCGGACAACAAATGAGAACAGCTTGGTGAAGGTGGTTGAACCGTCAGTGACCTGCACATTCAGACTATAGTTTCCCTCATAGGGGCTCATGCCGGACAGTGTGCCGCTGCCGGAGAGACTGAATCCCGTCGGTGGCGTCCCGACAAGCGACCAGGTCTTCGAGCCGCTACCTGTGGCGGTGAACGTATATGAGTACGCCTCGCCGCTGATTGCCTGGACCGGAATGATTCCCGGATCCGTGATGGCGAGACCCGCCACGGTCATATTGAAGGTCCGCGTAATGCTGAATCCGGAACCATCCGTGAGCCTGAGCGTGAAGCTGTAAGGTCCGGCTGTCGTCGGGGTGCCGCTGAGAGTGCCGTCGGCTGCCAGGCTCAGTCCCGGGGGCAGCGAACTGCCCGGATACACGTCCCAACTCTGCGATGCGCCCCACGCAAGCAGGCGCTGCGAGAAGAACGTTCCTGTCACGGCGTTGTACAGGCCGCTGGTTGCGGTGAACATGACATTGGGGGTTGCCCGCAAGGTAAAGGTTCTGATCCCGTAGTTGCCGGCTGAATCTTCCACCCTGATCGAGATTGCATAGAGTCCGGGGGATATAAGGTTGCAGGCCAGCCTTGCACTGTTAGGATTCCAGTTTGGCACGGAGTTGCCTGTCAGCAGAGCGCATCCCGAAGGCAGGCTGCCCAGGACCGAAAACACATAGTTCGGGAGCGTCAACGGAGAGCCGGAGGCTGACAAGTCCCGGCTGAATGAGGATCCTATGGTTACCGTGCCCAGGTCTGAGCCGGGGCTGATATTGAGAATCACCGGCAGGCCTGAAGCAATGTTGAAATAGACAGTGCGGCGTATGGTGGCGCCGTTGCCATCGGTGATGCGAACAGGAACGTTGAAACCACCCGTCTCCATCGGCGTGCCGGAAATTACGCCGTCGGCGCTCAAGCTGAGTCCCCAAGGCATCAGGCCTTCTGCTGCCCATACGTACGTTCCCGTGCCGCCGATACCCAACATAGTCTGGGTGTAGGGAGTGTTGTAGGTCAGGGTTGTCCCAGAGATCGGCAGGTTCTCGTATTCAATGGACAGCGGCGCCACCTTTAAGGTGAAGGTCCGAGTCAGTGAACTCGCCGCCGCATCCGTGATTCTAAGTGTGAAGCTGTAATCCCCGACAAGAAATGGCCGGCCGGCCAGGTAAGCCATTCCCGCGGCGCATGAGTTGCAGGCTTTCTCTCCCTCGGTGAATAGATCAAATCCCGGAGGAAGCGTCGAACCGGGTTCGATGCTCCAGGTGTACGGCGGTGTGCCATCCCCAGCAAATAAGTCATAGGTGGTTGTCCTCCCGATTGCGATGTCGGTGAGCGGCGAGCTCGTCCAAAATGAAAGCGACTGCGCCGACGCGCTGAGGATGATCAACGAAAAGTTCTTATACGACATGCGGCCGTCGGAATCTGTGGCGCGCACCGTGAAGTAATTGTTCCACGTGCCCGTGGGCGTTCCGGAGATGATCCCCGTTGACGGATCCAGCGTGAATCCAGTCGGCAGATTGCGGCTGGTGATGGCCCACGCAATCGTACTGCTGGAATTGGCCGTGAGGGTCATGCTGTAGGGCACGCTAACTGTGCCTTGCGGCAACACTGCAGCGGTCGTGATTTCAAAAGGCATCACCAGGAGACTGAAACTGCGGACAATGGAATTGCCGGCGGAGTCATTCACCTGAAGGTTGAATCCGTAATTCGCCGCGAAGGTTGGCGTTCCCGTGAGCACTGCGCCCGACAGAGCCAAGCCAGGCGGCAATGTGCTGCCCGTCTGGACGGACCAGGTGTAAGGCGCCGTTTCCCCGGCTGCCCTGAACGTGAAAGAATACTCCGTCCCAACCAGCGCCCTGGGCAGCGGGCTGCTGTCTAGCGGCATGATGGGCGAAATGTTCATCGTGACCGGGTGGTCAAAGGTCTGGTTCGTGTCGTCGTTCATCCGGACGGTCGTGTTGTACGTGCCCGGCGTGGTCACGACGCCAAGGATCGCACCGTTAGTCGGTGAGGACCAACCGCTGGGCAGCGGTGGGCCTGTCTGAACGCGCACTCCCGGTATCGGAGTCGCCGTGGGGGCATAGGAATAGGTGTAAGGCGGGAAGCCGCTTCTATCCTGAAGAGAAGCGTACACCGAACCCAACAGCGTAGACGTCCCCCAATAAATGGGCGAGGCTTGGCCGGCGGGGTAAATGGAAATATTATACCCGGCCGTCCGGGAAGTGTTTCCCGCAAGGTCGGTAACTACGAGGCTGAAGCTGTAATTGCCGGCCGAAGTGGGTGAACCCGAAATGACTCCCGTTGATGAATTCAGTGTAAGTCCGGGCGGCAACAGGCTGCCGAAGGCTAGAATCCAGGAGACCGTACCGGAGTTTCCGGTTACCGCCAGCGTAGAGGCATAGTTGGATCCCACGGCGGAAGAGCCAAGGGTTGTGCCCGAGACCACCAGCGGCGTGACATTGAGAACCAGGAGCTTGATACCGTAGTTTCCTAGATGATCCGGATCCGCGGCCCGGACCAGGAATTTGTAAACTCCGGGCGTATTCGGTATTCCTGAGATCACGCCGCCGGGACTCAGGTCCAGATCGGGCGGCCAGTTCTTGAACTCTGCCGGAATTCCAAGGCCGTCCTCCTTGCTCCAGGCGTAAGAAGGCGCTCCGGAAGCATTCAGAGTGCGGGAATAATTCTGATTCAATGTCGCGGACCCAAGGTCCCAACTTGTGTTGATGTTGATGGTGGTTGTCCCGCCGCCGACATTGAAGCAGGTGCTCGATACATACAATTTGCCATTTGAATCCGTCACCAAAATCGTTGGGCATTGGTTGGTGTTTTCGAGTGGTGTGCCGCTTACCTTGCCCATGCCGGTGACCGGATCCGTGGTCAAAGTAAGTCCGGCCGGCAGCATTCCGGAGATTATAGGTCCCCATGCATAGGGCATGGTTTCACCGATGATCCGAATCGTGGCGGAATACAGCTCTCCCCTCGTGGGATAGGATGGGAAGATATCACCATCGTGTGCCATCGCAACCACTCTTAAAGGAAAAATCCGGCTGGTGGTTACCGGCGGACTCGCGCTGTCCGAAACGCTGATGGTCACTTCGTAGGTCGATGGGTATGACGGCGGGGGTACAGGAGTGCCCCAGATGACTGCTCCGGCAGGATCATAGCTTCGATAGGTGCTGACCTCCGAAAGCAGCGACAGGCCGGGCGGCAAGCCGGCCGCCAACCATGTGTAGGGAGCCTTGCCGCCGGATACGGAGAGGCCTAACGTAGTGCCGGATCCCAGGGTAATATCGGTCCCAAAACCAAAACTTATGGAGGGCAGAACCGGCGTCAATCCCACGACGTTCAGGCTATACTGGGCCCGGTAAAACTTCGCGTTGCTGTCGGTGACCGTTACCCAGAACGACCACGTGCCGGCCTGGCCGGGAGTTCCGGTCAGCGTGCCGTCAGACAGCAAGGTGAGGCCCGGAGGAGGCCCATCGGTGGTCCAGATGATATCACCAACCGTATTTTCAGCGACAAAACTATAGGTGTATGGACTCCCCTGTGTTGCCGAGGGCAGGATACGAGTGGCCACGCGTACTGCATACACGGTCAGGCTGTAACCGCGAGAGACCGTGTCGGTGTCGTCGGTAACATAGATGCTGAAGTTGTAGGTGCCTGCCGTAGTAGGTGTGCCGCTGAGAACGCCGGCAGGGCTGAATGTAAGACCGGCAGGCAGCGCATTCCCGGGTTGCGCTGACCACGTTATCGATCCCGTTCCGCCAAGGTGGCTGAAGGCATATGAGAAGGGCTGCCCGATGAAGGCATCGGGCAGGCTGCCCGAATCCTTGACTCCCAGCGAAACGATTTTCATGGTAAAAGCGCGCGTGTCGGTCCAGCCGCCGCTTTTGACCTTCAACGTGAAACTATACAGACCGGTGGTTGTTGCCACACCCGATAGGCTTGCTGAAGTGTCCTGCGAGAACCAAGAAGCTCTATCGGTTCGCAGCAAGATCCCCGGCGGTAGGGCGCCGCTCAGAAGACTCCAGGTGTAGGTGCCATTTCCGCCTTGCGCCGATAGTCCCGACTGCACGCTCCCAATGGACCAGGTTCCGCGGTTGGATCCGCTATTAATCCAGACCGGCGGAGAGCCGCCGGCAGGATAAATGGCGATGTAGAAACCCCAAGTCCTGGATGAGCCCGAGCCGGCATCGGTGGCGCGCAAGGTGAACCAGTATTGGCCTGGGGAAGTCGGTGTCCCGCTTAAGATTCCGTCCAAAGTCAGAGTCATCCCCTCAGGCAGCTTATAGCCCGGCTCTACTACCCAAGTTACCGCTCCGGTGTTTCCAGTTAGCGTGAGGCTGGTGGAGTAGCTGTCGCCGACATTCTCCCAGCCGAGGTTCGTCGATATCGAAAGCTGCAATGGTGTCGCCGTGTACCGGAACGTGCGCACGCTGAAACCGTTGCTGCTGATTACATCCGTGGCCCGCAGCGTAAACGAGTAGTTGCCCGCCGCACCGATCGTCCCGTACACGACGGCGTACGGCCCGGGATCAGTTCCCAGGCTCAAGCCCGCGGGTAGCGAACTCCAAGGCTCGACCGTCCAGTTATAGTTTCCCGAACCGCCGCCAGCCCAGAGATTCCAGTTGACAGTTTGGTTTACAAATGGGTATCCCAGGTCGCCGTTGCCGTGAATCCAAATAGCCGATGGCGGCGTAGTGCTCACATTGAGCCCGTATCCGTGCGTGAAAGTATTGGGCGTGCCGACCGTGCTGTCGGTAATCCGGATCTGGAAGCCAGAACCTTGTGTTTCCCCAGGAGTTCCCGAGATCAGCCCGTCACTGCCCAATGTCATTCCTGAGGGCAGGTTCCCCCCAGTTTGCGTGACGATATAGGGCGGCGTTCCGCCAAAAATGCGCAGCCGTTCGGAATAGGCCACTCCGAATTCCGCATTCGCCACGCCATCGCAGAATAGAGCTGACACCCTGAGGGTGTAGCTCTGCCTTGTCGATATCGCCGGTACCGAACTGTCGGTGGCCT
>Ga0315277_10000973_pt1 | contig 42871 bp, 42 predicted proteins | sample YL17G05_15_MG_FD_203695 | JGI IMG/M metagenome (GOLD analysis project Ga0315277, IMG submission 203695) | Sediment microbial communities from Yellowstone Lake, YNP, Wyoming, USA - YL17G05_15 | ecosystem: Environmental > Aquatic > Freshwater > Lake > Sediment | place: USA: Wyoming | collected... | reverse complement strand
TGATCATCCTTCCAGCCTCCCCGTGCCCCGAGTTTGCTGCTCGGCTGGAGGCCGATGATAGCCGTCCGGAGTGGCCTAGTTTTCGACCGCTGGTATTGGCCTATTATTCAACCGTTGCTGACACCAGTCTTCTCGTAATTGTGTTTCGAGCAGGATGGCACAGTGATCAGGTTGCGTCTGTAGTCCTTACCATCCGGTGATTCCTTTTGTTCCGGGAAGAAGGCGGCAGGAGGGACGTGCTCACGGGATGAGGCGTCTCTGTCACACATATAGCAAGTGGGCTTGGCCATGGGAATACCCCCTTGGAGCGAGTGCGCTTGCGGCGATGCCTAGCTCCTATTATACGGACTCCCCCCGTCTTCTGTCTTGCTTTCGGTTCGGCTTCCTCCCGCCAAGGCAATTCACGCTGTTCGCATGCCGCCGGGCCATGTATCCTACCTTGTGAGGGGTGATATGCGGCCCAGGAGCGACGAGACATCCGCGGGCCCCGGCCCCAGTGCCAGCTACCCCGGTGGTGTCCTTGTGGCTGCGGGGAAAACTAGTTTCCGAAGAGCTGGATAGTGGACCGGACTCGGGATGCATGCTCCCTTCCGAATGAGGGAGGCGTATCGGAGAGACAGCCCTGTAGCCTTTGAGATTTGTCGAATGGGGATGAGGGCGAGGGCTGGGAGGATATCTCTCTTGAACTGTTCTCGTTCATTCTTCCCCTCCGCTTGTGAGTGAGCATCATCCCATGCCCTACGTTCCACGAACCGGTACCGGTTGGTTTCACTCCGTTTCTTTCCAGCCGTTCCCCCATGAGCCGGATCGATGTTCTTGGAGCGCAGGTTCCGCAGGGCTGCGGGTCCGGCCTTGGTGAACTTCGGGAGCTGCACCTCCTCATTAAATCGGCTCAGGCATTCTGGCGAGCAGAACCGTTTTGGAGATTGGATGGCTATTCCGCATTCGCGGCAAGACGAAAGATGGGATCTGCCCCGGCCTAGAGCTTTACGAAGTGGACCATGGGCGAAGTCGAGTCCTCTCCTAGATCGGTGGGCCTGTGTGAGTCTGGTAGGGGTCGACCGGGAAAAACGGCTCGCTGCCCGTTCGACGATCGGGGCAATAGCTCTGGCCCATAAGGGCAAGGTTCCGGTGAGCTCATGGGCGAGAGGTTTCGTCAGCATGATTTGACCCTCGGGCGTTTCGTAGAAGTCATTGCGCGCGAACCGGCGTTCTAGGAGGAGATTAAGAAACCAGGCGTCCACGATTGGCCGAGCGGGTTCCATGAGGTCGAGTGCCAGGGAGTCTCTGGCTGGTTGGTCCGTGTGCATGAGACCTAGGCCCGGATCCATCCCCATCGTCAGGATTGCGATTCGGGTTTCGGCTTCAAGCAAAGCGTAAAGATAGTTCAGGGTTGCGTTCGCCGGATTACTCGCCTTGCGAGGGGCGTTTGTGAGTGGTGAAAACCGGTTCCCAAACGTCTTCCATTCTCGTGGGACCTTCGCATCATCCTTTCGAGCGAAGATGACAGGGGTCGATTCCCAGGCTCGCCAGTAAACACTGGCAGCCTGAGACTCCAATGCTTGGAGCACCGCCACGGATTGTGCGTGCTCGATCCGGGCGATGGACATCTCGACCTTCCGTGCTGCATCCTCGTTGCCTATCATGCGGCACACGTCAGCTTGGCCGGCCAGCTTTTGGTCGATCAGGGCCCGCGCAATCTCCAAACCATTCGAGCTGTGCATCGCAAGGGCTTGTGCCCGGCGGAGCTTAGGATAGTCGGAGCCCGACGGGATCGAGGCGACGATCACAGAGGTGTCGTAGTCAATTTGGATCATGCCTGCGCCGATGTCCGCAAGCCAGCGCAGGGCGGCGAATGAGATCGTTCCGCTGTGGCCGAGTGCAACGATTCGAGAAAGCCGGGAGCTTGCCTTGGAGAGGAGTAATTCGGGCCGATTCTCGAAAACACCCGCCTTGATACGAAGCTGGCCGCTGTCGACTCGAAGGTCTATAACACCCGAGAGGGTATAGATTCCTGGGGGGACCAAGCGGATCGGGGAATCAGGAGTAGACTGTAACCGCATCGGGAATCTCCTTTCCCTGTGCCAGTCCCCGGGCTGTTCGCGCAGCGCCGGGGACGCTTTGTGCTATCAAGAAGTTGCCAGCAGACCTAACGCCGCTTTCATGGGCTTGAGGAGCTTTGGATGACTAGCGAGCAGGTTCCGCAAGCTTGAAACCTCGGTAGCAGATGCGATCATATGTGGGATGTTCTCGGCGATTTCCGGCATCGTCCTCAGGTGCATCCAGATGAGCAGCATCATGGGTACCAGAGTTGATGAGCGAGTGAAGTTGATATCTGGAAGTCTCCCCAGGCCCAATGCGTACTTCTCGTCGAGCAATAGAAAACAGGCTTTCAAATCCATGAGGGTTTGCCAGACGATGAGGAGCTCAGTCTTGCTCCTATTCAGCTCGTCATCGCCTGTCTCTTGTATGGTCATATGAAGTGCTGCTTGGTTGAAGTGGGTAGCTACAGAGCCGATGAAAGACCTCAGCTCATCATCGTCGACTCTTAGCCATGTTCTCAAGGCCGTCCCGATGCCCAACCCCTTCTTTAGAATGGCTGACTCTTCAGTCTCTTCAAGGAAGTCGGGTTTCCTCCCCGCACCGACAAAGATCAGAATCCGGATAAACGTCTCAAATTTCGACTTTCGAAGGTGGCCGCGTGCCCATGTAACGGGTGATGGTTTTAGGCGTTCGAAGACCATCTTATCTAGCGCATCTGCACCCTTCGATGTGATGCCAGTGCCATTCACCAGGTTGCCCACCTCCGTCTCCCACTGATCTGCTGCAACCATGAGAATGCTCTTCAGCCGTTCAACCCGGACGGGATATCCCTGAAAGAAGAGTGCCAGGGCGGCCAGGTCCAGCCTTCGATCTTCGGCCAGGAGCTCGCAAAGCGCGATGATGTGCTGAGCCGTGTCCGCTGGGTAATACGATGCGGTCCCTCGCCCACGACCGAGCCCCTGGATCTTGGGTCTGGGGATTAGGCCCTGTCTCTGCCAACGGTGCAGCTGCGCATCACTGACGGTGAGGCCGTGCCGGCCGGCCGCCTTGACGATTTCCTCGGGTGAGATCCCCTGGTTGCTCATCCTCCCCATTATACATCTATACGCCAAACCATGCATGGTTTGGGGGGCCTCTCTTGGTAGAGTGATGCCAAAGCATTGGAGCTGGAGGCAAAAATGACAACCAGGTGGCTGAAGCTTGAGGAAGCGGCCGAGATGCTGGGGACCGTGCCGGAAGGCGTTCTCACGATGATCCGTTTCCGGGAGCTGCCCGTTGCGCTGCACTCCGCCCAGGTCCTGGTGTGGCGGGAGGCCGTTGAGGCGAAGGTCCGGAGCTCGAGGAAGACCGAATCCCGAAGCACTCCGCAACCCGAAGGGGAGGCAACACATGACTGAGCCACACATCGAATCCATCCCGGTCGAACTGCTCGTGGTGGATCCTGAATTCAAGGCCCGAGAGCATGACGACCCTGACCACATCCTGCGCCTGTCTCAATCAGCCCCGCAGGATTGGCCAGCTCTCATCGTCTGCAAGCGTTCTGATGGTCGCTACACGGTTCTGGACGGCTGCCACAGACTGGCGGCCTCAGCTCATCTTGACAATGGGGATGGCGGGCGCCGTCTGACGGCAGTGCGACTTCCCTGTCAGATCATAGGGCTGGCCGAGGGTGAGTCAGAATACGCGGCGGCAGTCGCGGCGAATCTTGGGGCTCGAGCGTTGCCACTGTCACGAGCTGATAGAAAGACGTTTGCGATTTGGCTTCACGAGGCACGCCCGACCCTCTCGGCACGCGAGATCGGCCGACGGGTTGGATTAGCCGGAAACACTGTGACCGCTGCCCTGAGGGAGCCTACAAACCTTGTGGGCAAGAAACCTGCCCTTCCCCGTTTCTTGTCGGCACTTCTCAAAGCTGACTCGGAGGGCCAGGGCTTTCTCAAGCTTGGGGATCGTAGGGCGTATGTTGAGAAGTGCATTCTTTCCAGCCGCAACCCCGCAGCAGTGATCGAGTCACTGGACGCCTGGTTGACTCCTCTTTCGGAGGGCGCTGATCGAGCAAGGGCTAAGCTGGGCGATAGGGGATAAGAAAAACCATCTCTGCTCAATTTGAGCAGGGCAATGAAATGCCCCCATCCGTTTGCGGCGAGATGGGGGCGGTAGTTTGGCAGCATATCGGAAGATGCGCGCGTCTTCGGCCGAAGGCCCTAGCCTATGTCCCCACCTTCTCAGAAACAAACCGCACTTCGAGAGATCCGGCGCCTGCGGGCCGAGGGGTTTTCACAGTACGAGATCGCTCGGGCAACGAATGTCAGCCGGGGTCAGATCTTCAACATCCTATCTGGCCGAACTGGGATCGGCAAGAAGTCGATCGCCGCAGTCATTGGTACCCGCGAGCGGCAGCGTGAGATGCGGGTCGTGCGGGAACAAGCCACCATTCAGAAGCGGATCGCAGAGCGGGAGATCCGACGCCTGCAGGCCGTTGGCTTTTCTCAACAAGAGGTAGCCCGCCGAACGAATGTCAGCCGGCGGCAATTGAGAGACATCCTTTCCGGCCGACGCCAGATCGGCAAGAAGACGATCGCCGCGGTTATTGAGACCCGCAAGGCTCAACATGGAATGCTGCTCCTGCGGGACTACGGCAACGTCTGGGTCCAGCCAGCCAATGCGGCGAACCGCTCGCTTCTGGGCTCGTACTGGCACGCACTTGGGGTCGCTAGGGAAACCGGCGATTGGAGCCTCTTGAAGAAGTACAAGAACCGCAGTGTGACAGTGATTGAGAAGGGCCAGCGGGGACGCCTTAAGTTCGTCACGGATCCGGGCATCTTGCGCGAGCTAGAGGACAGGCACCAACTTGATCCGAAAGAAGTGACCCGCTACGACCTGAGGCGGGCCAAGAGGGGGATTCGGTGAGTGAAGGTAGTCGGCCTGGGGGTCGTCGGCCAAGGAAGATCCGGGCTTGTCAACTCTGTGGGGCCAGAGGGCGGCATGTCCTGGCTCGAGTGGATCTGTGCCGGGGCCATCTCGCCATGCTCCAAGGCCGGTCGCCGCTCGAAGCCCATCACCCCGAGGGCCGCGAGAATAGTCTGGAGGCGGTTCTACTCCCTGTCACCACGCATGCATTCCTCACTGCAAAGCAGGCTCGTTGGCCGGACGTTCTGAAGTGCCCGAGCATAGACCCCGTTATCAGTATTGCTCGCCGGCTGCAAGCTCTACGGGATTTTCTGGCGTGGTTTGCACGGGCCAGCGAACGGGATCCCAATTGGCTTGTTGCCTTTGCGCTGGCACAACAGGAGCTGCATGGGGACGAGTGGTGGGAACGCGGAAAGGTAGCCCCGCTGGATCCGAAAGGGGCCGCCGATGAGTAACGCTAAGCGCCATTCCTACTTCCCCCTTGAAGGGGACTTGCTCCCGGTTGCAGTCAGATGCTACATGGAGCCTATCCCCCAGGATGGGGGGGAGTCAAAGCCTGCCCGCCGCAAGTCTGCACGCCGGCCAAAGCCCCGCCCTTGTAGGATGCTAGTCATAGACTGCGAATCGTCGACGCAGGAAACACTCGATCATCCCGAGAAGATGCCAGGGTTCAATTTGGTCGAGTGGCCTGCCTACGCTCAACCGCTTCTATTCGGAACGGCGCACTTGTGGACTCGGCCAAGCAACGGCAGGAGGTGGAAACGGAAAGCGGAATGGACGTTCTACCCTGACAACCTTCCGCTGGCAACCCTGGCAAAGCTCCGCAGGCACTTCGACCTGGACAACCGGCGCATGGGCGATTGGCATGAGCCTACCGACAGCCCCGGCGTCAAAGCCTACCTCTTGCCCCTCTCAGACTTCCTTGCAGTCTTCTATAAAGAGGCCGTGAGTCAGCGGTGTTTGATTGTGGGATTCAATTTGCCTTTCGACCTCTCCCGCCTGGCCTTCCGGGTCGGGCCCGCCCAGAGCCAGAGGTTTCGAGGGGGATTCTCTTTCATCCTATGGCGGGATCCGACCGGGAAGCATGCTCAGAATCTCTACCGACCCCGCCTGTATATCAAGCGGCTTGGGGACCGCTCAACCCTGATGGGTTTCTCAACCGTCAAGCTCGGGGCCGACAAGGCGGCGGGGTTCTGGCGCCCTCAGGCCGAATTGCTCGACCTGGGGCAGCTATGCACTGCTCTACTCGGGGACCCCCATTCGCTCGATCGAGCCTGCAAAGCGTTTGGCCTGGGAGTCGGCAAAGCGAAGACCCCCGGGCATGGGATCATTACTCTTCGCTACGTTCGCTACAACCGCCGGGATACGCATGTCACCGCAGCCCTCGCCTTCGCGGCTCTCGATCGATTCGACAGGCACCCTATCTCCCGGGGACATCGCCCGCCCGGTCCACTATCGGAATGCTCGGTCTTTTCGGGCGCTTCGATTGCCAAAGCCTATCTGCGGATCATGGGGATCGCGCCTCGGATGACTGCCAATCCGGACTTCCCCCGACGGGCTCTGGCTGCGGCGATGCAAGCATACTACGGCGGCAGAACCGAATCTCGAATCTGGGGATTGCCGGTCCCGGTTGCTCCGCTGGACTTTGTGAGCATGTACCCGACTGTCGCCGCAGTCCAACACCTGTGGCCGATCATCACCGCTAATATCGTCAAGGTGGTGGACTGCACCGAGGAGATTCGATTCTTCCTGGAAGCCGTTTCTCCGGAAGACCTATTCAAACCCGAGAAGTGGCCCGAGCTCAACGGCTTCGCTCGCATTCGCCCTCATGGCGATATCCTCCCGGTCAGGGCCAGGTATCAGCAACACAGACGGACCTGGAAGATCGGAGCAAATCCCTACTATTCAGAGGACCCTCAATGGTACGCAATTGCGGACCTAGCAGCATCGAGGGTCCGAGGCGGGCCAGTCCCCGATATTCTTGAAGCCTTCCGCCTGGCACCGGGTGAGTCACAACCCGACCTCAAGCCAGTCCGGTTCGCCGGGTCCCTGACCATTGACCCATCTCACGACGACTTCTTCACGCGGACCGTTGAAGAGCGGGCAAGAATGCAGGCAGGACTTCCCCCCTATGCTGAGACACCGGCAGGTGAGCTGGAGGCAGGAGCCCTGGCCTTGAAGGTCATGGCGAATGCTGGTGCCTACGGGATCTACGCCGAGGTCAATAGGAACGACCTGGCCTACCGGCACACCCAAGTACTGAACATATGGACTGGCGAAGGTGCTGAACAAGGCTATCCCCTTGTAACGGCCTCCCCGGAGCTGGGGGGGCCATTCTTCTTCCCTCCCCTGGCCGCACTGATCACCGCTGGCGCTCGACTATTCCTCGCCCTCCTGCAACAGATGGTCGAATCGTTGGGGGCGAGCTATGCACTGTGTGATACCGATTCGATGTTTGTCACCTTTCACCCAGACGGCGGGGCTTTCATTGACCGCGGCGCTGAGGTTCCAATCCACCTGCTAACGCCCGGGGAGCTCGCAAGCATCCTGGAGCAATTCAACCGTTTGAACCCCTACGATCGGCGAGTGATCCCCTCATTGCTCAAGCACGAATACGGAGAGTACCCTTACCTTTGCGCCCTCTCGATCGCCCCGAAACGCTATGCTTTGCTCACGCCCGAGGGGAAGGTGGTGGCCCGCTCGGAGTCAGCACTCGGAGCAATCCGCCCGACCGTCGAAGATCCCGACTGGATCACCGCATGGTGGGAGGCTATCGCCCGGTCGGAGCGCTCGCTTCCTTTCCCCCCTGGTCCGCTTGTCCGCAAGTATTCAGTCCAGACCTGGGATACGCTCAGGCACTTTCGAAAATTGAATTGGGGTAGGCCCTATCAGGCACAAATCAAACCATTCAACTTTCTACTGACAGCCCAACCGGATCCCTTGACCTGCGCGTCCCCCGCAGGCGGTGAGGCGAGACCCCTGGTCGCCCCCTTCAACGCTGACCCGAACTCATGGGTGCTCACTCCCTGGTATGAGACCCACACCGGGCGCCCAGTGTCAATAACCTTGGATCCCGAGCGAGCTGCAAGCGCAGCCAACCAGGCGGTGTGCGTTCAGACGATTGGAGCTTACTTCACTCACTATCATACCTACAAGCCGTCCGAGTTTGGATTGCCCCCTGGAGATCGCCCCGGCCTGCTTCGCCTCCGCTCTGTGCGGCGGTCCTCGATTACGTTCATTGGGAAGGAAAGCACGGCCCTTGCCGAATTGGATGAGGCCGGATTGCTTGTGTCCCACCCGTTCCAGATCGGGCTTCCCGGTCACTGGATCGTCCCGCTTCTCCCGCTCCTGGCAGATCTGCCGGCGTCCCGACAACTTGAGCTGTGTGAGCAGGTTCGGGTGGACCCCCGCACTCTCCGGAGGTGGATTCATGGGTCCAGCCAACCAGCCAACAATCTTGAACCCATGATTGAATCGGCCTGTGTTCGCTTCGCAGCCGAGGTGCTCGGAAGCCTCGGAATGCCAGTACCCGAACATCCAGCGAACGCTGTCGCTCTTTACGCCAGCCTCGCTCCCGCAATCAGAGAGAACATTCGGGGAGTGCTCAGGACTTCCGTTCGAAAGACAAGCGGCCGGGCTACGGCCCTCCGCTTGAACATTGACCGCAGATCCCTTCAAGATCGAATTGCGCACCCGGAGAGGATTCCCTTGGGGATTCTTCCCTTATCAGAGGAAGAGAAGCGACAATGCTCTCAGCTGTAGCACACCTTCCGATCGGGTTTGATGCTACACTCGGAAAATGGAGAACCACTGGACTTCCATGGCGGTAAGAAGGCGAGCGGAAAACAAAAGAAAGAGGGAGTCCGTATAATAAGAGCTAGGTGCCGGCGCCATAGGAGGGACCCTGCATGGAAACTATCGATAAATCGCTACCCGCCATCCTCCGAAACACACTTGTAGCCCAGAGCATCCTCGGCGCGATCATCCTACTTCTAGGTTCCTTTGCACCCCTGTCGATCGCGGCTTTCAATCTCGCTATCCCAAATCCATCCACCCGAGTCGTCCTGACGGTCGCGGGCCTGGCTCTAATAGCCTCTTCCATCACTGGCGTAGTCATGTCCGCTCGCAACAGAGGGAAGGCAATCGATGCGAGCCGCTCGTCAAAATCGATCCTCCTGAAGCTCAGCGAAGCCGCCAGGCATGCCACAGAGCATGCCCTTGCTTCGGAACAGTCCTTCGCCAGGCTCAAGGATCGAGTGACGGACGAGGAACTCGCACGTCTCAGGCGTCACATAGACCAGGCTACCAGAGAACTAGACTCCAAGAACCAGGCGCTGGGCAACCTGGAGAAGATGACAACCTCCTTGTTCGTTCTTGCATATGCATCCACCATAGACCTTCCTGAAGAACTGCAGCAATATGCCGACGAGTGCAACGACGCAGTCATCGAGGCCATTACATCAATTCCATTGCCCACGCCAACCCCATCAATCGACGATGTTATTTCGGCTTTCGCCGCTGGCTTCGCGGGTGATCCAGATCCTGGTCCCGGCCCTCTCACAGCCTTCTATGCCTTGGGGAGGCTCTACGGGACCACTCAGCAACTCGCGACCGAATGGCTCCTGACCGCTCGGTCAGCGAGCGCTGCCTTCGTGGTCTTCACCTCAAATCCCAACAGTCCTGCGATCGACATCGCCAAAGGTGCCATCAGCTCGGTCGACCCCTCTCCAGCCAATTTCGCCGCCCTTCTTCCGGCACGGCTCGCCAGGCCGGCTGACGCTGCCCACAGCCAGTCCAGCTCATCAGCAGGCTCCGCCGGCACCTAACCACTCGCTGGAACCAACGCGGCTTCCGTCTCCGGGGGGACGCACGCTCGCCAGCTGTCTTGGAGGCCATGGAATAGAAGTCGTGCCCGCATCGCCGCGCGTCACAGTTCGAAGCCGTTCGGCAGCTCGACCCGTCGATTCTAGGGGGTGAAAATGGTGCAAGACAACATCTACTGGCTGTTCGGTTCAGCCGCACAGGCGATCGCAGCTCTCGTTGCCTTTTTGATCACTGGGATGGCGCTTGTCCAGGCCATGATGGAAAACGCTCAGGACCGCGACGATAGCCTTGTCGAGATCCACGCGAGCATTCAGGCAACCCACTACCGGTGGTTGCAGCGCCTCGCCATAGGCACGGGTATCGCTGTTGCCCTCAGCCTCGCAATGGTGTTCCTGAACGGCCTCACCTTCTCCTGGAAACCGCTCGCGGCTGTCGTCACTTCGATAGTGGATCTCTTGGTATTGGCTGGCGCGATCGCCTTTGTTCTCCTCATCGTCGACCCCGATAGGTACCAAGTCACGGCAAAGCGGATTATTCAGCAGGAGACAAAGAACCACGTTCGACCCGGCCCGTCAGTCGCAGACAAGGAGTTCTTCGCGGAATTTGTGAAGCTGGAGACAGCAATTCGCAGACTGCTGGTCCGCAAGCGTCTCCACGCTCGGAGTTCGCTTTCATCCAGGGTCCCTTATTCATTCCGCCAGATGGTCGACGAACTCTACAGAAGCGAGGCAATCCAGCCGCAACTCTACAGGGACCTCCAAGAGATAAATCGATACCGCAACCTCGTTTTCCATGGCCATGCGCACACTGCCGCCGCATCAATGGTGCAGAGGATCAAGGCAGCCGCGACTGAACTCGCGGCGATCTCGCCCAGAAAGGCAACTGCCAAGAGTGCACTAAGCCGCCGAACAACCCGCTGATGCTGACCCGGCGGGCGCGGCCTCGAAGGATTCTTGTCCTGCCCGCCGGCCGGTCCTGGAGTCCGGGACACGTCGGCCATTTCCGCTGGGCAGCGTAGCTCGAGGCCTTTGGGCACTCCCCCGAACGCGAGAAGGAGACTCTGCTATGAAGTTCACCGCTAACCTCAACAGGAAGATCGACGCAGTGACGATTACTGCCCGATGCCCGCATTGTGGGGTCACGTCCGTCTTGGAGCCGATTCAAGGCGACGTGGTCGTTTCCGGCGAGACCATTTGCGGACAACGCCGCTGCCCAATCCCAGAATGCAACGGTCATATTTTCGTCGTCATTGAGAAGGGCAAGCTCTTGGCAGCGTACCCCGGTGTACGGATCGACTTCGATTCCACCGGCATACCTGACTCGGTCCTCAAGTCATTCGAAGAAGCCCTCGACTGCCACACATCCGGCCTCTTCATTTCAGCCGCTATCATGATAAGGCGAGCCCTTGAGGACATATGCGAGGACCGGGGCGCCAAAGGCGGTGACCTCAAGGCGCGCATCAAGGCCTTATCATCCAAAGTAATCATTCCGCAGGAGCTCCTCGACGGCATGGACGAACTCCGGATTCTCGGCAACGATGCCGCCCATGTCAACGCCAAGGCCTATGCTTCGATCTCGGATGCTGAGCTTCGAGTTGCCATTGAGTTCGCGAAGGAGATACTCAAGGCGCTCTATCAATACGCCGGCCTTCTCGAGAAGCTTCGTGCACTCAAGTCCCCCGGCGGCGCCTAACCACTCACTGGTGCCGACGCGGCTTCCGCCGCAGGGGGGAACGCACGGTTGCCAGCCAACTCAGTTGTCATAGATTAGAAATCGTGCCCGCGGCGCCACGCAGCACAATTCGAGGCCGTTGGGCGTCAGTCTACGTATTCACGAGGGCTCACATGTCCGACCTGGAGGCCTACAGAACCTGTAAGGATCTCATCAGCCAAAGGAAACACAGGCAAGCTCTTGCCACCGCTTCCCAAATCACATCCCCGGCGCTGAGGGCTGGCATCTTGATTGACGCGGGCTATGCTTTGAGAAGGATATCTGCCGTCCGCAAAGGAACAGCAGCCGCAGCGGAGGCAGTTGCTGCTGCGCAAACGTCCAAGCCCGCTTACTCTCCTGCATCCCTCTGGTACAACCTCGCTAATGGCTACTCAGCGTTGTTCGTACTCCGCAGCCGAACATCCAAGCGCCCAATAGTGCCACCGAACGACGACGACATCAGACTTGCGAAACGCGCCTTCAGGCAGGCGATTGCCTATCTCGCCAACGAAAAAGCCACCTTCCGCTCACAGGTTTGGGTCAATTTCGGGAATTGTTTGTCCCAGCTTGGGAGAGGAATCGAGGCAATTGAATGCTACAAGACGGCCCTGTTTCTCGACCGATCTAATGGGATGGCTTCCGGCAATCTTGGCGTGGAGCTCCGGCACGTCGCCGCAATCACTGGTTGGTATCGTCACGACTACATGCTCGAGGCGCGGACCTGCCTTATTGATGCCCTTGGCCCCCGAATGCACCTGAAATACGGCGGCCAAGAAGCGGCGGAGGGATTTGCCCGCACCCTTGCCCAGGTAGATGAGTTCTTTAGCCACCACAAGCGAGGTGTTCGTCCGACACGTCCCGCCGCCGCTCCCTCTCGCAAGAAAGCAACCCAAAGCTACATTCGATTCTGCCAAGAGCACTCCCTATTCCTGAACGCTTGGGCGGGAGACAGTTCGGCATTGCCCGCTCGCACTGACGAGGTAACATTCCAGCCCATCACCACTCCTTTGACGGACGATAGCACTGTCCCCGAGTTGCTACGCATTTTGAACGAGATTAAGGAGTCGTACACCACGGCAAGGTTCTTTGCGTTCACAGCGCTTGAAACCAGCCCGATAATCAGCGATGCGTCCGCGCTTACCACGTACTTCCACTTTGGCCCTCACCCAGCTCTCTACGGGACTCCCCTCGGGTTGCTTAAGAGCGCCTACTCACAGGCGTTTGACGTGCTCGATAAAGTGGCCCGACTCATCAACGTCTACTTCCGCATTGGCGCCCGGACTGATTCGTTTTGGAGGGTGCTCGTAACCAGACAATCTCGAGGCCCGCAACACGAGATCCGCTGGATCGCCAGACCCGAAGTGACCTTATCTCTCAACTACTCTCTCTATGCTCTTGCCGACCTGGCAATCGACTACTTTCAAGCCGAGTTGAATGATCTACCTGCCATTGATAGGCGCAGAAACAGAATGACCCACGACTACCTCCTCGTCGTGCCCACTCACCTGCCCCGAGCCCAAGAGGACAATTCCATCTCTGTTGACCACCTGAGAACTGAGACGTTGCGGACACTTCGCCTAGCCAAGAATGCTGTCCTTTACGCAGTTAGCGCCATCCACATCTCTGAAGCAAGGGGCAGTTCAATCCACACGACACTTCAGGCCAAGTATATGGATTCCTTGGGCGTGCCAACCGCTGACTCGCCTTCGTAAAGCCTCCCGCCACGCCGCGACGAGCTAGCTCTTCCCCTTGCCGAATGCCACGTTAGCCCCACGATCTAGGGCCGGCCGACCGGGCCGACAAACAGATTCCCAAAATCTGAGTACCTTCCAGGCCCAGGATCCCATGCCGCCGACCTGAAGACAATCAGATAAGGGCTGCCCGCAATTGGTGCAGAAACGGACAGGCATGTGGGGCGTAATACCATGCGCATCAGGCTTTTGACCTCTCCCAACCCGCGCGCTATACTAGCTTGGCCGCGACAATCGCGAGCTGTTCCCGCTGAGTACACCCAACCCGCGTAACGACCATCGTTACGCACGTGCACGTGCCCCATCTCATGAAGGAGGTTGTGCATATGGCATCCCGCAAACCCATCAAGAAGGCCCGCAGGTCCGTCCGCCCGGCAGCGCGCAAGAAGGCGGCGCCGGCGGCATTCAAGCTGACCTACGCCACCATGTTCAACCCGCCCGAGAAGTTGCACGCAAACTTCGACGCGGCGCTGGCCAAGGTCAAGGCTGGCCTGGGCCAGGATCACCCGATGTACATCAACGGGCAGGAACGATTCAGCCCCGAGAAGCTTGCGGATCGTTCGCCCATCAACAGCGACTGGCTGTTGGGCACCTTCCAGAAGGGGTCGCTGGGCGATGTGCGCGAGGCCATTGCGGGCGCCCGTGCGGCCTTCCCGCTGTGGAGCGGCATGCGCTGGGAGGAACGGGTGCGCCTGGTGCGCAAAGCGGCGGCGTTGATCGAGAAGCGCGTTTACGAAATCGCGGCCGTCGTCTCGTTGGAAGTCGGCAAGAATCGCATGGAAGCGCTGGGGGATGTGCAGGAAACGGCGGACTTGCTGTACTACGCCTGCGATCAGATGGAAGCCAACCATGGCTACATTAAGCCCATGGGCACCGACCCGCTGGTGGGCTTCAAAGCATCCAACATATCGGTGCTGCGCCCCTACGGGGTGTGGGTGGTGATCAGCCCCTTCAACTTCCCGAGCGCCCTCTCGGGCGGGCCGACGGGCTCCGCGCTCGTCACCGGCAACTGCGTGGTCTTCAAACCGGCCTCCGACACGCCCTGGACCGGACGCAAGCTGGCCGAGTGCTTCCGCGATGCGGGGTTGCCGGCCGGAGTCTTCAACTACATCACCGGCTCGGGGTCGACCGTGGGCGAGGAGTTGATCACCAACCCGGGCATCGACGGCATCACCTTCACCGGCTCCTTCGACGTGGGAATGCGCATCTACTCCATCTTCACCCGCGGCAAATACCCTCGTCCGGTGATCCTCGAGATGGGCGGCAAGAACCCGGCCATTGTCTCGCGCAACGCTAACCTGGATGATGCCGCGATCGGGATCATGCGCTCGGCGTTTGGCCTGCAGGGGCAGAAATGCTCTGCCTGCTCGCGCGTCTTCGTCGAGGCGCCCGTCAAAGAGGCCTTCCTCGGAAAGTTGCTGGCTCTGACCAGCAAGATCGCCGTCGGCGACCCGACCCGCCGTGAAGTCTACATGGGGCCCGTCGTCAACCGCAGCGGGTACGAGAGCTACAAGGGCTATGTCCAGGAGCTGGCCCGGGCGGGGACGATCCTTACCGGCGGCAAGGTGCTCACCGAGGGCGTGCTGGCCAAGGGCTACTTCTGCGCTCCGACGCTGGTCGACAATCTTCCGATGGAGCACAAGCTGTGGCAGGAGGAGATGTTCCTGCCCATCACCACGATCCACGCGGTCGACACTCTGGACGAGGCGATGCGCCTGGCCAACGATGTCAACTACGGCCTGACGGCGGGCTTCTATGGCAGCAAGAAGGAAGCCGCCTGGTACTTCGACAAGATCCAGGCCGGCGTGTGCTATGCCAATCGGCCCCAAGGGGCCACCACCGGCGCTTGGCCGGGGTTCCAGCCCTTCGGGGGGTGGAAGGGCTCCGGCTCGAGCGGCAAGAACGCCGGCGGCTTGTACTACCTGCCGCTGTACATGCACGAGCAGATTCGCACCTTGATCAGCCGCTAGGCTTGGCGCGGAGCGGCTCACACGCGAGCCGCTCCGCGCGCAAATCGCATGACGTTACGCGAGCGTTTCGGTTGCTTCCTGCTGATCGTGGGGACGGCAGTCTTCGCGGTGTTTGCCGTCCCCTTGTGGAATTCGCTCGTCGGCCGCGCGGGCAAAGCTCCGGCGGGCTGGCTGTGGGTTGCGCTGGGTGCTGCGCTGGCGGCGTGGGCCGGCTGGCGCCTGTTGCGCTCCGGCCGGCGCGGTGTGCACGACGAGCGGCCGCCCAGCCTGGCCCGATCGATCTACAATCGCATGCGCGCCGGGCACGACGACAAGGACCGACCCGCCCCTTGAGACGAACGCCCGGCCCTGGTCCACAACCCCTGATCGCCCGAGGCCCCATGAGTAAAGTCGTTCCGCTGACCCAGGCAATCCGCGATCACGTTCACGATGGCGATCTGCTGTATGCCGCCGGGTTCACCCACCTCATCCCCTTTGCCGCGGGACATGAGATCATTCGTCAGAAGCGGCGCGACCTGGTGTTAGCGCGCGCGACGCCCGACCTGATCTACGACCAGATGGTGGCGGCCGGCTGTGCACGCAAGCTCATCTTCTCTTATTCGGGCAATCCCGGGGTCGGCTCGCTGCGCATCGTACGCACCCAGCTTGAGACCGGGCGCCTCGAATTCGAGGAATACTCCCACTTCGCCATGATCGCGCGGCTGACCGCAGGCGCCTCCGGGTTGCCCTTCCTGCCGATGATGCCGCTCGGCACCGAGGACCTGATCCGCGTCAACCCCAACTACCGCAAGGTGGTGGATCCCTACTCGGGGCTCGAACTCAACGCGGTGCCGGCGCTCAACCCGGAGGTGGCCATTATCCACGTGCAGCGCGCCGATGCCGAAGGCAATTGCCAGATCTGGGGCATTGTCGGCGAGCAAAAGGAGGCGGCCTTCGCCGCCAAGCGCGTCATTGTGACCGCCGAGGAGATCGTCGGCGAAGAGGTCATCCGCTCCGACCCCAACCGAACGCTCATCCCATCTTTCGTGGTGACCGCCGTGAGCCACGTGCCGCACTGCGCCCACCCCTCTTACACGCAAGGCTATTACGATCGCGACAACGAGTTCTACCTGCAGTGGGACAAGATATCGGCCGATGAAAAGACGACTCAGGCCTGGCTTGAGGAGTGGGTCTACAGCGTGCCGCAGCGAGAGGCCTACTGGGAGAAGCTCGGGCCCGAAGTTCACCGCCGGCTGGCGGTGAAAGCGCGCATGAGCCAGCCGGTCAACTACGGTGAGTTCTAGCAGCCGCCTGGCGGCCGCCGCGGCATTCGTTGAAAGCCGCTCACGTCGCTCTTCGACCCATCGATCCTCGCCGGGCGCTGGAGATTGTGCGGGATGGCCGACGCGCGCCCCCGATTCCCTTACCGGTTCCTACTCCTTGACGCAGCGCGCCCTGACACAGTGGGTCAGGGCGGCGACTCGCCAGCCGATGTTCCCCGACAGGTGAGAGGTTTGGGGACGTTGAGGGGCCGCCCTCATTTCGCCTGAGCATGCCCGGCATTTGGGGCGGCTGGAAGGAATCGTGAAGCCAGCGACGGGCAAGAAGAGAATGAGAATCGCGCCGTGGTTGGTGCTCTTCTTTCTCGCCCCGGCCATTGGCGAGCTGCTCTCCGGCTCGTCGCCGCCGGTCGAATTCTTCAGCCCCTTCGGGTTGACATTGCTCTGCCTCTTGTATGGGGGCGGCGCGCTCCTGGTCCGCGAACTGACCTGCCGCTGGCGCGGCGGTTGGCGCACGGTGCTGCTGCTCGGCGCGGCCTATGGCATCATCGAAGAAGGGCTGATGGTCAAAAGCTGGTTCGACCCCAATTGGATGGACCTGGGAGTTCTCGGGACCTACGGCCGGTTCGCGGGTGTCAATTGGGTGTGGGCCGCCGGGCTCACGCTTTATCACACCGTCTACAGCATCGGTGCGCCCGTCCTGCTCACGACGATCCTGTTCCCGGCTCATCGCAATGAACCGTGGGTCGGCCGGCGTGGCTTGATCATTCTCCTGGCACTCTTCTTGGCCGACGTGGTCGTGGGCTTCCTGTGGATGACGCCCTACCGTCCGCTGGCCGCCGCCTACCTGCTCACTGCGATCGGCACCGCGCTCCTGATCTGGATTGCGCGTCGCACCGCCGCGCCGCGTCGAGCGCCCGAGGCGCGCCCGCGGGGCAGCCTCTGGCGAATGTTCTTGCTCGGGCTCGGCTGGGCGATCGCTTTCTTCATTCAACTGTGGGCGCTCCCGAGCACGGGCATGCCGGTCTTGGCATTGTTGGCGCTCCTGGTTGGTTTCTCGTGGGCATCGATAGCGCTGGCAAAGCGATTGGAGTCGGGGGCTGTTTTCGACTCGCCACGCCACGTGCTGGCCTTGGCCTCCGGTGTGCTCACCTTCCTCATCCTGATCGCGCCTCTACAGGAGATGGACAAGAGCCGAGCGGATAACACCGCGGGCATGGCAGTGGTCGGCGCCGCCGCGGCTCTATTCCTCTTGTGGATGGCATGGCGGCTGCGGATTCGGCCGTGGCCAGAACCTCCGACGCGCGGCATGTTCTGAGATCGAGCAGGAGCCCGCGTGCTAGGTGAAGGTGGCCTTACGGCATTCCTTCGTTGGACGGAATTCGATTGGGCAGTTCGGTGGAGGCAGAGATGGCCGAGAAACTGAATATGACGACCGTGATCAACGCATCTGCGCGTAAGGTGTACACCGCGTGGCTCGATCCTCGCGAGCACTCAGCATTTACCGGCAGCAAGGCTACCGGCGGGTCGAGGGTCGGCGACCCTTTCACTGCATGGGATGGCTATATCCTGGGTGTCCATCTCGAGCTCGAGCCGGGGCGGCGCATCGTGCAGGCCTGGCGGACCTCGGATTTCCCGCCCGGGAGTGAGGACTCACGGCTCGAGATAATCCTGGTGGAGGTGGCGGGCAAGACGCGCCTGACATTGATCCAGTCCAACATCCCCGATGGCCAAGCCGAGCAGTATCGTGAGGGATGGGAGGATTTCTACTTCGCGCCACTTGCGAAATTCGTCGCGGCACAACCCGCTCGCAAGGCGCTGGCGGCGGCGAAACCGCGCGCGACGAGAGGTGTGCGGGCGAAACCCAAGGCGAAACCACGCCCGGCGAAGAGCGTGCGCCCTAAGCCCAAAGCCAAGCCGCGCGCAGGCAAGGGTGCGCGTGCCAAACCTGCGCCAAAACGCCGCACGCGCCGGCGTGCGTGAGCTGGATCGGCGTTGCGTGAATTGAACGACGATTGCGGAATGGGGCGGGAGGCGCGAGTTCAGGCGGCCTGCATCTCAAGCATGTAGGGTTGCCAGGCGCTCACATCGCGCCCGCGCTTCAAGGCGAAGTAGTAATCGCGCGCCATGTCGGCCTGCTGTTCGCGCATGAAGTGGGGCAACCCGTGACCGGCAGCGTGCGCCGCGCGTAACCCGGCTTCGCCGCCGTAGTCGTAGGCCTTCGGGCCGAGGCGCATCTGCTCGCCGAGGGCTTGAGCGAGATAAGCCCACCCGGCATGCTGGAATTGCCAGGCGTGGGTTAACTCGTGAATCAGCCAGCCCATATCGTTGAGGTCGCCCGCCGCGAGCCGTGCCGGGCTCGTGTCGAGCACGGTTGGCATGTAGACGTGATTGCCCAAGGTGATCGCATTGGCCGAAGGCGGAGGCAAGCCGCGCAGACGGGCGTGCCAACGCGCCAGCGTCGAGGTCCAGCGCACGCCTTCGTCGATGCGCACCGCCTCGAGCCGCAGACTGATTTCGAAAACTCGCGAGGCTTCGTCGCGTTCGGAGGACGAGAGCGCACGAGCCATCATGGATCCCTTTCCATGCGACATGTTACCGCATTGGCGAGGCAACTGCCAACCCATGCAATCGGCGAGATCAAGCTCGGTAGCGCGTGCGGTTGCCCGCGTCAAATGCTGATGATATAGTCATTCAATCGCGCGGCAGCGTGTGCGGCAATGAGGCCGCCATTGCAGGGGGCGAATTGTGCATGGCCGGCCGCCACCGCGCGGCCGAGCTCCGACCCTTGAGGCACGCATGGCCGAATACAACCCTTCCGAGTTGATGACCGTAAACGCAGCGCGGCTGCTGCGCGATCGAGACGTGGTACTGGTGGGCGTCGGTCTGCCGAATCTGGCCTGCAATCTCGCGCGGCGCACGCACGCTCCCAACCTGGTCATGATCTATGAGGCCGGGGTGATCGGCGCGCAGCCGGCCCGGCTGCCGCTTTCGATCGGCGACCCAACCCTCGTTTCGGGGGCGATTGGCGTGTGCACCTTCTACGAACTGTTCAGCTTCTTCTTGCAGCGCGGCTACATCAACGTCGGCTTCATGGGCGGGGCGCAGATCGACCGGCTGGGGAATGTCAACGCCACGGTCATCGGGGACTATGCCAAACCCAAGGTGCGCCTTCCGGGTTCGGGCGGGGCGGTGGAGATCGCCGCGTGGGCTGATCGCTGTTACTTCATCACTCCGCATGAGAAGCGCCGCTTCCCGCCCAAGGTCGATTTCGTGACCTCGGCCGGGTACATCGGCCCACGCGCGCAGCGAATGCAGGCGGGGGTGCGCGGCGGTGGCCCTGCGGCCGTGGTCACCCATCTTGGGATCATGGAACCCGATGAGTCGGGCGAGCTCGTCCTCGCGGCGCTCCATCCGGGTTGCACAGTGGAGGCGGCCACGGCCAATACCGGCTGGCCGCTACGGACGGCAGCCTCCCTGCGCGCCACCGAGCCCCCCAGCGCGCTCGAGCTGCGCATTCTGCGCGAAGAACTCGACCCCCAGCGCATCTACCTTTCCTGAAACCGTAAGCCTTGTGCGGCGTGTGCGCTGCAACCCGTTTGCAGGAGCACGGCCGTCAACGCGCACGTCTCCCTCGCCGGCGTCATCCTTCGGCTGCCCGAGACGGTCTTCTTCTATATATATGGAAGAGAGGGGTGCCGCTGGGGCAGTTACAGCCACTTGCGCCAACGGAAGAAGAGGATGAGCGAGAGGCTGACCGTGGCCATGAGGCCGAGCGCCCACGCATAGCCCAGGGGCCAGCGAATCTCCGGCATATGCACGAAGTTCATCCCGTAGATGCCCGCGATGAGCGAACTCGACATGAGCAGAATCGAGGCGATGGTCAGCACTTTGACTGCCTCGTTAAGGCGATTCGATTGAACCGAGAGGAAGCTATCGAGGGCGTTCGAGAGCAGATCGCGGTAGGTATCGACGCTGTCGGTGACCCGCACCAGGTGGTCATAGACGTCTTGCAGATAGGCCACGTCCTCGGTGGTGAAGACGGGCAGCTCGCGCCGCAACAGGTGGTTAAGCACATCGCGCTCGGGGGCCACCACCCGCCGCATGTTGAGCAGCCCCTTCTTGAGGCGAAAGATCGTCTCTAGTGACTTCGGGTTGAACTCGGTGAAGAGCGAATCCTCGAGCTCGTCCACTCGGTCGGCAATCTGATCCATCAGCGGGAAGTATTCGTCCACCACGGCATCCAGCAGAGCGTGCACGGCCGCGCCGATCTTCGGTTGCAGCGGGCCATTCTTGAGTTCCCAGCGGGCCATGCTGCCCACCACCTCTGGCAGCGGCTGCTCGTGGATCGACACCAGGTAATTGGCCCCCACGAAGAGGTGGAAGGGCTGAAGGTCGAGGTCGCCCGTCTCGCCAATCAGCCGCGTGGCATAGAACGCCAGCGAGTAGTAATCGCTGTACAGGTCAACCTTCGGACGTTCGGAGGCGCGGGTGGCGTCTTCGATGGCCAGCGGGTGGAAATGGAATATCTCGCGCAGCAGGGCAATGTCGTCCTCCTGCGGGCGCTCGATATCGAGCCAGATCTGATTGCCCGGCGCGGCCAGGTCGCGATCGAGATGCTCGAAGTCGGTGCTCTGGGCAACCGAGCTGTTGTGGGCGATGAGCAGCGCGCGCATGGGCGGAGTCCTCCTGCGGGGTACCGTAGCGACGGAGTATAGCACGGCGGATGGAGGCATCTGGCGGGTCGCTCGAGGCGGAGTGCGGCGTTCACCCATCCTTCAGGCCGCCTTCACACCGTCTTCACAGGCGAAGGGTATCTTCGGGTAGATAAGAACCGGCCGGGAGACCGTGCGGGCCCAGCGGCCCGCGATCCGGCACATCCAAAATGAGGTGAAGAATGCGAAAGGCATTGCTTTGGACGGGGGTGGTCGTGCTGGCCCTCGCGCTGGGCGTGGGTGGAGCAGCTGGCGCCGGCGCGCTCATCGTGCGCACGCAAGAAAAGGCGGCGGCCCTCGCCCCGCAATCGGGCACGACACCCGACGACACGCTGCCGTTCTTCGGATTCCGCGGGACGGACCGACAGCGGAGGATGCCGAGTTTCGGCACCACCCCGCGCGGCGGGCAGGAGACGTGCCCGTTCGACGGCTTCGGCGCTATGCCGGGCGGAATGATGGGCTCGTGGCGTGACTACGGCGACCAGAACGGTACCTGCCCGCGCAACGATAGCCGGCGGATGCCCCGCGGCGGGATGTGGGGCAACAGCGGTGTGCCACCCACAACTCAGGGCGAACGCATCCCACTGGATTCGGCCGTCGAGAAGGCACAATCGTACGCACAATCGATCAACCCGGGGCTGACCGTTTCGGAAGTGATGGAATTCGATCAGAACTTCTACGCGCTGATCATTGACAAGGAGACCGGCCGCGGCGCACTGGAAGTACTTATCGACCCGATCACCGGTGCCGTTCACCCGGAGCCGGGCCCGAACATGATGTGGAATACGAAGTACGGGCACATGCGCGGCGTGCGCAGCGAGGCGGTCGACAACTCGATCACTCTCGATGCGGCGCGCGAGAAGGCGCAGCAATTCCTCGATGACGCGCAGCCAGGTGCCGTCTTGGCCGAGGGTGGAGTGAGTTTCTACGGTTACTACACGTTTGACTACCAGGTCGATGGAAAGCCGGCGGGTATGCTCAGCGTGAATGGACTCAACGGCCAGGTGTGGCCGCATACCTGGCACGGCGCGTTCGTCGCCGAGAAGGAGATCGCTCAATGAAGAAGTTCCCGTGGTGGATGCTGATTGTCTTCCTGGTGCTGCTCGTTTTGGCCTTTGCCGTGGCTCTACCGTTCTTCGCCCGCGGGGCGGGTATGATGCGCGGCTGGGGATACCTGCCGGGGCACATGGGAGGCTGGGGGATGATGGGAGCCTTCCCGCTGATGGGCGGGGCGTGGATGATCCTGCGGCTGCTCGTGCCGCTGGCCGTCCTGGCGCTCGTTGTCGTAGGCGTGGTTGCCCTCCTCCGGGCGGTGGCCCGGCCCAAGGTGGCGATGGCCAGTTGCCCGGCGTGCAGCCGGCCGGTTCAGGTGGGCTGGGTCGCATGCCCGAACTGCGGCCAGAAACTCTAGGGTGTGGGGTTTCCGCGGAGGGCGCCAGCGGCGCCCTCCGCTCCGTTTCGGGGACTGTATAATCCTCCTGCGCCGCGCTCGCCGCGCGGCGCATTGGATGTCGCGATGAGTTCCACAATCCTGGTAGTGGATGACGAACCTCAGTTGGTGCGCGTGCTGCGCGGCTATCTCGAGCAGGCCGGCTATAGGGTGGCCGCGGCGCACAGTGGCTCCGAGGCGCTGACCCAGTTCCAAGCGCGCCGCCCGGACCTGGTGGTGTTGGATCTCAACCTGCCGGGGATGGACGGTTTCGAGGTGGCGCGCGCCATCCGCAAGCTGGGCGATACCCCGATCATCATGCTCACGGCACGGGTGGAGGAAACCGACCGCCTCATCGGCCTGGAATTGGGTGCCGACGACTATGTGCCCAAGCCGTTCTCGCCCCGCGAAGTGGTGGCGCGTGTGCGGGCTGTCTTGCGCCGCAGCCGGACCCCGCGCGAGGCGGTCGAACTCATCCGCAGCGGCGATCTGGAGATCAGCCTCCCGCGCCACACGGTGACCCGCGGCGGGCAGACCCTTGAGCTTACGCCGACGGAATTCAACCTGCTCGTGACCCTGGCCCACGAACCCGGACGGGCCTTCTCGCGCATGCAATTGCTCGAATCGGCGCAGGGCGATGCGTTCGAGGGCTACGAGCGAACGATCGATGCCCACGTCAAGAACTTGCGGGCCAAGCTTGAGCGGGATCCTCGCCACCCGCACTACATCCTGACTGTTTTCGGCGTGGGCTACAAGTTCGCGGAAGGCTAGCGGCGATGCGACTTTCAACCAAACTGCTCTTTGCCTTTGCGCTGCTGCTGACGATGACCCTGGTCGTCGTGGCTGTGGTGGCCTACAGTTCTGCCGCGCGCGAAGTCCGCGGTTTCATGTTCGCGGGCAACATGACAGCACCCGAAGGCATCGCCAAGGACCTGAGTCAGTTCTACGCGGAACGCGGCAACTGGGACGGCGTGGAAGCCTTGCTCATTCCGTCGCACGGCCCAGGGCTAGGCGGCTTTGGGGCGATGATGGGCCAGCGCCTGGTGTTGGTGGATTCGGCCGGCATCGTGGTCGGCGACAGCAGCGGCACGCTGCTCGGGTCGTCCGTTGCCGGCGAAGAAATCGCCCGCGGCGCGCCGGTGGTCGTCAAGAGTTCCAGGGTGGGGACCCTGTTGCTCTTCGGCGGCATGAGCGGGGTGGGACTCCCCATCGGCACGCAGGAGAGCTTTCTCATCGGCCGGGTGAACCGCGCCATCTGGCTGGCCGCCGGGTTGGGCGGCTTGTTGGGGCTGGTGCTGGCGGTCGCGCTCAGCCGGGGGCTCACCGCGCCCTTGCGCTCGCTCTCGGCCTCGATGAATCGCTTTGCACGAGGCGAGCGCAACCTGGACCTGCCACCTTCCTCGCACGATGAGGTGGGCGAACTCACCGAGTCCTTCCGCCGGCTGGTCGGTGAGATCCAGCGCCAGGAAGGGCTGCGCAAGGAAATGACGGCCGACATCGCCCACGAACTACGCAACCCGATTGCAGTCATTCAGGCCAATGTCGAGTCGCTCGTCGACGGGGTTTACCCCGCGACGGCTGAGAATCTCGAACCCGTTCTCGAAAGCGTACGTCTGCTCACGCGCTTGGTGGAAGATCTGCGCACCCTGGCGCTGGCCGATGCCGGCCGGTTGGCGATGGAAATCGGGGCGACCGATGTGGTCCCGGTGCTGCGCCGTGTGGCGAGCGCCTTCGAGCTGCGTGCCGCCTCGAAAAAGGTGGGCCTGCGCCTCGAAGGAGCGCGCTCAGCCCTGGCGGCCGTGGACCCGCAGCGGCTCGAGCAAATCCTTTCCAACCTGGTGAACAATGCCATCCGGCATACCCCCGAGGGCGGAAAGGTCACGATGCAGGTACTCCCGTTGGCCAGCGGGCGTGTGCGCATCGACGTGACCGACACAGGCAGCGGAATCCCGCCCGATGCGTTGGCGCACGTATTTGAGCGCTTCTATCGCGCGGATCGTGGCCGCTCACGGGTGGAGGGCGGGACGGGCCTGGGGCTAGCCATCGCGCGCAAGCTGGCGGAAGCGCAGGGGGGCGATCTCTCGGCTGATAACTTGCCCGAAGGCGGCGCCCGTTTCAGTCTGGTGCTCGCTCCAGCCCCGGGGTAAGGCCCGCTCTCCTACACCCCACGAATGTGCGGTAATATCCAGCCTGCGCCAAACAAGACGAGAAGGATGGCGGAGTTGCGCCGACGGATAACCTTCGGTCTGCTGCCGCTCTATGAGGATACGCACACAGCGTCCATTACCCCCGACACGCCTCCCGCATTGGATCTGGCCGATCGTGCCGCACAGTTTGCACGCCGCCCGCGCCGTGGGCAGCCGTGCCTCCGCCTCGCACGCTGGCCGGGTCGCAATCGGGATGCTCCTCGCATCGGTCCTGGGTGGCTGCATGGCTGGGCCCGGATCGATCGCCGGACCCTCCGCCACCAGCGCAGCCGGGTCGCACGTGCCGGCCGCAACGGCTTCGCCCGTGGTCGGGCCCACACCGCCTGCCACGGCCACTCCGATTCCCTTCCGCACCGCCCATCCGCCAACCCAAGTTCCCCGAGAGCAGGTGTTGTGGACGCTGGAAGAGCAGATCCGGGCACTGCTGCGCCAGGCGCCTTCCGGCACGTGGGGCGTGTATGTTGAGGAGTTGACCCGCGGCGAGAGCGTGTCCATTCGCAGCGAGGAGGTCTTCCATCCTGCATCCACCATCAAGGTGGGCATAGCGATGGACCTCTTGTACTGGATGGAGCGCCATCCGGAGGTGAAGTGGACGAATGGGCCGCAAGCCGGTCAGCGCTCGTTCATTCAACTGCTCGAAGCCATGCTGATCAAGTCTGAGGAGTCGGCCACCGTTCGGCTGGCGGCCTTTTTGGATGGCCAGCCAGGCTACCACTTGGTCGACCGATGGCAGTCGTGGGGCGTGGCGCACACAACCTTCATCCCGCGCCGCTCAACGCCGGCCGATCTGGCCCGCCTGCTGGAGCTGCTCTATAATGAAGAAGTCCTCACACCTGAGTCGAGCGACCGCATCCTGGCCATCATGCGCGTGCCCAAACCGAGCCAGAGCGAGCGTATCGGCAGCGGGCTGCCGGCCGAGGTGCGGGCGACCCTGGCCAACAAGACGGGCACCACGTTCGAGAACGGCGCGGGTGTTGTGGCCGACACGGGCATCGTCGAGGCAAATGGCAAAGTGCTCGTCATCGTCGTCCTGGGCAACAAAACCAGTTCGGCCGACTACGAAGACTCAATGCTCCTGATCGGGAAGGTAGCCCGCGCCGCGTACGAGACGTGGATCGAACCGCCACCGGCGTTGCCCGAGTGGCTGCATGGGACCATTCCGTAGATTCTTCAGCTCATGCTGGAATAAAATGAGGGCAGCCTGGCTGCCCTCGTTGTGCGTTTACGGCTACTCTCGCGGTTCCTGCGGCTACGGCCGGCAGGTCGTTACGCTCCGACTTCACGCGCCAGGTCGCTCAGTTTGCGTCGCGGAGAGGCGGGCGGCGTTTCGGCGGCGTAACCGATAGGCAGGATCGCGATCGGGGTCCATTCCCCGGGGACCCCGACGGCTTGGCGCACCGCGGCCTCGTCGAACGCACCGACCCACACGCAGGCCAGGCCTTCATCCACCACGGCCAGCATGGCGTAGGTGCAGGCAATGGTCGCGTCCTGAACCGTGTAGAGCGTCGCCCCGCGCTGCCCGTAGCGCGCGGCCGCCCGCCCGGCGTTGGTGCAAAAGACGAGTGCCAGCGGCGCCTGTTCAATGAAGGACTGCCCGCCCGCGGCGCGGGCGAGCGCTGCCCGCACCTCGCTTGAGCGCGCCAGGCAGACCTGGTAGGCCTGCAAGTTGCCGGCCGAAGGCGCGCAGCTCACCGCCTGCAGTACGCGCTCGACCACGCCTTCTTCGATCGGTTGCGTTGTGTATGCGCGCACCGAGCGGCGCGCCGTGATGAGTTGGCTGAACTGCATGGCGGTTCCTTCTTGGGCCGGCGGGCTAGATGGCGTCCTGCGCTACCTTCTGCCCGAAGGAGAGCAGCACTTCGATCATGCGCGGCTCGCGCGCTTCGGCGTACACGCGCAGCACCGGTTCGGTGCCCGAGGGCCGAATAAGCAACCACGAGTCATCCGCCAGGATGTACTTGATCCCGTCCAGGCTGCGCACCTCTTGCACGCGCACGCCGCCCAGGTCGCCCGGCGGGTCCTCGCACAATTTGCGCGTGAGCGCGGCCTTGTTGACCGGATGGGCGATGCGCAGATCCTTCCGTTCGTAGTAGACCGGACCGACGGTCTTCAAAAGGTCCGCCACCAGTTCTTCCAGCGGCGCGCCGTAGGCGGCCACCATTTCAACGAGCAGCAGGCCCATCAGCACGCCGTCGCCTTCGGGGATGTGCCCGGCGAAGCTGATGCCGCCGGACTCCTCGCCGCCGATGAGTACGTCGCCGCCGATCATGTAGTCGGCGATGTGATTGAACCCCACCGGAGTTTCATGCAGCTCGAGCCCGTACCGGTCGGCCAGGCGGTTGATCATTTGGCTGGTCGAAACGGTCTTGATCACCTTGCCGCGCAGCCCGCGTTTCTCCACCAGGTAACGCAAGGCAAGGGCCATGATCTTGTGCGGGTCGACGAATTGTCCGCGTCCGTCCATCGCGCCGATGCGGTCGGCGTCGCCATCGGTGGCTACCCCCAGTTCGCCGTGCCCGGCCGCGATGGCGCCGGCCAGCGGGCCCAGGTAGCGCACGATCGGTTCGGGGTGCACACCGCCGAACCCGGGATTCATTTCGCCGCGGATCTCAAAGACCTCGCAACCGGTGCCCTGGAGAATGCCTTTGATCTGACCGCGGCCGGCGCCGAACATCGAGTCGACCACCACGCGTGGCGCGCGGCTGGCGATCAGGTCGAAGTTGATGAGCGTGCGCAGATGATCGAAGTAGCCGGTGGTCGGGTTGAAACGGCGAATGAGCCCTTTGGCGGTGGCCTGCTCGAAGTCCATCAGGTTCGGCCCGCGCCCTCGCGATTCGTTGTCGCTCAGGTACACCTCCACCCGGCGGCACTGCTCGGGCAGTGCCGAACCGCCATAGGAGGCCTTAAGCTTCACTCCGTTGTAGCGTGGGGCGTTATGCGAGGCGGTGATCATCACCCCGGCGATCGCCTTAAGGTGGCGCACGGCGAGCGAGATGGCAGGCGTGGGGGCATCGGCATGCGCCAGGTGCACGGTGTATCCATTGCCCGCCAGCACGCGCGCCACGTCGGCCGCGTAGCGGTCCGACAGGAAGCGCGTGTCGAAGCCGACCACCATCGTGTGCGCGTCGACGGTGGGCTGCTGGCGCAGCGGTTCGTCCCAATCCGGAGCCGCGACGGCGTCGGCGATAGCCTGCGTAACCAGCCGCAGGTTGCCAAAAGTGAATGTGTCGGAAATGACCGCGCGCCAACCATCGGTGCCAAAGTGAATCATGCGACGGATCCTCGAGGGGATTTGCGCATCCGCACTGCCGCGGGCTCGAGCGGCTGGCATTCGCTGCGCACCGCGGGATTATACCCGCGCGCCTATGGGCCGGGTGCTAGGGATAGATCAACGCCACCATCAGGTCGTTCACGTTCGTGCCGGTGGGGCCGGTGTGCACACACGCACCCAGTGCGTGCAGCAGCCCATGGCTGTCGTTTTCTCGCAGGGTGACCTCGATGTCGTATCCGAGTTCCGTGGCGGCTGCGGCGCTCGTGCCGGTGACGATCGCACCGGCGGCCGGGCTGTTCCCGTCCACGCCGTCCATGGCCAGCATCATCATGGCCACACCCTCGGCGCCGGCCATTCTTTGCGCCGCCCCGAGTGCCGCCTCCTGATTGCGCCCGCCGCTGCCGTGGCCGCGCATGGTCACGGTCGTCTCGCCGGCGAAGATCATGGCCCGCGGCAGCATCCCCGGCCCAGCCTCGGCGCGCGCATCGAGAGCGATCCCGGCCAGTTGCCGGCCGACCTGCAGAGCCTCCCCGCTGACCTCCAGCGAGACAACATCCGCGTTGAACCCGAGCCAGCGTGCGCATTCCTGCGCCGCGCTGGCAGCCGTTGCGCTTGAACCGATGAGCAGGTTATACGCCGTCGGTCGCGTCGGGTCAGGCGCCGGCGGGATCTCGTCGACCGTGGCGCGCACCGTAGCGGGCAACGCCTCCCACAACGCCAGGCGTGTCAAGATGGCGCGCGCCTGGTCGCGATCGGCGGGCTCGTCGACCGTCGGCCCCGAGGCGATATCGGCCAGCGGATCGCCGATGATGTCGGACAGGATCAGGCCGATGGTCTGCGCTGGCTGAGCCATGCGGGCCAACCCGCCGCGCTTGATTTGGGAAAGAGTCGCTCGCACGAGGTTGAAAGCCCGAATGTCGGCGCCCGAACGTAACATGAGCTCTTGCACCCGGCGCAAGTCGCCGAGGGTGAGCGGCGGACGCAGGTGTTCGACCAGGGCCGAGCCGCCGCCGGAGACAAGTGCCAGCAAGGTATCTTTTGGGCCGAGGTTGTGAGCCATTCGCGCGATGCGCCGCCCAGCCTCCAGGCTGCCTTCGTTCGAGAGCGGGTGCCCGCCGAGCACGAAATCGAATCGGGGAGGCAAACGGGCCGGTCTCTGCGCAGCAACCATCAGCCCGCGCGCGTATGCGCTTTGCAGTACGTCGGCTGCTGCGGCGGCCATGCCCGCGGCCGCTTTGCCCAGCGCAACGATTGAGACTGTTCCGCCGGGGGGGAGGACGACGCGCCGTTCGCCCGCGGTGAGGATTCCGTTCTCGAAGGCCAAGACCCCGGCCACCAGGCGGTGCGGGTCGACCGCCCTCAGTGTCTCGCCGCGAATCGTCTCCAGCGCGGCCAGGTGATTCGACCAGGAGGGAACGCTCATGGATGAATGGCAGCCGCGGCGGCCTGCGCCGCCTCGTGCGGCGACACACCCTCCAGCAGAACCTGCCGGACGGCGCGGTCCAGGAGCGGGCCGAGTGTCACGAGCACTTCTTCCGAGGGCTGCGCCTCGCCGGCCTGCGCGCACTCCGCGGCCAGCGCGGTGAGAAAATCCGCAGGCCATACCGCCAGCGCACCCTGGCGAGTGGGCAGCATGCCCTGCGCGCGCGTCCATTCACCCAGGAACTCCGCCTCGCTCAACCAGGCCAGCAGCCGGGTGGCCATTTGCGCGCGATCGCCTTCGACCGCCGTTGTGGCCCACGCCCATCCGGTCACTAGAGTGCTCGCCTGAGTGCTGGGCGTCGGCGGCAAACTTCCCGAGAGGCCGGAGCGCGAGCGAGTGGAGGTGGCCAACGCGGAAAAGCTGGTCACCGCACCGCGTCCGCGAGTCTGCAACGCGAGCAGTGTCTGCTCGGGGGTTGCCAACTGCAAGCTGCCCGGCGAGAGCACGCCGCGCTCGTCCAATTCGTTCAGCCAAGCGAGGCTGCGCTCGAGCGCGTCCGCATTCAGCGCGAGAGTGCTCGCCGAGGCAGGCAGCTCGCCCCCTTCCAAGTGATATGCAAGCAGCAACATGCGCGCGCTCGGATCGGCCAGCGGCAGATGCAATTGATCATCCCAGGTGGTCAAGCTCTTCCATTGAGGAGGCACGAGGGGCGCAGGTTCGCGCTGGGCCAGCACCAAACAGTCGGCCACAAATGGAATGCCGTACATCCGCCCATCCACAGTGGCGAGCGGCGCGACGAAGTCGAACCAGCCCGCGCTCGCTTCGGGTTGCACGCCTGCGGGAAGGGGGTGGATAAGACCCTTGAGCGCGGCGGCGTGCAGGCTGGGCTGGTCGAGCGCCACCACATCCGGTAAGGCCTCGGGTGCCGCCCCGGCGGCTAGGCCGAGCATGTCGCGCAGCCCGCCCGGACCGGAGTCCGCGCGCAGACGCACGTCGATGCGCACGCCCGGGTTGGCAACCTCAAAGTCGTGAAGTCGATCGCGCAGAATGCCTCCGCCGGGCGATCCGTCATCTGCGCGGAAGCTGACCGGCAGCCACAGCCGCAGCGTGACCTCCGTGGCGGCGGGGGTGCCCAAGTTGATCAGCGCGGGCGACGTGGTGGGCGTGGCCTCCGCTGTCGGCAGACCCGCCGGTTCAGGGCCGGGGAAGAGGCTGCACGCGGTGAGCAGTAGTGCCAGCCACAAAGTGATGCTGGCTCGAACTCGGGTGGCCATATCGATCAAGTATAGCAGGATGCCTGATCCGGACGGTCCCGGTGTGGACGTCGAGACCGCGGCTGCGGCCGTGGTAGGATGTGCATGAAATCCTTGCCGCGCGCGCCCCATAGCCGAGAAGATACGGGTCGTCGAAGACGAAATGATCCTGCGCGAAACGCTAGCCTACAACTTCGCCAATGAAGGCTGCCCCGCCGGCACCCGGTGCGCACTGTGGGTCGATGAGGAAGATGGTGAAAGCCACGGTGTTGTTCGTCTGCGTTGAGAATTCGTGCCGCAGTCAAATGGCCGAAGGGCTCACGCGTTTCCGCGCCCATGATGTGCTCGACCCGATGAGCGCCGGCTCTCGGCCGTCAGGCCAGGTGGACCCTTCCGCGGTGGAGGTTATGGGCGAAATCGGATACGACCTCTCGCCGCATTTCTCCAAGTCGCTCACCGTGATCCCGGCCCGTCGATACGATTACGTGATTACCATGGGGTGCGGTGACGAGTGCCCCTTCATTCCGGCTGACCACCACGAAGACTGGGACATCCCCGATCCCAAAGGCAAATCGGTGGATGCATTCCGTGAGGTGCGGCGCATAATTGAGGGCCGAGTGCGCGACTTGGCGGAACGGATCCGCCGTGGGCAACCCCGATAGACTGCCCACCGCCCACCGGGCGGCAGGACACCCGCCCGCGTGAGGTGGTGGGTGGGAGGCGGATAGGAACGAGGTCAGGGCAGAGGCTGTGGGCCGAGCTACCCGAATCGGCCAGTGATGTAGTCCTCGGTGCGTTGGTCGCGAGGATGAGTGAAGAGGTCCTTGCCCGGCCCGAACTCGACCAACTCGCCCTGCAGCAAGAACGCGGCGAAGTCGGCCGTGCGGCCGGCTTGCTGAACCGAGTGCGGCACCAGGACGATTGTGTAGTTCTTCTTCAACTCTTGCAGCGCGGCCTCGACCTTCCCGGTTGAGATCGGGTCGAGGCCTGAGGTCGGCTCGTCCAGGAGGATGACCTCCGGCTGCAGCGCCAGAGAGCGCGCCAGGCACAGACGCTGTTGTTGGCCGCCCGATAGCGCGATGGCCGGGTCGTCCAAGCGCTGGTGCACCTCGTCCCATAACGCTGCCAGCCGCAGGCTCTGTTCCACGGCCTCCTCAAGCCGCCGCGCGTCGCGAATGCCCATCAACTCAAGACCGTAGGTCACATTCCCGCGGATGCTGAACGGCAGCACCACCGGCCGGGCGAAGACCATCCCAACCTTGCGCCGCAAGGCGACCACATCCATCGCCGGGTCGAGAACGTTGATGCCGTCCAGTAGCACGCGCCCGGAGACCGTCTTGACGTCCGCCAGGTCGTTGAGCCGGTTGAAGCAGCGCAGCAAGGACGACTTGCCGCCGCCGGCCGGGCCGAAGAGGACCGTGATGGCATTGGCGGGAATCGCCATCGACACCCCGCGCAGCGACTCGGTTCCATCGGTGTACTGAAGCGTCAGATTGTCGACGACGATCTTGTCCATGCGGACTACCACTGCCGGCGGGCGCGCGCCCGGGAGCGGATGACGGTGGCCGTCAGGTTCATGCCCAGCACGAACACGATCAGCACCAGCGCCGTGCCGTACTGTATTTGCAGCGGCATTCCCGGTACCTGCGTAGAAATCACAAAAAGGTGATACGGCAGCGCCATGGTCGGGTCGAGCGGCGAATTCGGCAACCGGGGAAGGAAGAAGGCCGCGCCGGTGAATAGGATCGGGGCGGTCTCCCCGGCGGCGCGCTCAAGCCCGAGGATCACCCCGGTCAGAATGCCCGGCACCGCCTGGGGTAGGACGACGCGCGCGATCGTCTGCCACCGCGAGCCGCCGAGCGAGACGCTCACAGTCCGAAACGCCTGCGGAACTGCTCGCAGCGCCTCCTCCGCGGCGCTGATGATGACCGGCAGCGTCATGATCGACAAGGTGAGGGAGGCCGACAGGATGCTGGTCCCAAAGCGCAGGAAGAGCACGAACAGCCCCATCCCGAACAGGCCGTAGACCACCGATGGGATGCCGGCCAGGTTGATGATCGCCACGCGAATCGCTCGAGTCAGCACGTTCTCCTGCGCGTATTCGGCCAGATACACCGCTGCCGCCACCCCTAAGGGAACGGAGAAAAGCGCCGTGCCCAGCGTCAGGTAGAAAGTGCCGACGATCGCCGGCAGGATGCCTCCCTGGCGCATCCCGTCGCTCGGCAGGCCGCTCAGAAACTCCCACGAGATGGCCGGGCCGCCTTGTTGGACGATGTAGAGGACCACCAGCGTAATCGGCACGACGGTCGCCACAGCCATCAACGAAAGCCAGGCAAAACCGATTCGCTGGACCCGCCGACGCCGGACCGAAGTCGCCCGAAACTGCCGGCGGCTGTCGGACGCGGGTGCGGCAGCCGGGCTGCCCGAAACGCTCACGACAAGACCCTCTCGGCCCGGCTGCGCTGTCGGAAGACAACCGCCGAGGCAATCACGTTCACCAGTAGGGAGATCACGAACAACAACATGCCGATGAAGAACAGGACATGATAGTGGGGGCTGCCGCTGGCGACCTCGCCCATCTCAGCCGCGATGGTGGCGGTCATCGTCCGGACCGGCGAGACGATCGACGCCAGCCGGACCGCCAGCACCGGTGCATTCCCGGTGACCATCATCACCGCCATCGTCTCGCCGACCGCCCGGCCCATCCCCAGCAGGACCGCTGTCAGGACGCCCGAGCGTGCAGCCGGCAGCGTCACGCCCCACATCGTCTGCCAGGGCGTCGCTCCCACCGCCAGGGCTGCGTCACGGTACGACCTCGGCACCGCGTCCAGGGCGTCTTCGGCGATCGAAACAATCGTCGGAACGGCGATGCCGCCCAGGAGAAGCGACCCGGCCAGCGCGGTGAGTCCCGTGGGCAAGTCCAGGAGTTGGCGTAGGTATGGCGAGAGGACGAGGATTCCCAGGAAGCCGAGAACGACCGAGGGCAATCCGCCCAGGAGCTCGACCAGCGGCTTGAGAACCTCCCGCGCCCAGCGTGGGGCGATCTCGGAGATGAACATCGCCGTCCCGATTCCGAATGGAACGGCGATCGCCATCGCCCCGACGGTGACGACCAAGGAGCCGGTGAGCAGGGGCACGACCCCGAAGTAACCCTCGATCGGATACCAGCGGGTGCCGAACAAATTCCGCAGGGGAACGTCAACCAAGGCCGGCAGGCCCTCGCGCACAAGGAAGAAGAAGATCAGCCCGACAAAGACGACCGCCGAGTAGCCCGACAACTGGATAAGCCGGGTAATGATCGCCTCGCCCCAATCACGCCGCGGCCGCGGCCGGGCAGACTGTCCCCCGGCGGTCGGCGTTCCGGTTGCACCGTTCACGGCTGGGCCCCTGTCAGGATCGGCACGAAACCAAGTTTGCCCACCACCTGCTGCGCCTCCTGTCCCAGGATCCATTCTAGATACGCAGTGACCACGCCTGTCGGCTCGCCCGCCGTGTACATGTAGAGATCCCTGGCGATCGGGTAGCTGCGGTCGTTGACCGTCGCTGCCGACGGCAGCACGTACGCCTCGCCCACCCCGCGGGAGACGGCGATCACCTTCAGGTCTGGCGGCACGTAGCCCAGGCCGTCATAGCCAATGGCGTTGGGATTCTGGCGTACCTCGCTGACAATGCCTTCCGAAGACGGCAGGAGCAGCGTGTCGGTCGAGAACAGGGTGTGATTGTCCTTCTGCCCCAAGCGCACGACGGTTTCCAGGAAGTACACGTGCGTCCCCGAGTTCGTCTCGCGCGACAGGCGCACAATGGGTCGATCCTCGCCGCCGACCTCGCTCCAATTCTTGATCTGGCCGCTGTAGATGTCGGAGAGTTGCTGCAGCGTTAGCCGGCCGATCGGATTGGCGGGGTGGACAATGACGGCAATCGCATCGCGAGCGACGACAAACTCCGTTGGACGGATGCCGTGAGCCTGGGCCTGCTCCGCCTCCTCGGGCTTGATCTGCCGCGAGGCGTTGGCGATGTCGACCGTGCCGTTGATCAGCGCGGCAAGGCCCACCCCGCTACCCCCGCCGCTGACCGAGATACGTACCTCGGGCTGCTCCTGCTGATACAGCTCGGCCCAGGCCAGCGCCAAGTTCACAAGCGTGTCTGAGCCTCGGTTTTCGATGAATTCCACCGGATGGCCCGGCGCGGCCGACGCAGGCGCCGACCCGCAGCCGACCAGCAGAACCGAGATCACCAGCAGAGATCGCGCCGTTCGCATTGTGACGATTATAAGAGGAAAGCTCCCGAGGCGGGATCCGGCTGGCGCCGCAGTTGAGTACAATCAGGGTTGTGGATGCAGTGGCAGCGGCTCTCACGACCCATGACCTGAACCTGTACTACGGCGACTTCCGCGCCGTGCGGGATGTCAACCTGGTTGTCCAGCGCCAGCACATCACCGCCATCATTGGCCCGTCCGGCTGCGGCAAGAGCACCCTGCTGCGCTCCTTCAATCGCATGAACGACGTGATCCACGGGTCGCGGGCCGCAGGTCGAATCATGTTCGCCGGCCAGAACATCCTCGACCCGGAGGTCGACCCGGTCGCCCTGCGCCGCCGCATCGGCATGGTCTTTCAGAAGCCCAATCCATTCCCCAAGTCGATCTACGAAAACGTCGCCTGGGGTGCGCGGGTCAATAGTTTCCGGGGCGACCTCGGTACACGGGTGGAGACCTCGCTACGTCAGGCTGCCCTGTGGGATGAGGTCAAGGACAAGCTCGACCGCGACGCACTGACCCTCAGCCTGGGCCAGCAACAACGCCTGTGCATCGCCCGCGCCTTGGCCGTCGAGCCGGAAGTCATCCTCATGGACGAGCCGTGCTCAGCGCTCGACCCGATCGCCACCCTCAAAATTGAGGACCTGATGCGCTCGTTGGCGGCCACCTATACAATCGTCATTGTTACGCACAACATGCAGCAAGCGGCGCGCGTCTCGGACATCACCGCCATGATGATGCTCGGCGATGATCGCACGGCAGGCACGATCATTGAGGTAGGCGACACCAAAACAATCTTCACGCGACCAAAAGACAAACGCACCGAGGATTACGTCACGGGCCGGTTCGGCTAACGGCGCCGGGCAGAGAACGCGCGCAGGGAGGCAAATCCATGGCGAATGCAGGCAGAATCCCCGAAAAGCAACGGGTGCGGCTCGTGCGGGACATCGCCCGGCTCAATGAGGATGTGCTCAGCTTGGGCAGCCTGGTCGAGCAGGCCACGCTGCAGTCGGTCGAGTCGCTCAAGCTGCGCGATTTCGAAGCGTCACGGCGCATCATTCACGAAGACCGCGAAATCAACCGCCGCCGCTTCGCCATCGAGGAGGCGGTGCTGGCGGTCATTGCCACCCAGCAACCTGTGGCGCACGACTTGCGCCGGCTGACCGCCATCCTGGACGTCGTGACCGAATTGGAGCGCATGGGCGACTATGCCAAGGGCATCGCCGAGATCAACCTGCGCATCGGTGAAAAGCCGCTCATCAAACCGCTCATCGACGTGCCGCGCATGGCAAACAAGGCGGTGGACATGCTCCACAGGGCGGTGGGCGCCTTCGTTGCGGGGGACGCGGTCGAGGCCCGCTCTGTCCCGCAGGCCGACGAGGAGGTCGACCAACTGTATAACCAGGTCTACAACGAGCTGGTGATGCACATGATCTCGGACCCGCGCACGATCGACGGCGCCACCTACTTGCTGTGGGTGGCCCACAACCTCGAACGGCTGGCCGACCGGGTGACCAACATCTGCGAACGGACGATATTCCTGGTGACCGGGGAGCAATTGGAAATGGACAGTGAGGAGGATTTCGCCTAGCCCGCGCGCCCGCCGCAGCCCGCCGCGGTCCCATCGAGTGTGCCGTTCCGTTGTGCGTTTTCTCCTTTTCCTTCGCCGGTGGTAGACTAGAAAGCGCGCTGGTGCCGCGATCCCTCTTCCAGCGGTTGGAGGCCCAATGCCTGCCGTCCGGATAGTCTGTATCGAAGACGACCCGCAAATCATCGAGCTGGTGCGGACGATCCTCGGCCGCAAGGGCTATCAAGTCATCGGTGCGACGGGCGGCCAGGAGGGGTTGACCCTGGTCCAGGTGCAGCACCCCGATCTCATCCTGCTCGATTTGATGATGCCGGATCTGGACGGCTGGGAAGTCTACCGGCGGTTGAAAGAGGATCCGCTGTTGGCGCCCGTGCCAGTGATGGTGGTGACGGCACGCGCCCAAGATATCGACCGGGTTCTCGGGTTGCACGTGGCCCACGTGGATGACTATCTCACCAAACCCTTTACGCCCAAACAGCTCACCGACAGCGTCGAGCGCATTTTGGCGCGGCGGCGCACCGCCTCCTCCGGGTGATGGGATAGCATGCCTGATCTCAGTGAACCCGCGTTTTCCAGCGGACATCAAGGCGCATGCGCCATCGGCAATCGCACGCGCGGCGCACCCCTGGCCGGGCAGGTGCGCATCTGCCGCAGCTTCGGATCGCGGCTCAGGGGGCTGATGATGCGTCGCCATCTGGGCAGTGAGCAGGGGGCTCTGCTAGTGATGAGCACGACCTCGCGCATCGATTCGGCCATCCACATGCTGTTCGTCTTCTTCCCGTTAGCCGTCTTCTGGCTCGATGAGGACGGTGTGGTTGTCTCGCGCTGCCTGGCCAAGCCGTGGCGCCTGTTCTACGCCCCGCAGCGCCCCGCTCGCTACGTGCTCGAAGTGGCTCAGGCGCGAATCGATTCAGCCGCCGTGGGAGACTGCCTTGCGCTGGATGCCGCGGGCGCTGCGCGCTAGCGCGCTGCTCGCCCTCCTGTTGGTGCTGGCCCGGCCGGCCTCTGCCCAGGTGCAGGGGCCGATTTACATTGTCCAACCGGGCGACAACCTGACCGTCATTGCCGCCCGCTTCGGAACACGCCTCGATGAGCTGATGGCGGTCAACGGATTCGACCTCGCGCACGTCCTACAACCCGGCGAGCGCATCATGATCCCGGGCCTGGAGGGGATCCGCGGGGTGCTCACGACGCATACGGTCGAATTCGGCGAGAACCTGACGACGCTCTCTCTGCGCTTTGGACTATCGCCGGAGGCCGTGCTGCGCCTCAATCACACAGCCAACCCTGAGCGTCTCTTTGCCGGCCAAGAACTTGTCGTCACACAACCGGAGGAGGCCGCCCCTGCTGCCATGGTGAGCGAGGTGCGCATCGAGCGCGGGCGACTGGCGCCGCTGGCGAGCGGTGAACCGCTGCTGCTCAGCGCTGCGATGGGCGGGCTTAACCCATGGGCGCTGGCGCAGGTCAACGGTCTGCAATCCTTTGCCGACCAATTCACGGGACGCACGCTGTATGTCGCTGAGGGCGATCAACCGTTGCGCGCCTGGCCGGCTCCCATCACCGAGGTTCGCTTCCGGACATTGCCGCTCACGCAAGGACGGACGGCCGAGGTGCATGTGGAATCGTCGGCTGCGGCACGCGTGCAAGGCGTGCTCGCATCTTACGTATTGAACTTCGCCGAAAGCGACAACGCCTGGGTGGCGCTGCAAGGAGTGCCCGCCATGATCGACCCCGGCGTCTACCCCTTCTCGATCCGCTTGCGGCTCGAGGATGGGACAACGCGTGAGTTCAGCCAGGACGTGGCGGTCGCCTCTGGTGACTACCCCAATGACCCGCCCCTGGCGGTGAACCCGGAAACGCTCGACCCGGCCGTCAATCAACGCGAGCTGGAAACGATGCGCGCCATGGTGGCCGCCTTCACCCCGGACCGGGCGTGGAGTGCTCCGTTCAGCGAGCCGGTGGATACCGGAGTCACATCCTCGTTCGGCCGGCGCCGGCTCTTCAATGGCATGTACGCCACCTACCACGCCGGGATAGACTTCGCCGGACGGGTCGGCCGCGAGATCTTCGCGCCAGCCGGGGGGCGGATCGTATTCACCGGCCCGCAAGATGTGTGCGGGATGGCCACGGTCATCGATCACGGGTGGGGCGTCTTCTCGCGGATATGTCACCAGGATTCGGTGAGCGTTCAAACGGGGCAGATGATCGCGGAGGGGGAGCGGATCGGAACGATTGGGCGTAGTGGCCGGGTGACTGGTCCGCACCTGCACTGGGAGGTTTGGGTGGGGGGCGTGCAAGTGGACCCGCAGCAGTGGCTGGACGAGTTGTTCCCTTAGGAGGGATCAGGCGCGCTCGAAGCCGCCTCGGGCTCATCACCCTTGGCGGCCAAGATCTCGCGTGCTTGCTCAGCGAAGCGGGCGGGGACGAATACTTGCACGCGGCCCAATGCACCCACCGTCACCCGGTAGGCGCTGCCGGCCGCCTCCGAACTGAGCATAACCGGAATGCTGTTGGCCTCGAGCTGGGAGCGGCACCACTCGCCCTCAAGAACACCGTAGACTTCAGCAACACACACGATGTCAGCATCCATCATGCACCTTTTGCTCGGCTCAGTGCGACCGCTGGCCTAGTGTAACGCCGGTCTCGCTCCGCGCGCAACCCGGCTTCCGGAAGGATCTATGGGGGTTGCAGAGGTTTGACGAGGAGAAGCTCATGGCTCCCATCAATCTCGTCCTGATCGGGTTTGGCAACGTCGGGCGTGCCTTGGCGCGAATGCTCGTGGCCAAGGAGGCGGAGCTGCGTCAAGTGTATGGGTTGGAATTCCGCCTGACCGGCGTTCTCACACGCGCCCATGGGCTGGCGATCGCCTCGGAGGGATTGCCGATCGAAGATCTCGTGCGCGGCGTGGAGGCGGGTGGGCGCCTGGATGAGTTCGGGCGGACCAAGCCGCTCGCGCAATTGGATCAGAACTTGCGCCTGGCTCAGGCCCAGGTCATGGTCGAGGTCACGCCGCTCAACCCGCGCACCGGAGAGCCGGCTCTCACGCATGTGCTGACGGCGCTCGAAGCGGGGGTCCACGTTGTCACGGCGAACAAGGGGCCGCTGGTCTACGGGTACAAGACGTTGCGCGACCTCGCCGCACAGAACCACCTGCATTTCCTTTTTGAGTCGACCGTACTCGATGGTGCACCGGTCTTTTCGCTCTTTCGCGAAACACTTCCGGCGGCCCGCCTTCTCGGATTTCGCGGAGTGCTCAATTCGACCACCAACTTCATTCTTGGCGAACTCGAGGCGGGCAAGGATCTGGAGCAGGCGGTGCGCGCGGCACAGGCGCTGGGGATTGCCGAAACCGACCCCTCGGCGGATGTGGACGGGTGGGATGCGGCAATTAAGGTGGCGGCGCTGGCGACCGTGCTGATGGACTCGCCCATCCTGCCTTCGCAAGTCAAACGCGAGGGCATTCGGGGCATCACCCCCGCCATGGCGCGTGAGGCGCGCGGCGCCGGGCGCCCGATCAAATTGGTGTGTCGCGCTCGGCGCACAGCCAGCGGCGGCCTGGAAGCTTCCGTGGGCCCGGAGAGCCTTCCGTGGGGTGACCCCTTGGCGAGCGTCTCAGGGACCTCGTCGGTGATTCATTTCGAAATCGATATGCTGGAGGGGCTGACCCTTATCGAGCACAACCCGGGACCCCAGACCACCGCCTATGGCCTGTTGGCGGATCTGATCCATGCCACCCGCAACCCGGCGGGATAGTCTCGCCGCGCGATGCTGGGCGATTGGGCCTTTGATATAATCGCCCACCACACATCGTTCGGAGAGCACAGCGGACGGCGGAAGACGAGCAGGCTGCGCGGCGAGAGGCATCGCGTGCTCGTTTGCCTTTAATGCAAGCCGTGCAGCCTGCGCAGTCGCCGGCCAACCCTGAGCTGGCCGTGAGGACTCGCGTGGGCGGTCAGGCGTCGGGCGTCGGTCTGCGCGATCTGGCGCGCTGAGGGTTAAAGAGAGGCCGAATGTACAAGACGCATACCTGTGGCGAGTTGCGTGCCACTCATCAAGGAACCGAGGTCACCCTCGCCGGTTGGGTTCATCGCCGGCGGGACCATGGTGGGGTGATCTTCCTCGATCTGCGCGATCGCTGGGGAATCGTGCAAATCACAGCCCACCCGGATGTGGAGCCTCAGGCCCATGCGGCGGCCATTGATGTGCGCAACGAGTTTGTCTTGCAGGTGCGCGGGGTTGTGCGCCGCCGGCCGGCCGGCATGGAAAACCCTGGGCTGGCCACCGGCGAGATCGAAATCGAAGCGCGTGAGGTCCGCATCCTTAACCCTGCGCGCACGCCGCCCTTCGTGATCAACGAAGACAAGCCGGTGGAAGAGAGTGTGCGCCTCAAGTATCGCTACCTCGACCTGCGCACCGAGCATATGGCGCGCAACCTGCTGCTGCGCCACCGCGTCGTAAAGTTCATCCGTGACTACATGGATGCTCACGGGTTCATTGAGGTCGAAACGCCCATCTTGTTCAAGACGACGCCGGAGGGAGCACGCGACTATCTTGTGCCCTCGCGCGTCCATCCCGGAAAATTCTACGCGCTGCCGCAGAGCCCGCAGCAACTCAAGCAGTTGCTCATGGTGGCAGGCATCGAACGGTACTTCCAAATCGCGAGGTGTTTCCGGGACGAAGACCAGCGCGGCGACCGCCAGCCCGAATTCACGCAATTGGACGTGGAGATGTCGTTCGTCGAGCGCGACGACGTGATGGACCTGGCAGAAGACCTCTTTACCCGGTTGGTCGCGGAGGTTACACCGTCGAAGCGGCTGCTGGCCAGCCCCTGGCCGCGCCTCACCTACGCCGAAGCCATGGCGCGCTTCGGCAAGGACAACCCCGACCTGCGTTTCGGCATGGAGCTCAAGGATGTAACCGACCTGGCTCCGGGCAGCGGGTTCAAAGTCTTCGAGGAGGGGGCGGCCCACGGCGGGCACGTGCGCGGGCTGAATGTCAAGGGACAGGCCGAGTGGAGCCGCAAGCAGATCGACGAGCTGCTCGAGTTCATTCGCCCCTACGGCGCCAAGGGCCTGGCCTACCTGGCCCTCACCTCGAGCGGAGAGGTGCGCTCGTCTTTCGCGAAATTCCTCGCCCCCGACCGGCTGCAGGCGTTGGAGGCTAGGCTGGAGACTCAGCCGGGTGACCTGCTGCTCTTCGTCGCCGACAAGCCCTCGGTCGTATTCGAATCCTTGGGTCGTTTGCGCGTGCATTTGGGCGAGCGTCTCGGCCTATGCGATCCCAATCTGCTCGCATTCTGCTGGGTCATCGACTTCCCCTTCGTGGTGTGGAGCGACGCCGACAAGCGTTGGGATCCGAGTCACCACTTGTTTACTTCGCCCGTGCTCGAGGATATTCCATTACTCGACACCGCGCCCGGCCAGGCGCGCGGGCAGCAATACGATTTGGTGCTCAACAACTACGAGGTCGGCGGCGGATCCATCCGCATTCACGACCGTGCGCTGCAGGAGAAGGTCTTCCAACTGATCGGGCTCGACCCTCTGGTGGCGCGCGAACGGTTCGGGCATATGCTCGAAGCCTTCGAGTACGGCACACCGCCGCACGGCGGCATCGCTCCCGGGATCGACCGCCTGTGCATGGTGCTGGCCGGAGAGGAGAATATCCGCGAGGTGATCGCCTTCCCAAAGAACCAACAGGCGGCGGACGTGATGGCGGGTGCCCCCTCCGCCGCCGACCCACAGCAGTTGCAGGAGTTGAGCATCCGCGTGGTGACCCCGGAGTGAGTTGCGGGTGGGGCGCTCTTGTGGTATAAGGCGAGCAACCCTGCTGTGTTGGTGATGCAGCATCGCGTTTTGAGCCAACACGGTCTGAGAGGGTTCCTTGCTCACGCGGGCAAAGCGATAGGCACTCGCCAAGGCTGACCTCGCGGGCAGGTTCCCACCTGCGAAAGCAGGTTCAAAACAAAGCAGCACACGGCACAGCGGGGAGGTCTCATTCGCCACCTGTCATTCCGAAGAGGATCGGGCAGGTGGCTTTTCATGCCGGGCTCGATGGGGAAAGGTTATCCAGGGCGGTTGGTCGCAAGGGAGGAATGCCGGGTGGGAGCAGAATCTCCTGCAATCCCTCGCCTGTGCCCCTTGACCCCCGCCGGGGACACTGAGTAAGTCCAGAAACATGTGAGACAGTCAGAGTAGACCCTCGGAACGAGGGTAGACAGAAATACGCATCGGGGTCATCCTTGGGGTGACCAAACCAACCAAGGAGCG
>Ga0315277_10000972_pt1 | contig 42874 bp, 34 predicted proteins | sample YL17G05_15_MG_FD_203695 | JGI IMG/M metagenome (GOLD analysis project Ga0315277, IMG submission 203695) | Sediment microbial communities from Yellowstone Lake, YNP, Wyoming, USA - YL17G05_15 | ecosystem: Environmental > Aquatic > Freshwater > Lake > Sediment | place: USA: Wyoming | collected... | reverse complement strand
GACGCGGAATGACCTGGAGTAGAGAAGGAGGCAACAATCTTCTCGCCCTGAGAACCCTTGCGTTGAATCAAACCTATGATCGTCGGTGGGACACCCCTTAGCTACCCCACTTTTTGGGATGCAACCCCCGAACACAGCCAAGCTTGACAACGGTTGCACCTTGTCGTATATTTGAACAGTTCTTTTTCACAGTGACTCTTGATAGTTCCGTTAGGGGTGCATCCCGTCCCAACGTGTCGGGACGGGAGGGCTGAGAGGAGACCCTCCGAACCTGAACTGGGTAATACCAGCGAAGGAAAACGGAAACTTGGTTTGACCATCGAAGCCGTCTTTCGCCCTCACCCCCGAGGCGGAAAGCGGCTTTTTCATTTTTGCTCGTCTGAGGAGGACTATCGTATGAAGCGGTTCTTCACACTGGCTGCACTGATGGCTCTCTGGTGTTCTCTGCACGCGCAGGAACCCGGTGGCATCACAGGGAGAGTGTTCGACTCGGAAACCAACCATCCGTTGGCCGCGGCGAACGTCTTGCTGCAGGGCACGTCGTTCGGTGTCAACGCTCAAGAGGATGGCACCTTTCAGCTTCGCCGAATCCCGGCCGGATCATATTTCCTGCAGGCAAGCTATATCGGTTACACGTCCAAGTCCCTTGCGGTGTCGGTCTCGGCCGGCAAGATGGCCACGCTCGAGATTGGCCTGGAGCCGACCGTTCTGCCGGGCCAGACGATCATCGTCTCGGCGACGCGGGCGCGGGAGCGTCAGAACCCTGTTGCGTTCGCGACGCTGTCCGCGCGCGAGCTGGCGGACCGCTATTCCACGCAGGACATTCCCGTGCTTCTCTCCGAACTGCCGTCGACGACATTCTATTCGGAGAACGGCAACGGCATCGGTTACAACTACCTGAACATTCGCGGGTTCGACCAGCGGCGGATCTCGGTGATGATCAACGGTATACCGCAGAACGACCCGGAGGATCACGATGTGTATTGGCTCGACTTCCCGGATCTCTCGGCAAACCTGCAGGACATCCAGGTTCAGCGGGGCGCGGGGAGCGCGTTCTATGGGCCCCCTGCCATCGGCGGATCCGTGAACCTGATCACTTCAAGCTATTCGAAGATCCCTGGCATCGACTTTTACTCCGGCTATGGGACCTACAACACCCGCAAGTATTCCGTCGCGATCAATTCCGGACTCGTTGGTGAGAAGTACCAGCTCTTTGGCCGGCTTTCCCGCATCCAAAGCGATGGATATCGTGAGAAGTCATGGACAGATTTCTCGAGCTACTTCCTCGGGGCCGTCCGTTATGACGAAACGATGACGACACAGTTCAATTTCTATGGCGGGCCCATAGCAGATCACCTTGCCTACTACGGCATTGCCAAGGCGGATGCATACTCGTCCGATTCACAGACAAGAAGGCAGAATCCGATCATGCGGCCCGAGGAGATCGAGAACTTCAGTCAACCTCACTACGAGCTGCTTCACGAGTGGCGACTCACGGACAAGCTCACACTCAATAACGCTCTCTTCTTAGTGACCGGTGAAGGGTTCTTTGACTACGATGGAGCGTGGGCCCCCTACTCGTACTTTCGTATCACCGCGAACAATGGCTTTCCGGTAGCAGGTAATCCGGACACGCTCTACATTTCTGGTGCCTTGATACGTGCGTGGGTGAGCAACGTTCAGTATGGGTGGCTGCCCCGGGCGAGCATCCAGCACGATGGCGGACAGCTGACGGTGGGTGCGGAGTTCCGGATTCACAGGTCGTTGCACTGGGGTGCGCTGCGCTGGGGTGAAAACATGCCGGCGGGCATCACACCAGATTACCATTACTATGAATATCGCGGTGGGAAGGATATCGTCTCGCTGTATGCCCACGAGCTCTACAACCTTCGTCCCGACCTCACTCTCCAGGCTGATCTTCAGTATGCATACAATCGGTATCGGCTCTACGACGAAAAGTACTTGAACACGGATTTCTCCGTCCCCTACCACTTTCTCAACCCCCGCATTGGACTCAATTACAACATCAACGAGAAGCTCAACGTCTATACCGAGATATCCCGGACGTCCCGCGAGCCGAGGCTGAAGAATCTCTACGACGCGGCGGAAGCGAGCACGCCGGCATCTTGGGGACCCGTTACCCCGCAGTTCAAGACCCTGCCAAACGGTGCTTATGATTTCTCGAACCCGTTGGTGAAACCCGAGGCTCTTGTCGACGTCGAGCTCGGAGGTGGATATGCCGCAGCGCGCTTCCACGCTACAGCGAACCTGTTCTATATGAGCTTCAAAGATGAGATTATCAAACAGGGGCAGTTGGATCGTTTCGGGATCCCTGTCACGGGAAACGCAGACAGAACCTTGCACCAAGGGATTGAGCTGACGGCCGTGGCGTTACCTTTTGAAGGTTTTGAGCTGCAAGGGAACGCGACGTTCAGCAAGAATCGGTTGGTGAACTACACTGTGTACGACGGGACAACTCCCACGTCGCTCGACGGGAATAACATTGCGGGCTTTCCAGATTTCCTCGCTAACGCTCGCGCAACGTACCAGACAGAGAGACTCACTCTCTCGCTTTCCCTCCAGCATGTCGGCAAATTCTATACGGACAATTTCCAAAATCCGAGGAAGGGTATTTTTGGGGTTGGGATGGAGGACCCTCATCGCACGGTCGACGCATATACCGTCGTGAATGGCTGGGTTGCGTACAGGCTCCCGGCTCTCGCATCACTTCGACATGTCGAGGTGCGCGTACAGGTGAACAACCTCTTCAACACTATTTACGCGAGCAACGGTGAAGGCGACGAGTTCTACCCTGCTGCGGAGAGGAACGCCTTTGCCTCTCTACGAATAGATTTGTAATATGGGCTCGCGGACGACGCATCAGGGCGTTGTCCGCCGGATGAAATGAGCAAACGAGCGCTCATCATAGCGAATGGAGAGCCGCCCAGGAAACATCTCCTCCAATCATTGTCGAAGGAGGCGGACGTCATTATCTGTGCAGACGGCGGCGCGAACACGGCCCTCAAGTTCGGGATCAAGCCGGACGCGATCGTTGGCGACCTTGATTCGGTCCACGCAGAAGCGCTCGTCAAGTTCCAGAAGGTGCCGACGTACGAGGACACGGACGATGAGACCACCGATCTGGAAAAAGCGATCTCGTGGGCCGTCAAGCAGACGTACGATCACATCACCGTGGTCGGTGCCGCGGGCAAGCGGCTGGACCACACCGTCGGGAACCTCGGCGTTCTCTCGAAGTTCTATCCCGATGCCCTGGTGCGGCTTGTGGATGATCTGGGAGAAATAGTATACGTTGGCAAGGACCTGACCTTTGAGGCGAAACGCGGTGATGTCGTTTCACTCATTCCGCTGAACCGTTGCGAGGGGATCACGACCGCCGGGCTACGCTACGGACTGGAGGACGAGTCGCTTGAGCTCGGCGTCAAGGAAGGAACCAGCAACGTTGTCATCGAGACCCCCGTCTCGATCAAGGTCAAAAAAGGCCACCTGCTGCTCTTCAAACTCTTTGCCCGCCCTTGAGTTGACCGCTGATGGTTCACTTCAGCTTCATCGACTCACTTCTCATCATTCTCTATTTTGTCGCTGTCGTCGCGATCGGCTTCCGGGCTGCTCGCAGACCGAAGGAGGGCTCCAACGACTATCTTCTTGCCGGCCGCACGCTCACTCTGCCGATGTTCATCGCAACGCTGGTGTCGACGTGGTACGGCGGCATTCTCGGTGTAGGGGAGTTCTCGTACAAGTACGGCATTTCCAATTGGGTAGTCTTCGGCGTTCCGTACTACCTGTTTGCCCTTCTATTCGCTCTGTTCCTCGCTAAGAGGGTTCGTGCAACGAACCACGTTACAATCCCCGACAAACTTGAGGCATCGTACGATAGGAGGACGGCGATGCTTGGGGGGATGCTCACCTTCGTTCTGGTCACTCCTGCCGCTTATGTCTTGATGCTCGGTCTCCTCGCTCAGCTCGTCTTCGGGGTCCATCTCGTAACGAGTGTTGTGGTAACGACTGTTCTGACGGTCTGTTATCTCTACTGGGGAGGGTTTCGATCGGATGTCTGGGCAAATGCGTTCGAATTCGTGATGATGTTCCTGGGGTTCGCGCTGATCCTGCCGTTCGCGTATGCGAAGTTCGGAGGGTTGGGGTTCATCGAGAGGAATGTCCCCCCACTTCATCTTGCCTGGCACGGGGGGAACTCGTGGCAGTACATCCTTGTCTGGTTCTTCATCGCCCTCTGGACCCTTGTCGATCCGGCGTTCCACCAGCGGTGTTACGCGGCGAAGGACGGCAAGACGGCCCAGCGAGGAATTCTGATTTCGATCCTGTTCTGGTTCTGTTTCGATTTCATGACAAGCACGGCGGGTCTCTATGCACGCGCGGCGCTGCCAAACATCCCGAACCCGGCGTTTTCCTATCCCCTTCTCGCGGAGGTCGCCCTTCCTTCGATCGCGAAAGGGCTGTTCTATATCGGGATGCTGGCAACCATCATGTCCACGCTCAGCAGTCTGATGTTCATCTCGGCAACGACGATCGGCAGGGATATCGTCGGAAGGATGACACGGCCATCGGATCCTGTCAACGCCGAGGCGAGGGTCAATCGGTGGACGAAGATCGGCCTCGTGATTTCCGCCCTATTCTCCGTTCTCCTCTCGCTCCTCGTTCCGTCGGTTGTGAAGATCTGGTACACCATCGGCACCGCGATTATTCCAGGCTTGTTGATGCCACTGATGGCGAGTTACTTCGAGCCTCTTCGCATTCCGTCTCGCTACGCCTTTTGGGCGATGCTGCTCGGATGGCTTGTTTCAACAGCGAGCCTCCTGGACGGCCAACTTCATATGAGCAACGGCCAGCCTTCTTACTGGCTTGGTGTGGAGCCGATGTACCCGGGGCTGTTCGTTGCTCTGGTGATTTGGAGCATTGGAAAGTCAGCGCGAGCTCGCCATCGTGCTGCGTAGGAAGGTGCCAAGAATGTACCACGCGCCTTGAAGGTGCGTGGTACCTCTCAGCCAAGGTGCTTGATATAGCAGCGTCGTCGCTTGTGCTGCCTTCGTTCGAAGTGCTTCCAGTGTCCCTGGACCAGCAGGTTATTTTCCAGCTCGGGATTGGATTCGGCGGAGGTGATTCCGTTCTTGATGCACGATTGTGCCAGATAGGTGATGAGCAGCGCGTCTGCACCTTTCCCCTGCAGGTCGGGCCTGATGGCTCCCAGGAAGAGATCGATCTGCGTCGGCTTCCGAAGGGCTTTCAGGACATGGATGAACCCGAACGGGAAGAGCCGACCCCTTGCCTTCTGGAAGGCCCTAGAGAGGGAGGGCATGCCGATGACGAATCCGGCGACCTTGTCCTCCTCATCGAGGATGACCTTCACGTAGTCCGGAACGACGTTCGGGAAGTATTGCTTCACATACCAATTGATTTGTTCCCTCGTCAGCGGCACAAACCCGTAGAAATCTTCATATGTCGTATTGATGACGTCGAAGATTTGGTGGGCGTATGGGAGAAAATCTTTGCTCTTCTTGGCGGGCAACACGTGCACGTGCCGGCGCTCCTCCGCCAAGGCGGCGATCTTCAATGCGTTCTCGGGGATGGTACGAGGGACGGAGACTTCGTATTCCAGCCAGTCGGTATCCTTTTGATAGCCTCGCTTTTCAGTATGCGAGGGGTAGTACGGGTAATTGTAGATCGTTGCGATGGTCCCAAGCTCGTTAAATCCCTCAACGAGCATTCCCTCCGGATCCATGTCGGTGAAGCCCAAAGGGCCATGAACCGCCGTCATTCCCTCTGACCGCGCCCACGATTCGACAGCTTCAAACAGCGCGCCGGAGACTTCCCCATCATCGACGAAATCGATCCAGCCAAAGCGGACATAGCGGTTGCCCCAGGCGGAGATGTAGGCGTGATTAATGATTCCGGCGATCCTGCCGCAGAGCTGCTCACCTCGATAGGCGAGCCAGTAGCGGGCCTTGCAGTGCTGGAATGCCGGGTTTGTTCTCTGTCGCAGCGTATGGAGCTCATCGGCCAGCAGCGGCGGGATCCAGTACGGGCTGTTTCGATAGAGCGCGAAGGGGAAGCGGATAAACCGCTTCAGGTCCTTCTCGGTTTTCACCTCGCGAATCTCGAGGGACATGAGTCCTCCTTACAATTTGTGCGTTTGCTGCCCCAATGGCTCGGCACACCGCGAACGAAAACAACCGTCAAGCTCAACGTTGTGGCTCTCGATCAAGCTTGGTACTTCGGAACGCGATGGGGGCGAGTAGTCAAGAGATCGTGTTCTACATGCTCCTTTTCATTCTCCCCTCGCCGGCTCCTCCTGCAGTTGCCAAGCGGGATTGGCGAAGGCTTACCTCTCTATCGATTTAAAGCTCAGAGATTCCCCCGGCTTCGCACGTCGCATTCGGAGTGAAGAGAGCCATCAATCCCGTCCTCTTCATCCCCCTATCCATTCCTTTATCCCTTCATCCGCTGTTCACTTCGTATCCAGAATAATCGGCAGCCCATCTTTTCCGCTTCCGATAATGATCACCTTCGTGTTGTTCGATTCTGCAATTTTCAACGTTGCTTCAATTCCTTTCCACCGCAGCAGTTGATCGCTGATGCCTGCGGCGACAATCGCCTGGAAGTCGGCAATACCTTTTGCTTCAATCCGCTTCCGGTCTGCTTCCTGCTTCTCCTTTGTGAGAACAAACTCCATCCGCTGGCTTTCCTGGTCGGCGCGCTGCTTTTGTTCTATTGCCTCCGTGAGTTGCGTGGGTAGCGCAACATTGCGGATTGGCGTACTTTCAATAGTAACACCCCGAGGGGCAACTGTCCTGGCAAGCTCTTCCTGAATCGATGAACCGAGCCGCTCCCGCTCGGTTGAATACAGCGCGCTTGCCTGAAAGCTTGCCGTGACTGCGCGTGAGATAGAGCGGAATTGCGGGATGAGGATAATGGTTTCGTAGTCGCCACCGGCAACGGTCTTGTAGACGCGAGCCGCAGAGTCGGGGTTGAGCCTGTAGAGAGCGCTGACCTCCAATCCGATGGTGAGTCCTTCGCGTGAGAGGACTTCCATCGTTTCCTTATGCTCTTTCGTCTGGATGGAATACTTGATTACCCGCGCAAGCGGATTTACCAGATTGATTCCGGACGGAAGAGTCTTCTCTGACACAATGCCGAAGAAATCTACCACGCCAACGTGGCCCGCGGGGACTTGGGTGAAACACTCGAGCAAGGCAAGAATTCCAAACGCGCCTACAGCCAGAACGCCCACTTTGCTGACAGTTTGGAAGACGATGTTGTTTTGCCGCACTTGCCTTCTTGCGCCTAGCCACACGAAGACGGCGGCCACGGCTATCAGCACACTGATGATGAAGAGCATAGGAACCTCCATGGTTTGGTGAAGCGTATGTGCGCATGCGACGGTTCGTTAGGAAATGCGGTGCCGGTTGACATCTCGCGCCTTCAACTTACAGATTTTTGGTCTGTATCGCAACGCAGAATTTTCTTTGACAAGTAACAGTTCCCCCTTTCGACCGACGCGGGGGATTTGCTCGTCAGGCTCAGGAGCTGGAGTTCGCGCGGTTTTTTCCGTATCTTGGGACCGAAAAAGGGGAACTCTATGCTCCAGCTCGCCATTGAAGCCGCGCTCGAAGCAGGCGCATTTTTGAAATCGAGTGTCGGGAAGATACAGCAGATCGAACGAAAACTTGGCCAGGAGACCAATCTGGTGACCGAGATCGATCGACGATCCGAAGAGATCATCATCAACAAAATCAAGCGCAAGTACCCTGATCACGATTTCCTGGCGGAGGAATCGGGCAGCCACGAGAAAGGATCGGAGTATCGGTGGATCATCGATCCGCTCGACGGGACGTTGAACTTCGCGCACGGGGTGCCCCTTTATTCTGTTTCGATCGGACTTGAGGTGAAGGGGGAGCTTACCCTGGGAGTCGTGTACGAGCCGAACCTGCAGGAGCTCTTTATCGCAGAGAAAGGTCGGGGGGCGTCGCTCAACAAGAGTCCCATTCACGTTTCGAAGATTTCCACGCTCATCGAGAGCCTGATGGTCACGGGTTTTCCGTATACGATCAAACAGAACCCGGACAACGCGGTTCAGCATTTCGTTAATTTCCTCATGCAAGCGCAGGGCGTGCGGCGCCTCGGTTCCGCGGCGGTCGATATCTGCTATGTCGCATGCGGCAGGTTTGAGGGATTCTGGGAAGTCGCGCTGAGCCCGTGGGACATGGCGGCGGGTGTGCTCATTGCCCAGGAGGCAGGTGGCAGGTTTACCGATTTTCACGGGCGAGCGTCGACGATCTACACAAAACGGGTGCTCGTCACGAATGGATTGATTCACGACAAGGTTGTTGAAGTGTTGCAGCGGGGACTCGAGACACGGCAACGGACTGAATGTTAGATGCGGGAGGCGCCTCCCCTATCGCTCAGGAGGCTCCCGCTGAAGCATGCTGATGAGCGTGTTCAGACAATCGGCGTCCACTTCTTTTTCATCTCCCACCGTCGACGCGAAATCACGTATCGACATCATTCCAATCAGCTGCTTACCCGACAGGATCGGCAAATGCCGGCAGTGTGATTCCCTCATCTCCCTGAGAAAGGACTCGACACCCTCATTCGCCTTCGACACGACAACCACCTTCGTCATCACATCACTGGTCCTCGTCCTCCTGGGATTCAAGCCTGAAGCAATGACACGCACGAGCGTATCACGCTCGGCAAAGATGCCAATGAGCCTGTTCTCCCGGACGACCGGGAGGGCGCCGAGATTCTTCTCGACCATGTATCGGTCAGCCTCCGTCACTGTGACGTGCGGCGTGATGGCGTACAGCGGCCGTTCGCCGACGACTTCGCTAATCGGTTTCACACGGTTTCCTTCATTCCACTCGAAGATTCAGACAAAAGGATCTGAACCTGCGTCCTGGGATGTCCAAAATAGCGACTTTTCAAATACGAGGCAAGGAAGTTGCGCCTGGGGGGGATCGCACCGCCGATTCGGCCTCAGCAGGCCTTTTACATCCAGGTCTTCACGCCACCCTTGTCGACGTAGCTCAGAATGAGAGGTTTGCGCTTTGGGGGGGTGCTATGGATCCGGAAGGCATCCTGGATTCTCTTGCGTGCGAGTTCAATAGCGCTCTCGTTATTAGTTTGAAGCACGGCGAGGACTTCACCATCCGCGACAGAATCACCGACCTTCTTTTTCAAAAGGATGCCCGCCTTGGGATCGATGGCGTCGTCGATCCGGGCGCGCCCGGCTCCCAGATTGATGCTCGTCAGGCCCAGCTCAACGGGATGAATCTCCCCGACATAACCACTTCCCGTTGCCTTGACCTCGATGGAGTGTTTTGGGAGGGGGTACTTCTCGAGGCTCTCGATCGCAGAGGCGTCGCCCCCCTGTGCTGCGACGAGCTGGAGAAATTTCCGGTAGGCAGAGCCATCATCGACGGCACGCCTCGACTGATCGATTCCTTCGGCGACGGTTCTGGCCTTTTTGCCGAGCATGAGCATCGCGCCGGCGAGAACATGCGTCACTTCCATCAGGTCTGCTGACTCGCCGGTACGGCCTCGGGCTCCTCGCAGGCACTCGATAGCCTCGACCACCTCCAGCCAGTTTCCGATCGTGGTCCCGAGCGGTTGGCTCATATCGGTGATGAAAGCGATCGTCTCCTTCCCAAATCCGTTTCCGATCCGCACGAGTGTTCGGGCGAGCTCGATCGCCTGCTGGTTGGTCTGCATGAACGCCCCCCGGCCCGTCTTGACGTCGAGAACGAGCGCGTCGATTCCCTCCGCGAGCTTCTTGCTCATGATGCTGCCAGCAATTAAGGGAATGCACTCGACGGTCGCGGTCACATCGCGCAGCGCGTACATTTTCTTGTCTGCCGGGGCGAGCTGGTTGGTCTGACCGATCATCACGAGCCCGATCTCCTTGATGACGCTCTTGTACTCGGATATCGTAAGATTGGTCCGGAAACCGGGGATGGACTCGAGCTTGTCGAGCGTGCCGCCGGTGTGGCCGAGGCCGCGCCCGGAGATCATCGGCACGGGGACGCCGCAGGCTGCAACGATGGGTGCCAGGATGAGGGACACTTTGTCGCCGACGCCGCCGGTTGAATGTTTGTCCACTTTGACGCCGGGGATCTCCGAGAGATCGACGATCTCACCGGAATGGAGCATCAGTTTGGTGAACGTCAGGGTCTCCTCTACATTCATCCCGCGAAAGTAGCAGGCCATGAGGAAGGCGGAGATTTGGTAGTCCGGAATCGCCCCCCGGACGTACCCGCTAATCATCCAGCGGAGCTCTTCCTCGCTGAGCGGTGCACCATCGCGTTTCTTTCGTATGAGCTCAACAGCGGTCATCGGCGGACGGCAAGAATGGGACGCGGAAGAATCAGCAAAGACGGATGGGGACGGATCATTTATTAGACTTGGAGAAGATTTCTAACTTGAACTCTGATTTCCCGCCAAAATTCGACAACATCTTAGACGTCAGCGAGAGTCCGTCGAATCGGCCTCTTCCGTGTCCTTTTTCAAGAGCATCCTCTCTGCGAGCAGGATTCCGCAGATTGTCTTGCTGTCGACGATCTCCCCCTTTTCGATCATCTCGACCGCACGTTCCAGAGGCATCCGCTGAACCGTCAAGTCAAGTTCGCCTTCCTCCAGTTGCTGACCTCGGGACGACGTCCTGAGGTCGGTTGCGAGATAGATGTGCAGCAGCTCGCTGCAGAACCCCGGACTTGTGTAGATGGCGGTCAGCTTCTTCAGCGAGCCGGCGACGTAGCCGGTCTCTTCCTCCAGCTCTCTTGCCGCACACACCGCAGGGTCTTCGCCGGCGTCAAGCTTCCCGGCTGGGAGCTCATAGAGGTGCTTCTTCATCGGGTAGCGGAACTGGCGGACCAGCAGGATATTCCCGTCGCTCAGCATGGGAAGCACGACAGAGCCTCCGGGATGCTCCGCGAGCTCGCGTAGGGCGCGGTTGCCGGAGGGGTATTCGATCTCGTCGATCACCAGATCGAAGACTTTGCCGGTGTATCGCTTTTCGGTTTTGAGGATCTTGAAGTTTGGCATTCGAAGCGTTTGAGAGGCGGAGAGCCCGATGGGGGATACGATATCAATCCCCGGTCACCGATGAACCAACTAGTAGTTTCCCCTACTTCCTGGTTTCACGACGGGAATTCCCTCTTTGCAGAGTGGGCACTCGTCGGGCTTGTAGGCCACGACGTCCATCTGGAGGGCGGAGAAATGCTTTGCGTCGAATTTGATCCGGCCGTTGCTCCGGTCCACGATGTAGCCCACGCCGGCCAGTCTTGCGTCACCTTTCTTGACAAGCTCAGCGACCTCGAATACGGATCCTCCCGTCGTCACGACGTCTTCAACGATCAGGGCACGCTCCCCCGGGTGGAGTTCAAAGCCGCGGCGAAGGTCCATCTTGCCGTCCTTCCGCTCGCCGAAGATCGTCCGCACTCGCATCATCCGGCCCACCTCTGTTCCGACGACAATACCGCCGATGGCGGGAGAGATCACGACCTCCACGTCGGCGTACTCGAAATGCTTGGCAATCTCTCCGGCGAAGAGGTGAAGATATTTTGGATACTGCAGCACCCGGGCACACTGAAAATACTGAGGGCTGTGCAGTCCCGACGTGAGCTGAAAATGCCCTTCGAGAAGGGCCTTGGTTTCACGAAAGATGTCAAGAACTTGATCTTTTGGGAGGTTCACGAGAGATGATTCAGACTGTCAGCTGAAGACTTCCGGGACATTCACCCAGAGAAGATAGCAAGAACTCGCTTGAGGTGCAACGAACCGCGGCTGGAATTCTGGCAGGACGTGAGCGCAAAATCTTCAATCTGCAGTCTTCAATTCATACTGAATCTTGCCAAATCCCACCTGAGAAACAGGGGGACACAAAGATCGTGAAACGGTGGGATGCATAAAACGCGCAATCTTCAACCTAGAAGTTCGACGAGAGCCTCCTCCATCTCGCTCTTCGCATGCGGGTCGCCCTGCTGCGCGGCAACTTGCATACCGCGCCTCAAAATGGAGACAGCTTCCTCGCGACGGCCGACGTTCTGATAGAGATAGCCCAATTGTTGATAGGCGGGAAGGTAACGCGAGTCCCGGCTGATGAGCTCTTCGAGGAGTGATCCCGCTTGCGCAGGATCGTTCATCCTGGGGTACTCGAGCGCGAGGGCGTAGCGACTGAAGCTATCGCTCGGATCCAAGGTGAGCAGCAATTTCAGCTTCTGGATGCGGCCCGCTTTCACAGCTTGTCGATCGCTTTTGCAAGCTTGAAATCATTTTCCGTCAGGCCGCCAGCGCTGTGCGTCGAGAGGCCGAGCATGACCTTGTTCCAACGGATGTCGATGTCGGGATGGTGGTTCTGCTTTTCCGCGAGCAGCGCGACAGAGTTGACAAACCCCATGGCGTGGACAAAATCCTCGAGCTCCAGGAGCTTGCGGATTTCGTTTCCGGTCCGAGTCCATCCTTTGAGCTCCTTGAGCCCCGATTGAATTTCCCGTTCGGTGAGAAGTTTCGGTGTCATAAGAAGATCACCCCATCATGAGAGGTTCAACGTTGAATTCTTGGCCCGGACTGCCACACATTACTGCTTGAACAGCGTGTATGTCCCGCTTCCACCCGGTATCGACAGCATTCCCGACATCCACAAAAACGTGACCACCGCGATGCAGGTGACGATCAGCACCAGAGCTATGATTAGTAACCAATATTGAAGAGTATAAAGTTTCCGGAGTGATATGACGGCGTTCATCAAGTGGGGAATGTCATGTCCCTTCGTATCGACAATGTTCCGGAAGGACGATGCCGCTTTTGTCGTCCAGACTCCGATCAGCAGTTCCGGGATCATGGCGACGACATAGACGATTGCTGCCAGGGGTATGAAGAAGTAAGTGACTACGCCGAGGGCACCGAAGAGAGCTGCAGCAACGAAATAGAAGACGCCGACGAATTTCATCTTGCTTGACAGGCGGCAGATGGTCTGATTCTGCGGAGGCGTGAATTCGTACCCGTACTGCGGTGGCTTTGGCGGAACGTGAACTTCCGCCTGTTGTTGCGGTGAAACCTGCTGAACTGGCTGGGCCTCTGACTCTGGTCCGGTATCGGTGGGCTGATCCATGGAAACCTCCATTCGTCGTGGTCGGCCATAGGTGAAAGAGGCAACCGCTGGACGTATGTTCGAGCTTTCCTGGCTCCCCCGGCGTGACGGTAGTTACAACATCACGGGCGTCTTGTGGGACAGCTTCTCGTACTCGCTCCGGAGAATTATGTGCCGTGAATCGAGCGCCCGGTCAATGGCAAGGATCCCGTTGACGTGATCGATCTCGTGCTGCAGCAACTCCGAGAGCGCGCCCGATGCTTTGATTTGTTTTTGCTTCCCCCGCTCGTTCAGGAACGAGATCTCGACGGCGTAGTTTCGCTCGACGTACGCGAGGAGGTCGGGGAACGAGAAGCAATCGTCCCACAGCCGGAATTTCTTCCGGCTCCGTCTCACGATCTTTGGATTGATCAGCGCGCCGGCGTATTCGAAGTTAACATAGATGATCTGGTGGGTGGATCCGATCTGCGGCGCTGCGATGCCGCGGCCGAAACCCCGCCGCGAGCGAAACTCCGACAGCGAATCGCACAGATCGTCGATGGTCGAGTGGATTTCAGCAGATGTCGGTGACTTTACAGCCGCACATTTCTGACGAAGCAGCGGATTGCCCAGAAGCAGGATTTCTTTGATGGACATTGGGAAACCTCCTGACGTGCCCGCGCAATGTACGTAATCTCAGAGGTGGATGCAAACGGTGGCCGGAACGTCCGGCATGCGGTCTCTTCTGGCCGGAGGATTGCCTGATCCGACGCGAAAGCCTGAGATCCGATCGCCGGTAGAATGTTACGCCGCGAATCCTCCGACGCGATGCACCCTCCCCAGCTTCTGCCCGAGGAATCGCTCGCCGACCTCCGTGAACTTATGCGGCACGTCGCTCACGTAGAACTGCAGGTTGGGCTTCAGCTTGCTCGTGTTGCGGAGATCTTGCTCGTCAAGCAGGCTTTGGACCGCTGCCGCCGTCGCTTCGCCCGAGTCGATCAGGGTAACAGCGTTGTGTAGCACCTCGCCGATGACGCCCTTGAGAAGCGGGTAGTGCGTGCATCCGAGAATGAGTGTATCGATCTTCTCGAGGGTGAGCGGGAAGAGATACTCTTTCGCGATCAGCTCTGTCGCTTTATGGCTGGTCCAGCCCTCCTCCGCAAGCGGAACGAACAGGGGGCAGGCCTGGCCAAAAACCTGGATGGTGGGATCGATCTGGCGGATGGCGTTGGTGTAGGCATTGCTGCTGACAGTGCCAACCGTGCCGATAACGCCGATCTGCTTCTTGACTGTCGCTCTTGCTGCCGCTGCAGCGCCCGGAATGATCACGCCGGTCACCGGCACCTTTGCCCGCTTCTGTACGACGTCCAGCGCAACCGCGGAGACGGTGTTGCACGCGATGACGATCATCTTGACGTCGTGCTGGAGGAGCACGTCGGTATCCTGGGCTGCGTATTCGCGGACCACCTGGGAGGACTTCGGGCCGTACGGGACCCGCGCCGTATCGCCGAAGTAGATGATGTTCTCGTGCGGGAGACGGTGCGTCAAAGCTCGAACGACGGTCAGCCCGCCGATGCCGGAATCAAAAACGCCGATGGGTCTCAAGTTGGACATGATTTCTACCCCCGGGTGTCAACAGCGAGTTCAGTAACGATCGCGAGCAGCGGGCTCATGCTTGATAAGAACGATAGTATCACTGCATCACCAACTCGGACTCCGTCAGGTCGTTGATCACTTTCAAGATCTCCGACTTCACGTACGATTGCTGCCCTGTCTCCTCCAGCTTCTTTCCCGTCAGGTCGAGCACGTAGAACGAGTCGACGATCCCGTCGACCCGCGTGGCGATCTTCGCAAACGAGATGTTTAGGCCAAGCAGCGACATCGTGCCGGTAATCCTGTAGAGGAATCCGAGCATATCGGGCGCGTAGACGTCGATGATGGTGAAGCGCGGGTGGTCCTCGAACTCAACGTCGATCCGGATGTTCGGGTTGAGGGTCTTTCTGCGCCGTTTCCATTTCATCCGGTGGCGCTGGAGGAGTTGCTCGATGTCGGCTTTGCCGTTGAAGATGTCGTTGAGTTCCTGATGGATCTTGCGGCACTGCTCGCCGCTCAAGGCGGTCTTGGAGATGAAGTCGATGACGCGGAAGCGGTCGATGATCACCCCGTCGTTCCGGGTGAAGATCCGTGCGTCGAAGATATTGGCATCGTTGGCAGAGAGCACGCCGCAGAACCTTGAGAGGGCGAACGGGGCGTCCCGCGCGATCACAGTGACCTCGGTGTGGTCCTCCTTGCGCTTGAAGATCGCGGAGACTGTCTCGTCCGTGCCGATCCGGTGAATGTGTTCGGCGATCTCCTGCACATCAAACGATGCCAGGTAGTCGGGACTTTCCACCGCATCAAGGTGGCCGCGGGCCTGCTCCTCAGGGAGTGCTGAGGCAAGCTGGTTCACCAGCTCCCTCACGGCCGCCTCGTGGCGAGCCGCCTCCGCCTGCTTTACTTCGGCCGACGAGAGTTCTCCTTCGAGGATTTGGTGAGCGCGGCGATAGAGCTCAAAGAGCAGCATTGCCTTCCAGTCGGTCCACACGTTTTTGTTCACGGCGTTCAAGTCCGCATACGTGAGCAGGTAGAGCAGATCGAGCTGGTGCGTGTTCTTGATCTTCCCAGCTAAATCGATGACCGTCTGCGGATCGCTCAGGTTCCGGCGGAAGGCAACCTGTTCCATCAACAGATGATGCCGGACGAGAAAAAGCACGTCTTCCACCACATCCGTGTAGCGGAGCCGTTTCAAGACGGCCCGGGCAATATCGACGCCGATGATCTCGTGGTCGCCGATCCGCTTCGGCTTCGCGATATCGTGCAGCAGTGCGGCAAGATAGAGCGTATCGCGACGCGGGAGTGATTGGAAAATCTGGCCAAACGTGTTCCGGTTTTCCGCAAGCGCCTCGGCGTTCGCCAGCACCATCAACGTGTGCTCGTCGGCGGTGTAGAAGTGGTATTGATTGTGCTGGAAGAAGGCCACGAGACCCTTCCATTCCGGAAACCAATGTGCCAGCAAACCCAGGTCGTTCATCTTGTGGATTGCCTGGCTGACACCGCGGTCCTTGTTCAGGAGCTCGCGAAAAAGGAGCGTCTCTCGCTCGGAGCGAAGGGGGGCGTAGCTTGCCGCGCTCCGGCTGAGGAGGTCATCGAGCCGGTGTGAGAACGACGCGTCCTGCTCGATTGCCAAAAGAAACGCACTTAGAGCGTCTTCGCTTGAGAGCCTTTTGACCGCACGCTTGAGGTCGATCTTCTTGTCCTGCAGTACGAAGACGCTCGTCAACGGCCGAGCGGCTTCTTTCGATGAGGAAGCGACGAAGCGATCCTCGGCCCAGTTTCTGGTCCGCTCGGCGAGCTGTGCTATCGAACGTGACGCGACGTAGTAGTCCTGCATGAACCGCTCAACGCTCGTTCGCGTGGGGCTCGCGCGGTCGTGTAATGCTTCGGCCACCTGCCGCTGGAGGTTGAACTCGAGCGTGTCGTGCAGCGCGCCCGCCTGCAGGTGCATTTCGTTCCGGCAGCGCAGGAGAAAATCAAGCCCCTTCTCGACATCACGCAGGAACCTCTGGCTGAAGCGTTTGCGCAGCAAGCGGGAGCGCAGCAGGGCCGAGCAGGCAGTCTCGCTTCTGTGATCGACGGCAGGGAGGGGAAGGAGACCCGTCCCGCGCATGAGCCAAAGGACGTTGTGGAGGCCGCGCAGTCCGCCGGCGCAGTTCTTGATGTTCGGCTCGAGCAGCTTCGCCGAGTGGCCGTACTTCTGATGCCTGAGCTCCGCGGTGTTGATCAACTGTCGGACGTAAGCGGATTTGTCAGATGAGCGAATCTCCTTCATCAGGTTTGTTCGGAAGCGCGAGTGTGTTTTCCGGTTTCCACAGATCAGGCGTGACTCGAGAAGCGAGTTCCACGTTTCAGGATCGGATCCCGCGAGATCCAGACACTCCTGAATCGTCCGGAAGCTGTGCCCGATGGTGAGCCCGTAGTCGAGCAGGCGGTGAAGCATCTCCTGCGCGATGGGGGAAGTGTCTCCTTTTTCACCCTCCTCCTGAATGAGACTCATAACATCGGTGTCGGACGAGAAGCAGAGCTCGCGGCGGCCGTAGCCGCCGAGGGCCACGATGGCGAGGACCTTTTTCTCGGAATGGGGGAGTGATGTGAAAACGGACTCGATGAGGGAATCGAGCCGCTCCGTGAGGGCGAGCGCGACGCGCACTCCTCCAGCACCCCGGCGGTGGAGCCGGATGATGGACTGAAGCTGCTGGGCGAATTGTTCCTTGGTGGCGTTCATTCAGGAACCTGCGTCACGCCGAGCGAAATCGAGGCCTGTTCCCCCTATTCGTGCGCAATCTCGCTCGCGCTGCTCGCCAATATACAGAAAGGGGGGGAGGTTTCAAAACGAGGGCTGCAGGGCAAAGGTGAATCCCGGCCGCGTGGAACGGAGGGCAAAAGGTTTACAGTTTCGTCGCGACCACAACCACCGCCTTCGCAGTGGCGATTGTTCCGCCCTGGCTGTCGATCGCTTCGAGGAAGAGAATGTAGGGACCGATTCGCACCCGCTGCTTGCCGTCGTCAAGCCCGTCCCAGACGATCTCCCCTCGGGGGCCGCTCAGCTCGGCGTTTGCAAGTGTCCGTAGCAACCGTCCCTTGATGTCGAAGATTGTGATCCGGATGAGCGATGTGCTGGTCGGCAGATTGTAGCGTATGACGCAGAAATCTTCGTAGCCGTCGCCATCGGGAGAGAAGGGGTTCGGACTGATCGAGATGGAGGCGCTGCTGGGAAGGCCGGTGGTGTAGATGGCGTTCGCTCTGCCCGGACTCCCGCCGACCGGAACGGGCGATGTGCTCCAATTTCGCCGATCGTTGGAGCCGATGTCTGGGTTAATCCGCTCCAGAGACCGGCCCTTCGTGTCGGTCACGTCTGGATGATGCCAGCTCGGGGAGTACGAGACGCTATCAATCGTCTCGCCCGTCGCGTCTCGCAGCACGATGTCGTCGCCGTCGTTATTCAGTCCGAATCCGCCTGAGCGATTCAGAACGAAAAGGTGGACGGTCTGACTGGAGAAAGCAAGGTAGGAGAAAAAGGTGAGGATCGTGGAATCGGCGGCCACGACAACGAAGTCCCCGGGCTCAATCGTGGCCGATGAAGCCGTGATAACGAAAGAGTTGACGCCGGATGCGGTCGGCCGGTCGGAGAATTTCCACTGGGCGAGATCCACCGGCGTGGTGCCGCGGTGGTAGAGTTCGATCCAGTCGTTTTGACCCGGCAGAGGATCGTACATGATCTCATTGATGATGACCGAATTCTTCTCAGCGCCGATGGTGATGACGGCACTTGCCGTGTCGTTCGCTGGATTGCCGTCCTGTGTGTAGGAAAGGACGGCAAAGAAACGGTGGGTGCCGGAGCCCGGCGGGGGATGCGTTGCGTGGGCGAAGGCTGAGTCCGACGGATTCAGAGGGCTGCCAGCTATCGTCGCGAAGCGCTCGTCGGCGTCCGCGACGCCGTTGTGGTTCGAATCCTGGAAAAAACGAACTTCATACCCCGCGGCTGCCAGAGTCCCCACGTTCCTGACGGATGCCCTGAGGATTATCGGAAGGCTATAGGGGGGACTACCCTCCTGATTGGTTTGGATGATATCAAGGGTACTGACAGCGAGGTCAAACGGGGTTACCGTCGTGATCGAGATATCATCGACGCGGAAGGTCCCGCTCGTTCCGCCCCCTGGAACTTCAATGAGCCGCCAGCGAATGCGGACCGCCGGCTGGTTCGCAAGCGATGATGGCAGCGGAAGGGAGGTAAGGAAATACCCCGTCGATCCAGGGTTTCGGATCGTGTCGCCTAAGGCGATCGTGACTCCGTTATCTGTGGAGGCTTCCACCAGCAGGCCCGCTGTGTGTGTGGCCGAACGGGAGGTGTAGAATTCGAGTTTCGTCGGAGTTCTGGCTGAAAAGTCCAGCGTCGGGCTTGTTAGTGACTGCGAGATGGTCGCGTTCGTGGAGATGAGCGCGTAGGGAGCGGAGCGGGGTGAGGAGCTGGTTGAGATGAAGTCGCCCGATGCCGAGCGTTTGGCACTTGCCATCCAGCCGGGGGGAAGGGCCGGAGGCGTGACGGAATCAAAATGTTCCGCATAAGGAAACGAGGAGATCTGCGCGCGGACCATGGATGCTCCGAAGAGCAGAAGGTAAAACGAAGTCCAGAGATGTTTCCGAAAACGGAGCATGCCTTCCCGAGCGAAGGAGCAAGCTAGAGCTGTCTCACGGCTCATTCTTGCTCGTCTATAACTCCCCCCCCAATGTTGATGCAAAACTCAGTCAGATTCCCGAAATCCCCTCGACAAACACATGAGATTTCAGGAATCGCACGACGATTACTCCGGCTTCGCCCGCATCGAGTCCCACACCATGTAGACTAGCAGCAGGGCATACAGACCGTAGCCGAGGATTTGTGCGTTGATGGTCCCAGGCCATTCGGTGTTCAGGAACGTGAGGGGCAAGTTCAGGTCGCCAAACCGCAGGAACGCCCCTAGGACGCCGAACAACGATCCACCCGCCAGGAAGCCGGACGCGATCAGCGTGCCGCGAGAGAGTCTCGCGCTGTTCAGCTTCTCGTCGTCGCTCCGGTGTGAGACCCACCAGGCGATCAGACCGCCGACCAGCAACGGGGTATTCAGCTCCTGGGGGATGTACATGCCGAGGGCAAACGGCAGCGGCGGAATCTTCAGGACGACACACAGAAGCGCGATCACGGCGCCGACAATGTACAGGATCCACGGCACCTGAGCATTCGACATCAGGGGCTGTATGACGGCGGCCATGGCGTTCGCCTGCGGCGCCACCAGCGCGTTCGCACCCTTGAAGCCGTACGTCTGATTCAAGATCATGATCACGACCCCCACCGTCGCGGCGGACATGAGAGAGCCGAGGAACTTCCAGCTCTCCTGCTTCTTCGGTGTGGAGCCAAGCCAGTAGCCGATCTTCAAATCGGTGATAAATGAGCCCGCGACGGACAACGCCGTGCAGACCACGCCGCCGATGATCAGCGCGCTGACCATGCCCTCAGTGCCGGAGAGCCCGACCTGTGTCAGGACGATTGATGCTAGGATCAAGGTCATGAGCGTCATGCCGGAGACCGGGTTTGTGCCGACGATGGCGATGGCGTTGGCTGCCACGGTCGTAAAGAGGAATGAGATAATGATGACAACGAGCAGGGCCACGATCGATTGGGTGAGGGTAGGCACGACGCCGAGGACGAAGAACGCAAAGATCGCGAGCGTCGTCAGGACAATGAACAGCACGACATACAACATCCTGATGTCCGTCTGCCATCGCACCTCGGTGGTCCCTTCGGATTTCCTCGCGTGGAAGATCTCACGGTAGGCCAGCACCAGAGCGCCTTTGATGATCTTGGACGAGCGGATGATGCCGATGATCCCCCCCATAGCGATCCCGCCGATGCCGATATGGCGGACGTACGCGCGGAAGATCTCGTCCGCGCTCATGTCGGCGATGAGCTTCGTCGCCGTTGCCCCGAGCGGGACTGCCAGCTGGTGGCCGATGTCATAGAAGATCGGAACGAACACAAACCAGGAGAGGAAGGAACCTGCGCAGATGATGGCGGCATATTTCAGTCCAATGATGTACCCTAATCCGACCACGATCGAAAGGGTGTCGAGCCGGAACATGATCTTTGCCTTGTCCGCAAGCGTCGCTCCGAAGCCGACGACCTTCGACGTGACGACCTCCGACCACCATCCCATGGAGCTGACCATGAAATCGTAGAAGCCGCCGATCAGGCCGCTCACGACGAGCACCAGCGCCTGTTTTCCGCCCCGTTCTCCGGCTATCAGGATTTCCGTCGTTGCGGTCCCTTCGGGGAAAGGGAGCTTTCCGTGCATTTCCTTCACGAAGTACTTTCGGAATGGAATCAGAAACAGGATCCCCAGGCAGGCTCCGAACAACGCGGAAAGGAACATCCTGAAGAAATTCGTCGGAAGATCGAGGATGTACAAAGCAGGGATCGTGAAGATCGCGCCTGCGACGACCGAACCGGAGGTGGAGCCGATCGATTGGATGATGACGTTCTGTCCGAGGGCTTCCTTTCGCCTCACGAGTGCAGAAATGCCGACGGCGAGGATGGCGATCGGAATGGCCGCTTCCATCACCTGCCCGATCTTCAAGCCGGAATAGGCTGCCGCCGCGGAGAAGAGGACGGCCATCACCAGGCCCCACACGACAGAGTACGGCGTCACCTCCGCGATCCGTCCCACAGGGTCCATGACCGGCCGATACGTTTCGCCCTCCTTCAGCTCTTTGTAGGCATTCTCCGGCAGACCGCGCGACGGTGTCGTTTGCTGTTCCATAGAATTAGTCCTTGTTGGTTACTGAACGGTACGGTTTGAGAGATATCCCGTGGGACAAACGTTCTTGTTTGTCCAAAATCGCCCGTAGGTCAGACAGGAATGTCTGACCTACGACCGGCTTCTTTCGGCCCAGATCTGGGCGAGATTGACGACGGTTTCCACGGCCTTCTCCATCCCCCACAACGAAGCCCATTCGGTCTTGCCGTGATAGTTGTGGCCGCCGGTGAAGATGTTGGGTGTCGGCAATCCGTTCGCGGTGAGCTTGGATCCATCGGTGCCGCCGCGTATGGGGACCCACTTCGGGTCGAAGCCCGAGCGCTTCGTCGCCTCCCACAGGCAGTCGAGAACCCGTGGGTCTTTTTCGACGCCCTCGCGCATGTTCCGGTACGATTCGATGATCTGCAGTTCGATCTTTGCTTTCGGGTACAGAGGCTGGACCTCCGCGATGATCTTCTCCAGCCTGTGCTTGAGCTCGTCGAGTCCTTCCGTGCGAAAGTCGCGCAACAGGAGCTTAAGCGTCGATTTTTCCTCCTCCCCCTGCAGGACGTGCGGGTGGATATACGGTTGATATCCGTCGGTCGTCTCCGGCGCCATGTCCTTGGGCGTGCGTGCGATGATGTCGGCCATCGCTCGGATCGAATTGACCATGACGCCTTTCGCCATACCGGGGTGAATGTTGTGCCCGTGGACGGTGATGACGGCAGTATTTGCGCTGAAGGTCTCCTTGTTCAGCTCCCCGGCTGTATCACCATCGACCGTGTAAGCGAACTTGGCGCCGAACTTCTTGATGTTGAAGTACTTCGTCCCGTTCCCAACCTCCTCATCGGGGGTAAAGCCCACCTTGATCTCCCCGTGCACGAGGGTCGGTTTCTCCAGCAGGGTCTGCATGGCGGTCAAGATGATCGCGATGCCCGCTTTGTCGTCAGCGCCGAGCAGCGTCGTGCCGTCGCCCGTGATGATCGTCTTCCCGATGTTGTTCTTCAGGTCCGGGTTCTCCGATGCACGAATGACCACCGACGGGTCTCCGGGCAATAGGATATCGCCCGCCTGATACGTGATCACCTGCGGCTTGACGTTTGCTCCGGATGTCGAGGGGGAGGTGTCGACATGGGCGATGAACCCGACCGTGGGGACTTTGCCGAATGCCCGGTCGATCTTCGGCACGTTGCCGGGAAGCGTGGCCAGGACATAGCCGTACTTGTCGATGGAAACGTCTTTCAGTCCAAGCTCCTTGGCTTCCTTCACGAGGAGATTGAGGAGATCGAACTGCTTGGGCGTGCTGGGATACTCCTCGACATCGTCCTTCGACTGAGTGTCGATCTTCACATACCGAAGAAATCTTTCAAGAACCGATTCTTTCATTGGACTCTCCTTTTAAGCAGAAGGTGAATGATCCAATAGGGATGGTGATGCCTGCGCACGGCCTTGCCGGAGGATGGACATCCTATCGCCGGCGGATCGTTCCCCAGCGCTCCGGATCGAAAAGGCCGGGGTCAAGATTCCCTCCAGCCTCAATCTTGGAGTACTCTTCCGTCAGGACGACCTTTCCGTCGACCTTGGCAACGACTTCACGCGAAATCCAGCCGCTGGCCAGGCGCGTGTACTTGTTGAATTGCACTTCCTGTGTCTGCGATCCGTCCATTCCTGCAGGCTGAAGGAGCCGAACAAAGTAGAGACGTTCCTTGTCGATCCAGAACTGAGGTGAATGAGAATCCCCTTTCTTCGCACCGACGACGTAGACCGTCCTGCCTTGCCAGGAATCCGCTCGGAGAACCGAGAGGTCGAAGTGTGATTCCTTCAGCTTAGCGAGCGTCTCCTGGACGGGCAGGAAATAGAGATCGAAGCCCAGGAGGAGGAGAGGGTGGATGAACCGGCGAACACCGGTCAGCTTCCCTTCTCGGAACACATACTGTGAATCACGCGCGAAAATAGCCCCACGCTGTCCTGCGGAATCCATTTCGATGCGCAACCTGCCGGGGAGCGAAAGGGCTTCATACCAAGTCGAGCTGGTGGCACGGCCGTCGGGTTCATACTGCTTTGTCTCTTGCTCAAAGGTAAGGGTCTTGTACCAACTCGATGCGTAACGATCGTGCATCGCGCGAATGAGCTGCTCGGAGGTCTTGATCTCCCCCGACTGGGAGAGCACGAAGAGGGCGACGAGAAAGAAAGTTGGTTTGGTCATGAGCATACGTGGTTGAAAACGGTAAGCGGAGTGTAACCGGCGATAATAAACGGGAAAATGAAGATAATTCAAAGCGGAAAGTTGGAGATTTCACTCCCCTTGTTCCTCATATTTCTTCTGGAGGAATTCGAGCACGAGGCGGGAAAATTCCCGAGGAGCCTCCGCGTGGACCCAGTGTCCCGTGTCAAGATCGGCGATTTCTGCGCAAGGAAACAGCTTCCTGATGCCGGGCAGATCCGAATCCAGAACGTAACCGGTGCGCCTCCCCCTGACGAACAAGGTCGGCTTTGTGAATGTGCGGTCGGATTCTATCGCCCTTGTAACCTCGTCGTAGTTCTTCTTGATGGCCTCCAGGTTCACCTTCCACCGAAATCCCCCTGATGCATCGCGTCCCAGGTTCTTCATCAGAAATTGTCGGGTGGCGACGTCCGGTATCTTCGTTGTCATCGCTTCATCAACCTGCCCCCTTGAAGAATACCTTCTCAGATCGAGAGGCAGCATGGCGTCGAAGATCTCGTCGTGCACCGGCGGGTAGGCGCGGGGGGCGATGTCGACAACAATGAGCTTATCAACACGGTCAGAGAAGGTCAGGGCAAACTGCATTGCTGTCTTGCCCCCCAGCGAATGGCCGAGCACGTGAGCCGATTTCAATCTATGTTCGTCCAGGAACTCCCTGAGGTCTTCTGCGAGGGCTTCGTACGTGAAGATATCGGAGTGAGGAGAACGACCGTGGTTGCGCTGGTCGACGGCGAAGACCCTGAACGATCCACCGAGCGTCTTGCTCAGGGTATGCCAGTTGTCAAGCGAGCCGAAAAGGCCGTGGAGGATGATGAGGGGATGGCCGGAACCGTACTCTTGAAAGTGGAGCGTCATTCCGAGTTGAGCGAGGTTGAGACTCCCGGGAGGCGCTAGTTGGCGGCGGCACGCAGGGTGAATCGAGGTATGGTCACTCGGAATAGCTCGCCGTTCTCCCGCTGCATCAGGTAGGTCCCCTCCATGCTTCCCTCAAGCGTTTCGAGGATGCAATAGCTGTTGTATTCGAAGTACTTGCCGGCGGGGATCATCGGCTGTTTCCCGACGACCCCTTCGCCCTCGACTTCTTCCACCCGGCCGCTGATATGCCTGATGAACCAATGCCGACGAAGGAGTTGGACCGTCTGGCTGCTCTGATTGTCGATGCGGATGAAGTAAGCGAAGACGAATTTCCTCGCCAGCACGTCCGATTGGCCGTCGATGTAAATCGGCTGGACCGCTATGCGAATACCCTCGGTTGTGGCAACGTAGGCCTGCATTTGCTGGGAATCCTTCCTCCTGAAAAATAGCTTCAAAGAAGGAGAACCACAAATGCCAGCTAGAATCCGAAGCGCTCGCCGTTCTTCAGAACGTGCACCTTACTCTCAACGCCCTGCCGCCTGGCTTCCTGCTGCAGGAGGACCGGAGGCTCAGCCATCGGCTCGTCGCTGATCCAGAAGGTCCCCCAGTGGATGGGGATCAGATGCTGCGCCCGGAGGTCGAGGAACGCTTGAACCGTGGAGACGGGATTGAGATGCACATCCTTGAACCAGTCGTGCGGTTTGTAGGCACCGATGGGGAGAAGGGCGACGTCAATCGTGTAGCGCCGCCCGAGCTCCTGGAAAAAGTCACCGTAGCCGGTGTCGCCGGCGAAGTAAACGGTGCGGCCCTCAGCCTGAACGAGATAGCCGCAGCATGCGGAGCTGTTGCGATCCCGCGGCCGCCTTTTGCTCACGTGCCGAGCGGGTGTGCAGGTGATCCTCAGGTCGCCCCGTTCGGTCTCCTCCCACCAGCCCATCTCGACGATGTCCCGGAACCCTGCACGCCGTGCGTACGGGGCGAGTCCTCGCGGGAATGCGATGGTCGAGGAGCTCCGGCGGCGGAGGCGTCGTAAAGTCTTGACGTTCAGGTGATCGTAGTCGTTGTGAGAAACAAGGATGCAGTCGATCGGGGGGAGGTCACGGAACGGTATACCCGGTTTCTGAAGTCGCGGGAAGACGAAGGAGATGGTCCGGGCGTAGATCGGGTCGGTCAAGATCGAGAGGTCGCCGAGCTGAATCAGCACGGTCGCGTGGTTGATGAAGGTAATGGAATTCGGCATAACAGCTCGGAGAATGTTACTGATTACTTCCAAGGCATGCAATCGGACCGATCACGAGGCGGAGCGAGGGTGATGATTGATGGTGAAGGGATTTTCATTCATATTGCTCTATGACCTCACCCTATCCTTCCCCTGGGCGGAGAGGGGATCCCGGCATGCCGGACTACGATGTCATCATCATCGGCGGGGGAGCCGCGGGGTTAATGTGCGCCATGGAGGCTGGCAAGCGCGGGCGCTCCGTTCTGCTGCTCGAGCACAACGAGAAGATCGGCAAGAAGATCCGCATCTCGGGCGGTGGGAGGTGTAACTTTACGAATCTCAGCGCCCATCATGGCAACTATATCTCCCAGAACCCGCACTTCTGCAGATCGGCGCTCGCGCGCTACCGGACGTCGGTGTTCATTGGGTTGGTGGAGAAACACAAAATCAACTATCACGAGAAGACGCTGGGCCAGATGTTCTGCGATGGAAGCTCTCTGCAAATCATCACCATGCTGCTGGACGAATGTCGCGAAGCCGCGGTCCGGATACAGCTCGGATGCGAGGTCAGAGAGGTGAAGAAGGAGCATGCCTTCGCCGTCTCGACCGGTGTCGGCAGCTATGCATCGCGCTCTCTCGTGATCGCCACAGGCGGCCTCTCCGTTCCGCAGCTTGGCGCGACGAACTTCGCATTCAGCCTTGCGCGCCAGTTTGGCCTGAAGGTGACCAAGCTCAGGCCGGGGCTTGTGCCGCTGACGTTTCACTCAGCGGATCTGAAATTCTTCAGCTCGCTCGCGGGGGTTTCGATCGACGCGGTAGTGGGCTTTGACGATCTCTCATTTCGAGAGAACGTGCTCTTCACGCACCGGGGCTTGAGCGGACCAGCGATCCTCCAGATTTCTTCCTACTGGAGAGAAGGGGAACCGATCTCTCTCGACGTGTTGCCGGAGACCGATATCCTCCGGCTTCTCCTGGCAAACCATCATAGCAAGAAGGAGCTTGTCACGCTTCTCGATCAGCATCTGCCGCGGCGATTTGCGCTGCAATGGTGCGGGAGAATCGGAGGCTCGAAGCCGATGAATCAGTTTTCACGGACTGAGCTCGAGCTTCTTGCGGCAGGGCTCCATCACTGGGAAATCCGCCCAAGCGGAACGGAGGGGTTTGGAAAGGCTGAAGTCACCGTCGGTGGGGTGGACACCGACGAGCTTACCTCGAAGACGATGGAGGCCAAGCGCGTGCCAGGACTTTATTTCGTAGGGGAATGCGTGGATGTTACCGGTTGGCTCGGGGGCTACAATTTCCAGTGGGCATGGTCCTCAGGGTGGGTGGCGGGACAATATGCGTGACGATCAGAATCCGCCGCACAGCAAACGCTGAAGGAGGGCTTCGACTCGGGCACAAAAAAAAGCGCCGACCCTCAGTCAGGGACCAAAGATCGACGCTTGTTCTCAGCGTACAGCTGTGTTCGTCCGCGTTGCGCGGACTTGCCTAAGTTTTTGTGGTTACCTAAGCGGGGAGGTAACCCTTAGGCGGCCCAACCTCACGCCATGCACCGTAAGATGGCAGCGAGGCAGGCAACCGTAATGTAAAGTTTCGAAAGGCAATTGTCAAGTGCAGATTGACTAAAGAGTCGACATACCATAGTAGCTGTAGCCAAATTTGAGAAGCCGGTTGCAATCCGGGGGAGCGGGGCGCAGTGCCAAACCTCGTCCCTCCGATGGTAGCAGGAGGTGGCAAAACGTCTCATATGATGAACGCGGGCTTTCCCGTCTGACAATCCAAAACGAACTGCAGCGGCCTGTAGGAAACGAGGCCCTCAGTCAAAGCGTCGTCCTCATCCAAATGCCCCCGTAGGGGATCGGCTCGGCCGGGCAGCCCTTGATCGCAGGGCGTAATGGCAGGATCGAATACAATTCACTTCACTTCGCTGCCGAGGGGCAAAGGTCTCGCGGGATCTGTCGTTGCGCCGATTTTCATGGCGTAGCCCGTACGGTTCCGGATGTCTTCGTCGGTCACTATGTGGATGTCGAGCAGCCCGCCGCTCTTGTGGCCGGTCCGGAGGAAGTTCACCTGGTCCAGGCAGAGACTCCATCCCTCCAGCCATGTCAGCAATTCCTTCATCTGCGCATCTGTTCCCTGGAAGTGAACGAGGAGATCGATGTCGCTGTGGGGGCTGGCAGTGGCGTTCTTCGCGCTTCCAATGACGTAGAGTGCTTTTACGCCAAAGCGGCGGGGATCCAACTGGGCGGCGAGTCGCTCGACGCTCCGAAGTCGCCAGCGCCAGTGTCCTTCATCTTTTCGTTCAGTGACCTCGGGCTCCTGCTGTTTCGATGTGAGCGGCATCGTTTGCGGCAGAGCTTCGGTCAGCATTCCGAGAGCCTCATCCAGTTCACCGTTCATCAGCACTTGAAGGACCTGCCCGCAGGTTGCGCGGGGCACATCGATGAGCCGGATTGTGTCGCCGAGGTGGGCGAATTCCGGCGCGAGACTGGCCAGCATGTTCTCTGAGGTTGAGAAAAATGCATCGTTGAAGATGATATTTGCATCGTCAGGGTACAGCGGCAAATACCGGATCGAAGCCTCGACGAGATCCTGGAAGAAGTGCGTGCCGAACGAAGGCTCCGGAACATAATCCTTGTGTTTGCGGGCAATCTCGATCAGCATTGCCGTGTTGTTGATGTCGGAATAAGAGACGCTCACCCCCAACTTGATGTCTCCTCTGCTTCCCCACCGGCCGGGTCCCATCAGGACGAAACGGCGTTTCGGCAGAATCTGATTCAGCTTGCTGATCGCCCTGCCGACAGCCAGCACTTCGGAGTGGCTTGCGAGCTCGCTGTATTTCCATGGGTCCACATAGACGATATGGGTGATATCGGAGACTGTGGCATTGGAGACATAGCGATTCGCAGTGAAAACGATCTTGTCTCTCGGGAGGTCGCGTGGAATTGTCGCCGGTTGGGCGCTCTGACTGTAACTCTGCGGCCGGCATTGGAGAAGAAACAGGTTCGTGCCGTCGTGAGCGAACTCGATATCGACGGGGCTCTTGAGCTCGTCCTGGAGCACCCGGAGGATGGTCTTCATCTGTTCGATGAAGGGTGTTCTTGCGATCAGACCCTCAAACGTGGCGATGAGGTGATCGCGCTTGAAGTCAATCCCCAGTCCGGTGGGTTGTTCGAAACGATCCTCCCGGAGGATAGAGACGAGCTGTTTGACCGAGGGATATTCTTCTCCGAAATCTCTCAGGAGATCCCGAAGCTCGACGGTCTCGAATCCATTCGTCTTCAGGTTGATCACGTCGATCTTCTTCGGCGAATACCGGACCTGCTCATCCAGCGTCACATTCACCCGCAGCGACGGCTGTCCCGGTGAGATCAAGAGGGGATAGTCGTCGGCCAGACGATCGACGGCGCGTGTCCCCAGGCCCGGGACCATACGGATGAGTCCGTCATCCCGGCGAATGCGTCGGGACCATCGAAATTCATTGTTGCTGAACGCGACGCCGGCAAATGCCGGGATGTGGTAGTGCCCTACCTTCGTTCCGACGACCTCCTGAATGAGAATGCCCATCTCCTCGTGGAAATCGATCAAGCCGCGTTCAATGCGATACTCGATTGGATCGGGGCCAAAGGTCGAAGCGTACACCTCCGCGACCGCGTCCATCAGGGCCGTGAGGCGCTCCCGTTTGGTGCCCTGGTTGGCGATGAAGAGGCTCTTGTACTTCCCGGCGAATGCGGTTCCCTCACGATCCTCCAGGAGGCTTGAGCTGCGGACGATCAGCGGCGTTTCACCGAAATCGTCCAGAGCCACTGAAAGCCCGTTGATGATCTCCGGCGGCAAGTTGGAATTCTTGAATACGTGCACGATGTAAGGATATTCCAATCGCACCTGCGCGACATCCTCGTACTTCTCTTCGACGATCTCCTCGAGGTCGTTGTAGTTGATGAAGTTGAGGATGCCGTCAGAAACCAGGTACCAAGTCTTTGGAGTCTTAATGGACCGAATGAGTTCGTTCTCCTGGCTGTGCTTCTGGAGGATGCGGGAAGCGAGAAAAAGGCCGGCGCTCTTGCCGCCCAGCTTGCCGTGACTTGCCGTGGGGAATATGGTGCGGTGCAGCAGCTCGTAGAAATCATTCATGTCCACAAACTGCTTTGCTACGTTGATAAAACGAGGGTCATCGCTCAAAAGCCGTCGGATGAGGGAGACTCGAAACCCCTTTTCCCGAGGAGGGGAAAGTTCCAATCCCTTCGGTGCAAGATGCTGAAAGCGCTCGATGGCGCTGGCAATGTCCGGAAGGGAGGAGACGGGATTCTCGAGTATCTTCACCAGGAAGCCTGAGCGATCCTCCTTGACCCACTTTTGAATGCTTGCGAGGATCTCTTTCTCACTGAGGTGGGTGCTGATGAAGCGGAAGATCTCATCGCTTCGTGCGACCAAATCGTCCCCGGTGGTAGTTGACGACGGCCGGTTTGTTTCCTGGAAGAGCTCGCTCTTGGAGGCAGGGCCGAACTGTTCAAGGAAACGATCCGCCTCTTCGATCCCCGTCCACGAAAGGTAGTTGAGCATCTTCCTGCATATGCGGGTGAAGAGCTGCGGATCTGTTCTCCTCAAGAGATCAACGATGACCCACCATTCGCCTTCCTGCTTCCTTCCCTTCTTCTGTCGCTCAAAGATCGTGCGCAGTCTCTCGTGGAGCATTCGTCGCTCCAGGCGATCTGCAATTGTGTTGATGAGCTTGCGCTCCTCTTTCAGGAACGGGCCTTCATCCGCCTGAGGCCTCTCCTCTGTGTAGTAGACACTGATCTGACCGACGGCCTCATCCTGAACAAGGACCTCGGCGCGTTGGAGCCAGGGGGTCTCGCGGAATCCCGGGGACTCAAAGGTCGAATGACCGACGACAATCCGTGCCACGCAGACATCCGGATATTGCCACCCGGCGGGAATGACGCGCACAATTCCGCTGCAAACGTCATCGAAGGAGGCGTCCGGCATACTGAAAAGCTCTTCGATCTGATACAGGCAACTGAGCTCTTTCGCGCGTTCCTTCAGGGCACCGACAAGCCGGTCGACGGCTTTATCCTTGTTCTCCATGACTTTTCGGGTCTCCGGTAATTCCATTCTCCGGATTGGTTATGGTCACCTTCTGTGAGCCTCCTGCCCCCCTCGGAGATTGCTGAGAAACCGGGCGGTATGAGGGGCGCTGGCAAGGCCGCACATCGGGAACAACGGTTGAACTCTCGAGAGCGTTCGATGTTACACCCAACCGCGGTCTTTGCACGCCTGAGCCACGCGGCTTATGGAGACAACGTAAGCGGCATCCCGCATGTAGAGGCTCCGCTTTCGCGCAATTTCCCGGACGGCGGCGAACGCGCTGGTCATCTTCGAGTCGAGCTTATCCAGCACCTCGGCTTTGTCCCAGTAGTAATTCATGTTGCTCTGGACCTGCTCGAAGTAGCTGCACGTGACCCCTCCTGCATTAGCCAGGAAATCGGGAATCACGAAGATCTTGCGGCTCTCGATCACACGATCTGCCTCAAGCGTCGTTGGGCCGTTAGCCCCTTCAGCTATGATCTTCACACGCTGGCTTATGTTCCCCACATTGTCTTTCGTGATTTGGTTCTCCAGCGCCGCCGGGATGAGAATGTCAACCTCCTGGCCGAGCCACGCGTCCCCGGGCAGAACCTCGTACCCGAGATCCTGCGCCTTGGATTTGCTGATGCCGCCGAAGTGGTCGGCAATCCCTTGGAGTTCCTGTAAATTGACTCCCGACTTCTTTCGGTAGGAATAAGCCTTCTGATCCGCCTGATCCCAAGACGAGACGCAAATCACTTTTCCGCCGAGCTTTTCGTACAGCTCGATCGCGTACTGAGCAACATTCCCGAATCCCTGGACGCTTGCGAGGGTGTTTCCGGCCTGCATGTTGAGTTCTTTCAGAGCTTCACGGAGGGTATAGACAACGCCGTACCCCGTGGCCTCCGTCCGTCCCTGGGAGCCGCCAAGACTGACCGGTTTTCCCGTGATGAACCCCGGGTACTTCCCGCCGTGAATGGCCTCGAACTCGTCAAGCATCCAGAGCATGGCTTGGGGGTTGGTCATGATATCAGGAGCCGGCACGTCAAGGTTCGGACCGATGTCCCTGGCAATCTGTCGCACCCAGCCCCGACAGATCTGTTCGACCTCGCGGGCACTCAGGTTATGGGGGTCGCAAACCACGCCCCCTTTGCTTCCGCCAAGCGGAATGTCCACGACGGCGCATTTCCACGTCATCCACATGGCGAGTGCGCGGACGGTATCGATCGTTTCCAGGGGGTGGAACCGAATTCCCCCTTTCCCAGGACCTCGGGCGTCGTTGTGCTGGACTCTGAACCCCCGAAAGATCTGCCTCGTTCCGTCATCCATGTGTACTGCGATGCTGAACTGGTACTCTCTCATGGGGTAGCGCAAAAGGTCGCGGGTGGATTCCTCCAGATCCAGGATATCGGCCACTCGGTCGAACTGTGCTTGTGCGGTTTCAAATGGATTATAAGTCGTTGATGACATAGCTTTGGCCTTTCCAGGTAAGAGATCCGTAGCGGGTTCAGCATGATGCGCCGAGCATCATGCATTCGAACTGTACAAAAATTTTGCTTCAGGCAGTAGACCGGAGGGTCAAGCAGTGACGATTCTCAAGTGTGATAACTGCAACGGTGCCCGGGGTGAGCGACTCTGATGAATGTCCTGCAGGAGTGATCGATTACGGCGTACTACGAGTTTTGGGAAATTTCTCCTCTTGACAGAAGCCGCATTTGGCGGCCGAAAGCATATGCTTCCTGGGTGAATAACGTCGCTTCCCGTTTGCGAGACCAGAGCGACATCACGCGGGAAGAGCGAACGAGATTGCGAAGGAGGACGGTCTCGATTCGACAGTCCCCCGAATCTTCGACTCGGAGCCTACAGATTGTCCGGATGCAATACCGTCCCTTCTTCGATGAGGTTCGACTGACGGAATGGCCGCAGATCGGTCAGTACTTCGGCGTCACGCCAAGATTATGGAATATGAATGAGTAGATGTCTGCCAACTGCTCGATTGCCTTCGTCGTGTTGCTCCCGCCGTGGCCCGCACGGGTTTCGATGCGGATCAGGGTGGGCTCATCGCTCCCGTTCTTCTCCTGCAGCGTCGCCATATACTTGAATGAGTGGGCCGGCACGACGCGATCGTCATGATCGGCAGTTGTGACGAACGTCGCCGGATAGTTTGCACCCTGGCGGATATTCTGCAGCGGAGAGTATCGATACAGGGCCTTGAATTGCTCCTCGTTGTCGCTCGATCCGTAGTCGGGGATCCAGTTCCAGCCGATCGTGAACTTATGGAACCTGAGCATATCCATGACGCCCACCTGAGGGATGGCGACCTTGAAGAGCTCCGGCCGCTGATTGATTACGGCACCCACCAGCAAACCGCCGTTAGAGCCTCCTTGAATCGCAAGCTTCTCCGGTGAAGTGTACTTGCTGGCTATGAGATATTCCGCGGCTGCAACGAAATCGTCAAAGACGTTTTGCTTCTTCAGTTTTGTCCCTGCCTCGTGCCATTTCTCACCGTACTCGCCGCCACCGCGGATGTTCGCCGAAGCATAGACGAAACCTTGCTCCAGCAGCGCCAGACGCAGGGCGTTGAAGGAGGGTGAAGTGGTGATATTGAAGCCGCCGTATCCGAACAAGAGAGTCGGATTCTTGCCGTCGGGGACGAGCCCTTTCTTGTGCACGATGAACATCGGCACGCGAGTGCCGTCTTTGCTCTTGTAGAAGACCTGCCTGGTCTCATAATCGGCAGAATTGAATTCGGGAATCTCGGGGGCACGGAAGAGCGTGGATGTTCGCGTTGCGATGTCGTACCGGTAGATCGTCGGAGGGAATGTGAAGGAAGTGAAGGTGTAGAAGACGAACTCCTGGTCCCTTTGTCCCCCGAAACCTCCGGCAATCCCGAGATCGGGCAGTTTGACTTCGTTCTCGAGTTTCCCTTCGAGGCTGTACACGTATGCCCGTGTCGTGACATCCTTCAGGTAGGTGGCGAAGAGCTTTCCTCCGGCTGTGCCGACACCTTGAAGCGGCTCGGGCTTTTCGGGGAGGATCTCTTTCCATTCCTTCTGTTCGGAGCCAACGGGATCGAACAGAAGGACTCTTCCATTGGGCGCGTCCTTATCTGTGCGGATCAAGAGCTTATCATCGATGTTGTCCACGACGCTATAGCTCTCGTTCCCAATTTCGGCAACGATCGGTCTGAATGCCTTCTCCCCTTTCGCATCGTCACGGAAGAAGAGCGCGTTTCCTTTCTTTCCCGTTGACTCATCAGAGACTGAAAGGATGGCAAACCGTTCGTCTTCGGTCGTGCGGACGAAATGGAAGCGCTCAGGATGAGCTTTGTCTTCGTAAACGAGCTCATCGCTTGATTGAGGCGTGCCTGCTTGATGATAGTACACGCTCTGAAAGATGTTCTTTGCAGTGAGTTCCTTCCCCTCCTCCGGCGCCGGATAGCGGCTGTAGTAGAACCCGTGCCCCCGCCACGCAGCCCCGGAGAATTTGATCCAGCGCAAGGAGTCCGGGATCTTCGTCAGGTTTGCCATCTCCATCACATAGAGCTCCTGCCAGTCGGATCCGCCCCTGGAGATCCCGTACGCCGCATACATTCCGTCCTTCGACAAGGAGAAGCTGCCCAAGCGCGCCGTGCCGTCCTCGGAGAACGTGTTCGGGTCCAGCACCACCTCCGGTTTGCCGTCGAGACCCTTCTGCCGGTAGAGCACGCTCTGGTTCTGCAATCCATCGTTCTTCGAAAAGAAGAAGTACTCGCCTCTTTTGAAGGGGGCACTGTATTTGGGGTAGTTGAATAGCTTCTCAAGCTGCTCTTTGACCTGCTGGCGGAACGGGATCTTCTCCAGGTATCCAAACGTGATCTTGTTTTCCGCTTCGACCCACTCGCGCGTCGCGGGTGAGTTTTCATCTTCGAGCCAGCGATAGGGGTCTGCTACCTTTACCCCGAAGTAGGTGTCGACCTGGTCGACCTTCTTGGCGTTGGGATACTGCAGCTTTTGGCCGGCCGAATGTTCCGTGGCCAGCACGAGGGCGACGGCAAGCGTGACGAGGAGAATCCAGGCATTGCGAGTCGGTTTCATGACAGTATCTCCCGATTAGGTTGGAAGAGAAGGACTATGATGGAGATTGTCTGCGATTCTACGAATAACCCCTCACCGAGATTGCGGCAGCATCGTGTCGTGATATCTTCTTTTGAACAGAAAAAAGATCGGTATTCCGACCAGAACGGTGAACAGAGCAATGGAAGATTCGGCCGGACGTTCAAAGAACGCGAGGATCAGGATGAGGAGGCCGGCAAGCACATACACAAGCTGGACGACGGGGTAGCCGGGAAGGAGTCGCTTGGTCCGGTCTGACGGGGGCAACCGAAAAACTCCGAGGATCGCCACGATGGGGAAAATCCCGAGCGAAAATCCCATGTAGGTTAAGACCTGATCGAAGGTCCCGGACAACACCATGATCATCGAAATTGCCGCCTGCAACACCAGCGACTTTGCCGGCACCAGGGACTTCGGATGAACCTCGGCAATTGACTTGAAGAAATATCCATCCTTCGCCATCGAGAAGTAGACCCGCGGACCGAGAATGATGAACGCGCTCAGGGAAGAGAAGAGGGCGAACGAGATGAGGAGTGAAAAGATGGTCTCAATTGATCCCCCCAACAACGATCCCATCGCCAATCCGCCGATCGAGATCACACCTTTCATCTCCTCCGGTCTTACGGCGTAGACGAAGAGGACATTCAGGGAGAGATACAGCAAGGTCACAACAGCGGTTCCGAGGATCAGCGAAAGGGGCAAGTTCCTCGACGGATCCCGCACCTCTGAGCCGATATACGTTGATGCGTTCCATCCGCTGTAGGCGAACATGATCCACATCAGGGAAAGCCCGATGGTCTTCCAGCCGCCAAAATCCAAGGCGAGGCTACGGCCCTCGGCGAAATGACCGAATTCCCCCTCTCCCCAAAGAAACCCCAGGAGAAGGAGTCCGAGGATCAACCCGACTTTCAAGATGGTCAGGTAATTTTGGACCCTGGCTCCAAATTCAATCCCTCGTAGGTGGATGAGTGTGAAGAGGAGGATCACGATGATAGAGAGGATCTTCTTCGCTATCATCGGATCATTGAGACCGAGGCTTTGGCTCCAGCCGAGCCATTGGGGGAATGCCCTGCTGAAGTATTCACTGAACCCGATGGAGGATGCAGCGATCGGAGCCGAAAATCCGACGACGAATGAAACCCAACCGCTCAGAAAGCCGACGGCGGGGTGGAAGAGTTTTGAAAGGAAGATATACTCTCCGCCTGCCTGAGGTATGGCGGCACCGAGCGCCCCATAACTCAGAGCTCCGCAGAGCGCCAGGATTCCGCCGACGGCCCACAGAAGCACCATGAGGATGGGATCCTCCAGGTCGCTCATGAGGAGGCCGGACGTTGTGAAGATTCCGGCGCCGATCATATTGGCGACCACGATGTTCGTAACGGGGAAGAGGCCCAGCCTCCTTTCCAGCGAGCGTTTCGGCGCGTCTTCCACGAGAGGTCACTTCTCTGACTTCTTAAAGCTCACGAAGAGGCCTGAGCGGCTCGACCTGTCAATCGTCGTTTCAAAATTCTTTAGCCCTCGGACGTATTGATAGAATTCTCCCGTGCCGTACGAGCCCCATCCTCGATCGGACACATTGTGGGCTGTGTAGCAGCCGCCGACTTCGAGCTTTGGGGCCACAGCCACGAAGTAGTTCTTGTACCAGTCCTTGTCGGCATCACAGAAGACGAAATCGAAGGGTCCTTCGAGCTTTGGCACGAGCTCGTGGGCATCCGCCAGCCTTGCATCGATGTAGTTCGAGAGGCCGGCCTCCTTGAAGTTTGACACGGCGGTTTCGTAGCGCGACTCGTCGATCTCGATCGTGATAAGCTTCCCGCCCGTCTTGCTGAGCGCCCACGCAATCCAGATTGCCGAATGCCCGGTTGACGTGCCGATCTCGAGCGCCTTCCTGTACTGACGCTTCAGCACAAGGTCGTACAGAATTTTTCCGTCGGCAGCGGATACGTTCATATCGTGCCATCTTCCTGCACGACGATCAAGGAATGCCTGGACCTTCTTGTCGAGATCGGTTGGCCCTCCTGCTTCCTGAGAGTGGACTTGACCGGCCGGGAACGACGGTGACAAGAGCAACAGGAAGATTGTAGTTTTCAAAACCCTGAGTTTCATTCTAGCATCTCCTTTCATCCTATTCGATCGGCAGTCTCTACTCTCGTGCCGCCGGACGACGGTCTGGAACTCCTGGATTCTCAGATCGCGCCTTACAGTCCATTACGGCCGGCTACTCAAGATTCACCCGGTCGCCCTGCGTGGAGGGGGCCGAGATGACGAGGAGGATGGTCTCCTCGCGGAAAGGATTCCGCACCCGATGCTCTACGCCTGGCGGAATCTCGAACGAGTCCCCTCTCTCAAGCTGAACAGTCTCGTCGCCCGCCTCGATTTCCAGCCGTCCCTGGAGCACATAGAAGAGCTGTCGAGCCCGGTGGTGGGAGTGCTTTACCTCGCCAAGCCCGGCGGGGATACACTCCTGGATCACGCTCAGGTCGGGCGTGTTCAAGAGGCGCCAGCCGTCGCAGCCGGCTCCCCACGTGTAGTGTTCAGCATTTTCTACGTTGACGGCAGCCGTTTTGTTCTCGCTTGACTGGAAGCTGACGGGTTACCCGCGGTGATTCGACGGAGGGACATGACGAACGAATCTTTTTTCCTTCCTTCGTGCGGGAATGCGATCTTCGGCTCTTTTCTGAAAGCTCGTACTGCGTTGATAGCTGGGACGGTGCCTTAACGAGTTGGACTACAGCGGTTAATCGAATCCCCAAATCCACCTTTGAGAAGGAGAAACGATACCAGTTGCGTTGGATGAACAAGAAGGGGAATTAGAAAGCGAGTGTATAAAATCCGGAATATCCATCAAAAACAAGCAAACACTTACTCAGGATATCTCGACCTATAAGCACAGCAAATCCTTGATTGGCTAACACCGATTCCATAGCAGGAATAGAATCGAAATCCAAGGAAGCGCCCGCGTGGGGAACCTTGACACTAATATCATATACAGGTGTCGGGACCGGCACACTCCCGGTGCTTGGTGTTATCATAGATCCGATTCCTGTCGCCTGTAATGAAAGTTGCTGGAGAATCGACGGATCAATACATACTCCGGATGCACCAGTGTCAACAAGCCCTTGCACCAATATTGGATTTGGTACTGGTTGACTGGCACTCCTTAATGCTGCGGCTCTTGGTGCGCTGACTCCAACACATACCGACAACAGCGCACCGTTCGGGTTAATCGGCAGGACGAAGTGAGGCATTTGGAGCGATGTGTCGGGTAAAGAAATGCACTTCTTCCGTTGCCTGTATTCGTTTTACAAGAAACGGATTAAGCCCCGCTTGTTTGTACCCCTCTTTAATCGCATCCTCATAGGATGCAAATAAATCAATGACCCTTTCGCCAATAATGAGTACAAACTTCCCCTCGTGTGCGAGAAGATTGGAGAGTTCTTTCTTGTATGTCTCTAGTTCTTTTTCGAGCGTCATGATTCATCGCTCCTTACTATTACCAACAGACTATATGCAAATTGTGTTCCACTGTTTCGCGGCACAAAAAGCGGGAAAAATGCAGTTTCTGATCGTCGAAATGTTGGTTTTTGCACAAGCGTACAGTCTCCCTTCTTACGATTCTGTACACTCTTTCAGCGAATACCGAATTGCCGGTACATTATGAGCACGCGGGAAGACAATATTATACATTATAAGGAATATGTCAAGTGCTATAATATTGGGTTTTTCGATGAATTAACAATGAGATCTATCACAATGTATGTAATGCCATAAGAGGCTTGTCTTTCACGACTCTCTACCGCTATCTGGGACATCCCCTTCGGGAATGGGGGTAGCCTGTGATTAAGTAGCTGATGGTCCAAGGTTTGGCAGATTTCGGATTCCCCCCCGGTCTTAGACGTCCCCCATTCGCCTGAAGGGGGACCGAGGGGGATTTGCTTCTTTGACGTGACGAGACCTCTGACAACACGCCTCCTCCAGGAGCCACGTGCTCGCCTCGGCGCAGGTCTAGCCCTCACCTCGACTCGACGAGACGTCCGGGGTAACGGACCGAAGGCGCTATGTTTTCTTCAGAGCTTCTTTGATTCTCTCCGGCGTCATCGGTAGCTGGTGCAGTCTTGCGCCGACGGCATCGAAGATGGCATTGGCAACGACGGCGCCCATCGTGATGATCGCGGGCTCGCCGCCGCCCTGCGGGTCCGACTCCTTGTTGTCGATGATGATCGTCTCGATCTTCGGCAGCCAGGAGAAGCAAGGGATCTCGTACGTGTCGAAGTTGACGTCGTGGATCTCCCCGCCATTGAAATGGATATCCTCCTTCAAGGCATATCCGAGGCCCATGGTGATGCAGCCCTCCATCTGAATCGTGGCCCCTTCCGGATTGATCGCCAGACCCATGTCTTGGGCGCAGACCACCCGCTTCACCTTGACATCGCCCGTCGTTTTGTTGACTTCAACTTCGGCCATGGTGGCTACCGTTGTCCCCGCATCGATTCCGCAAGCGATTCCGTATCCTCGGCCGCTCGGACCTTTTGCCGGCTTCCAGCCGAATTTCTCGGCAGCAGCCTTGATGACGCGCTGCATCTTCTCGTCACGCAGATGCTCCAGGCGAAATTCCACGGGATCTACTCCTGCCTTCGCGGCCATGATATCGATGTGAGATTCCCTGGCAAACGTGTTCGTGTTGTTTGCCGGTGCCCGCCACGGTCCCGTGGCGAACGGATGCGTGCCCGCGCCGCCCGTCCAGCTTGAATTGTACACCGTGGTGCTGTGGTTCGGAACGGTGTAGAATTGCTGCGAGCCCCGTTCACCGGCGAAATAGACGTGATAATCCCAGAAGCTCATCTTCCCCTTGTCCGTGATGCCCGAGCGTATCTTCACCACGGCGGCCGGGCGGAACGTATCGAAGAAGAACTCTTCCCTTCGGGTCCAGGCTACCTGGACGGGCTTTCCACTGAGCTTTGCGAGCCGAGCGGCCTCCACCACCTGGAGATTCCTGGACTTACCGCCGAACCCGCCGCCCACAAACGGGGGAACGACTCGCACGTTCGCCGATGGGAAGCCGAGCTCGCGGGCGACCTCTTCTTTGGCACTGAACGGCGTCTGGGTCGAGGCCCAGACGGTCGCTTTGTTCCCCTCGATCTTGACGACGGCCGTGTGTGGTTCTATCGGCGCGTGGGCCTTGTAGCCGTCGAAATAACTCTCTTCGATAACCGTTGCCGCTCCTTGCTCGCCGGTCTGGAGATTGCCTTCCTTCGTCACGACTTGTCCCTGCGGGGCGACTTTGAGCAAATGCTCGAAGATGCTCTTGTCATCAAGGTCGGATTTAGGTGTGTCGAATCTCGCCTTGATCTTCTCCAGGGCCATCTGGGCGACATCCGGGTACTTGTGCAGAACGGCAACGAAATCCCCCTCCTGGATAACCTGAACACCCTTCACTTGCTTTGCCTCGGATACGTCAACGTCAATGAGCTTAGCGTCGTGAGCAGGGGGGCGCAGGATTCTGGCATACACCATTCCGGGAAGCTGTATGTCTCCGGCGTATTTTGCCTTGCCCGTGACCTTTTCGTGCGAGTCCCTCCGCATCACCGACTTGCCCATGATTTTGAATTCCGACGGTTTCTTTACGGCCACCGTGCCGGTGGATTTCCGTTCGATCTTCTTGCCCTTCGCAAGCTGCGCGTACGAAACCCGTTTCTGCTTGTTCGTCTTCACAAAAACAAATCCATTCTCGGTTCCCAGGTTTCCGACAGAGACTTTGAGGTATTCTGAAGCCAGCTCCATTAAGACCGCTCTGGCCTCGGCACCGGCCTTCCGGAGCGGGGGTCCGAAGAAGCGTGTCGACATGGAGCCAAACGTCCCCATATCCCACGGACAAAGATCGGTATCACCCATCACCATATCGACGGCATCGAGTGGAGCATCCAGCTCGTCAGCCAGCATTTGACCGAGGGACGTGACAACCCCTTGTCCCATCTCTATCTTCCCCGTGAACAAGGAAACGCGACCATCTTCCCCGATCTTGAGAAAAGCGTTGAAGTCGGTCGGCAGGCTCGGTCTGCCCGGCCTCTGCTGGGCGAACAGCGACATATCTCCGACCGTGAAGAGAACAAGAATTCCGCCGCCCGCGAGTTTGAGGAATTCCCGCCTGTCCATTTCGATACCGGCGGGGTTGTCCGTGAAGTCGAGATCCATGTAGTCATCGTTCTTCATGTTAGATCCCTCCTTCCGTTTCCTTGGTTGCTGCTTGAACGGCCCGGATGATCCGGTTGTGAGCTCCGCAGCGGCACAAGTTGTCGTCCATGCCGTTGACGATATCTGAAGACGACGGTCGCGGGTTCTTGCGCAGCAGGGCATAGGCGTTGAGAATCATACCGGAGGTGCAATATCCGCACTGAAGCGCGTCGTTCTCCATAAACGCCTTCTGCAGAGGATGCAGTTTTCCGTTCTTCGCCAAGCCCTCGATCGTGACAACCTCTTTGCCCTGAATGTCCTTGACGGCCGTCTGGCAGGATCGCATCGCCTCGTTGTCGACAAGGACCGTGCAAGCGCCGCAAATACCCTCGCCGCATCCGTATTTCGTTCCCGTCAATTCCAGATCGGTTCGCAGAACCCATAAGAGCATCCGATCACTGTCGACGGTCAGCTTGACCAGCTTGCCGTTGAGTCTGAACTGAACATTTTCTTCCATAACGAGCTCCTTCGCCTCTATGGATGAAAAAGAAGATCTAGTAATGATAGATCAGGAAAACTTTGACGTCAGGGGGATCTCTTTCGTTCTCATGGTCTGGCCGCTGCATAATCTCCTTCACGTGGTGGAGGTGAGCCACCGCCCATTGTGCCGTTACATCTTTCGAAAAGGTAGTTCAAAAAGGGGGATGTGTCAAGGCGACCCGTTCGGGTTCTTTGCACCCTCCGGAAGAGGAACTGAGCCCGCTAAATCGAGTCACCCTGCGGCGCCGTGAGCGTCTCATCCGTCACTTTACCCGTGTTGCGGGTATCGGCGGGCTCGAAGAGGATGACTTCCACCTCGTTGTCTGCCACCGTGCGATGTTCGGCACCGCGGGGGACCACAAGGAACTCGCCGTCGTTGAGCTGCACAGACCGATCGCGGAACTCGACTCGGAAGGTCCCGCGCCACACGAGGAACATCTCGTCCGCGTCGTCATGACGATGCCAGACGAACTCACCCTTGAATTTCACGAGCTTGACTTCCTGGCCGTTGAGCCGCGCAACGACCTTGGGGCGCCAGTGCTCGGAGAGCTTCGAGAACTTGTCGGCAATGTTCAGTTTGTCCATACGAGCCGGTACAGTTGTTTCAGAATGAGCTGCCGCTTGACGAGGCCATTACGCCGACGTTCCGGAATACTGCCGTAATCCGACCCGCCACACGACGCGCGAGACGATGAAGAGCAGCGCGGCCACTACGACCGTGCCCAGCAGCGTTTCCCACGTCAGCCGTCCGGTCAAGGCCTCGGCCGGCACCGTTGTGGCGAAGGCGACCGGCACGATGAAGGTAAGCCCAAAACGCAGCCACCCCGGGTACAAGCTCACGGGCCACCGGCCGGCCTCGTACATGCTTCGAAAGATCTCGAGGATGTTTTCAACCCGCACGAACCAAAACGAAAGTGTCGCAAGAATCAGCCAGAAGCTGTAAATGATGACTGCGCCTGCGACCAGCATCACGGCGAACGCCGACGCTTCCCAGCCTCCCACCTTTTCTCCCAGTCTTATGAGGGCGGTCACCAGCACACCAAGTCCCAACACAATATCGATCAGCTGCCAGATCTCCACCCGCTGGATGCTAACCAGGAGCTGCGCGTCCTCCGGCTTTGTGAGCGTAAAATCGAGCGTGCCGTCGCGGACCGACTCAATGAACTGCTCCATCCCGGGCTGAATTACCAGGCCGATCACACCGCCGGCGAGGAAATAGACCCCGACCAGTGCCAGCAC